>Ga0116192_1001182_pt1 | contig 18628 bp, 16 predicted proteins | sample AD_UKC113_MetaG_FD_89876 | JGI IMG/M metagenome (GOLD analysis project Ga0116192, IMG submission 89876) | Active sludge microbial communities of municipal wastewater-treating anaerobic digesters from Hong Kong - AD_UKC113_MetaG | ecosystem: Engineered > Bioreactor > Anaerobic > Digestate... | reverse complement strand
GCTCTATCCATAACGGCCACTGCTTTTGCAGAGGATAAGGCTTCTACCAATTCGTCGCCGGGGAAAGGCCTAAGAACCCTAGGTTTCAAAAGACCTACCTTCTCGCCTTTTGCTCTAAGTTCGTCAACTACCGCTTTTGCAGTACCCGCTGTAGAGTTAAGAACTACAACTACCCTTTCCGCATCATCCATCTTGTATTCTTCGAACAAGCCATATCTTCTGCCGGAGATTTTTGCATATTCTTCGGCCACATCAAGAATAACTTTCTTTGCTCTAATCATCGCTTGAGCTTCTTGAGCTTTGGTTTCTGTATAGTAATCCTGCAACTGCAGGGGCCCAACAGCTATTGGGTTGCGGATATCCAAGAGATTTATTTGCGGTTTGTACTCGCCGACAAATTCTTTCACTACTTCATCGGGAAGTATGGACAAATTCTCAATCCCGTGGCTCGTAATGAAACCATCCTGGCAGACCATAACGGGCAACAAGACATCAGGATGCTCTGCTATCCTTACCGCCTGTATAAGATTGTCATATGCTTCTTGAGCGCTTTCGGAGTAGATCTGAATCCATCCTGTCGTAAGAGCCCCCATAGTGTCCGAATGGTCGCAGTGAATGTTGATCGGGCTGGAAAGAGCCCTGTTGACTACGGGCATCACTATTGGAAGTCTGTATCCCGATGCTATGTGGAGCATCTCCCACATAAGAGCAAGCCCCTGTGATGAGGTAGCCGTCATAGCTCTTGCGCCGGCCGCAGAAGCCCCGATTGTAGCCGACATGGCAGAATGCTCGCTTTCTACTGTAACCATCTCTGTCTGAACCAAACCATCTGCGGCAAACGCAGAATAAAACTGCACAATATCAGTTTGAGGCGTGATAGGATAAGCGGCGACTACGTCAGGGTTGATCTGCCGCATGCCGTTAGCTACTGCCTCGTTACCAGTCATAGCAACTCTTTTTTGTTCACTAGCCACTTCTATGCCCCCTTTTTCAAAGCGTTTGCCCTGTTTAAGATTCTTTCACCATATGCAGGGCTTTTTCTTTGCGCGGGCACTCCCGGGCACAAATACCACAGCCCTTGCAGTGGTCGTAATCTATACCTATTACCTTGCCATCTTTTACCTCGATGGCGTTATCCGGGCAAAAAGCCCAACAGATAAGGCAGTGAACGCACCCTTCCTCATTCCAAATGGGTCTCTCGCTCCTCCAATCACCGGTCTTGTACTTGACCGAATTCCCGGCCTCGGTGACGATGCCCCCTATAGGCATATCCTTGCATCCCTTCAGTTCGTTCACCCTACCTTCACCTCCTGATAGGCGCGGCGTATAGCCTCAATGTTTCCTTCGACGATTTTTTCCCTTCCTGCAAACTTCTTAGAAAGATCCTCCCTCACTCTTTCTATGAAATACTCGAAGGGAAGTATGTCGACGACTTTAAGAAGCGCCCCCATCATTGGAGTATTAGGAATATCTCGGCCTATACACTCCATTGATATCTTGCTTGCATCTAATGTTGCGACCTTGAATTTACCGGCGCCAAGTTTGGCCTTGACCTCTTCAGGCGCCATAGGTGTGTTGATTATTATGACTCCATCGTCCTTCAATCCCTCCGTAACGTCGACCGGACCAATAAGAGATGGGTCCAAAACCATCACTACATCAGGGTTATCAACGTTAGAATGGATTGTGATGGGTTCATCACCAATCCGATTATAGGCTCGGATTGGAGCACCCATTCGCTCAGGACCGTACTCAGGAAACCCTTGCACAAATTTGCCGGCGCTCATCGCAGACTCAGCAAGTAGAGAAGACGCGGTTTTAGCTCCCTGTCCCCCTCTTGCATGCCAGCGAATTTCTAAAAGTTTTGACACGAGCCCTTCCTCCTCCGAAGCATAAATTACTATTGAACCTACCAAACTAAAATCCTAATGATCTCCTTATCATACTTACGTTAACAAACAAGCAATGCTGAGTCAAGAAATGCGGTTCCACCGTAAGGCTAAGCGAACTCCCGCCATATTTAGAATACGGCGACGGGCCTGAAGGATCTAGCGCAGAACATGTCGAAGTAGGCACGATACAACGGCGACAAAACCACAAAAAAGAGGGAGGAGATCACTTGTTAGACCTAGTTTTCAAGAACGCTCGGGTTTTTGATGGCACCGGTTCTCCTTGGTTCAGAGCTGACGTCGGCATAAAGGATGGCTACATCGTTAGGGTAGGCAACGTGACCGAAGGCGCGAAAACGGTTGTAGATGCGGCAGAAAAGTGTCTGTCGCCCGGGTTCATCGATGCCCACTCTCATTCGGATTATATTTTGCTGACCAATCCTACTGCGGACAGCAAGATAATGCAGGGAGTAACGCTTGAAGTCATAGGCCAGTGCGGTTCTTCCGCCGCACCGAGAGGGCTAGGTTTTAGACCTGATGAAGACACATCTAGCGAAGGAATAGAGAATCCAACTTGGACCGACATGGCTTCTTACATCAATTTGTTAGAAGAACAGGGTATAAGCATAAATGTTGCTCCCTTAGTCGGACACGGAACCATTCGCAAGCAGGTAATGGGTTCAGATAGACGTGCGCCCACTTCAGAAGAACTCTCACTTATGAAAAAGCTCGTCGCCGATGCCATGGAACAAGGTGCTGTAGGTATATCAACAGGCCTAATTTATGTTCCCGGAGTGTACTCGAATACTGACGAGGTTGTAGAGTTGGCGACGGTAGCAGCAAGGCACGGTGGCGTTTACTTCACCCATATGAGGGATGAAAGAGATCGCCTGAAAGAAGCGCTTGAAGAAGCGATAGAAATTGGGTTCCGCGCACATATCCCTGTTCAAGTCTCACATTTTAAGGTTATGGGCAAACGTAACTGGGGGAAAATCGATGAAGCTATCTCTATGGTAGAAGAAGCACGCGATAAAGGGCTAGACATAACAGCTGACCAGTACCCGTATATCGCGTCTTCGACTGGGCTGGCGTCATCGCTGCCTTCATGGGTTTGGGCCGGAAGTCGGCAAGAAGGTCTCAAGAAGATAAAGGATCCCTCTGAAAGGAAACGGATACTCGACGAAATCCACGGGCAAGAGGTATGGGAGAACCTTGTTATATCCTCTTTGACTCATGAAAGCGACCAGGTATTTATAGGGAAAAACATCGTGGAAATCGCCAACTCACTCGGCGTCACACCTGAAGAAGCATGCCTTGGGTTATTGGAGAGAAACAATGGGATCGTTCAAATCGTAAATTTCGCCATGTGCGAAGAAGACGTAAAAACCGTCATGAAACAACCATGGGTCATGGTAGGGTCTGATGCAAGCTCTCTGAACCGAGAGACCGCTAAAGGCAAACCTCATCCCCGTGCTTATGGGACTTTTGCGAGAATCTTGGGCAAATACGTTAGAGAGGAAAAGCATCTGCGTCTTGAAGAAGCGATTCGCAAAATGACCTCCCTGCCTGCAATGAGACTGGGGATTCAGGATCGGGGCATTTTACGAGAAAACATGCGAGCCGACCTTGTTCTGTTCGACGAAACAAGAGTATCTGACACTTCTACATTCCTTGACCCTCACCAGTATGCACAAGGCATATCGTGGGTAGTGGTAAATGGTGTGACAGTTGTTGAAAATGGAGTTCATACCGGAGCACGTCCGGGAATGGTATTGAAGCGATGAAAAGCACATAAACTAAATGGAGCCGGCGAGGGGAATCGAACCCATAACCTACGGTTTACGAAACCGTTGCTCTGCCGTTGAGCTACGCCGGCCCAAAAAACTTGGAGCGAGAGACGGGATTCGAACCCGCGGCCCTCGGCTTGGGAAGCCGATGTTCTACCACTAAACTACTCTCGCTCGCTGCTACTTGATTATAACCTGCAATCACCTACTAGGCAAGAACCCATAAACAGACACACGACTCGGTTATCTATCGCCTTTTTTGTAGATATTTATTCCAACAGTCTTTGCACAAAAAAAGATTGTCTATTACCTCGGTGACATCCGAAACACTACCACACGAATGACAACGGTGCTTTTGGCAACATGTTGACAGTATTACTTCAGGCCCCTGTTCTTTAATAGAAAGCCTCTCTCCTATAACCCAACCAGTCTTTTCCCTAACTTCAACCGGAATTACGATCTTTCCTCCGGAACCGACGTAGCAGATCTCACAGTTCGTTTCCGCGCAAATACCGTCGCCACCTGCAGAAGTGTTGTGAGGTACCGACAGAGATAGCCAATCGCGAGATGCCTCTGCGCAAAGCATGGTACCTCTCCCCCATCCCTTGTTTTTCCGTATAGGTGCGGGAAGAGTAACACGCCAACCGGAAGTAACCGTACGAACATATTGCTTCTCTGGCTTCACCGTATCCACAAACAACCCCCTCACCGCTAGACGCCAATGCTAATCGACGGCTAATCTTCTTTGTCTCTATTAGCGGCAGACTCTAGCTTGGCGCGACACATTTTGCATAAGTGAACGTTAGGAATTACTTGCTTCACGTCTACCTCAGACCCACATGCACTGCACCTAACCTGCTTATCTCCTAGAGACATGACGACCTGGTCGCCCTTTAGTTCCAAGGTAAGAATCTGCCCGGGGTACAACATCGCCTCTTCTCTGACTCTAGGAGGGATCACTATTTTACCCAATGAGCCAATTCGACTTACATCAGGGCATTCTCCGCAACCGGGATAAGGAACCTTTACGTTTATCTCGAACCCATCCCAGTGGACGCACACCAAAGTATCCTTTGCCCAGCCCAATCGTTGGCGCATGGCCTTTGGAATCGTTATGCGCCATCCTGAATCAATGAACCTTGTCGCCACCTCAACAGTTTCATCCACTCCGTCCCGCTACCTCCTATGCCCCATGGATACGCGCCTCTGAGATCACGCTTTCGATATTCTCTCTATAGGGCGGAAATATGACTCCAATCTCGGTTACGATTGCAGAGATCATCGTATTCGGAGTCACATCAAAAGATGGGTTGAAAGCAGTAGTGCCATGAGGAGCCACGCGCTTCCCCATAAACTCCAAAACTTCTTTTTCGTCCCTGTACTCAATCGGTATCCGGTCGCCATCTGCTATAGACAGATCGAAAGTAGAAGTAGGAGCGGCAACATATATAGGAATGCGGTGGTGACTGCATAAGCACGCCAACGAGTAAGTGCCTATTTTGTTTGCTACATCGCCATTTGACGCTATTCTATCCGCACCTACTATAACAGCATCTATCATACCTAGTTTCATAAGGTAGCCTGCTGCGCTATCACAAAGAACCGTCACGTCTATGCCATCTTGCTCAAGTTCCCATGCTGTAAGTCGGGCCCCCTGAAGAAAGGGACGGGTTTCATCTGCGTAGACTTTCGCTATCTTTCCGTCACACCAGGCCTGTCTAACTATTCCCAACGCAGTACCCCAACCACCTGTAGCCAGAGCACCGGCATTACAGTGAGTAAGTACTCTTGATCCATCTTTTATCAAACCCGAGCCATTTTGGCCGATCCTATGATTCATCTCTATGTCTTCACTATGTATTGCTGCTGCCTCCAGGGCTGAACATTCTACTATGCTTTCTAACCCTTGTGCATTCATAGCGTCTAGGGTCTTTTGAAGTACACGGGTAACAGCCCATTGCAAGTTCACAGCGGTAGGCCGCGCAGAAACAAGGCATTGAGCAGCCTCCGTTAGAAAAGTCTTAACTTCGTACATTTCCGATCCAAATTTACTGGCTGCCTCGATTGCTGCTAACGCCATACCGTACGCTCCGGCTATTCCTATCGCAGGAGCGCCCCGTACAACCATGTCCCTTATGGCCTTTGCAGTCTGCCTAAAGTCTGCACATCTAACATACTCTACACGCCACGGTATGGCTCTTTGGTCCAGTAACCATAGGACCCCATCATCCCATTTGACTGCAGATATCATCCTTCTGCGCTCCTTAACCTCTTATCTTTTGGAGTTCATCATGACATGAACAATGAACTGTGTCAGGAATGTCTTCTATGATTTTCGCGACAAGGCGCTTAAGAAGTTCGTTATGCTCCTCAAATACTCTTGTAACTTCTTCTGCAGTCACAGGCTTTATGTCAGGCCTACCCTCAAGTCCAACGTCGTAGTCAGTTATTAGCGATAGGTTCAGGTAACACATACCCAGTTCCCGCGCCAGCATGACCTCAGGATACCCAGTCATGTTCACTACCTTCCAGCCCATCGATGAAAACCACTTAGATTCCGCCCTCGTAGAGAATCTCGGTCCTTGGATTACCACCATAGTGCCATCACGATGATACCGCAGACCCAGTTCCTCCGCAGCGCATATTCCTATCTCCCTAAGCTCCGAGCAATAAGGATCCGCCGAACTCAAGTGAACAGTCTTGGGTCCGTCATAGAAAGTGTCTTTTCTCCCGGTGGTTCGATCAACAAATTGATCGCAAAAAACAAAATCGCCCGGGTGCACGTCGGGCTGTAAACTCCCGACCGCGCAAGGACCTAAAACTCTAGATACTCCCAGCTTCTTCAGTGCCCACAAATTTGCCCTGTAATTTACCATGTGCGGCGGATACTGGTGCTTCTTCCCGTGTCGCGGTAAGAACGCAATTTTCTTTCCTGCCAAAACTCCCAATGAGATTGCATCGGACGTGAAACCGTACGGAGTGTCAACCTGAACTTCTTCCGCATCATCTAAAAAAGTGTAGAAACCGGTTCCGCCGATAACGCCAATATCAGCTCTTTTTTCTGTACAAATCACAATATACCTCCTCCTTCTTGCGGGTATCTAAGTGCCGGCCGTTATCCTTTGATCACTCCCATGGGGCGCAGACGGGCTACCTTGTCCGCCAAACCTGCGCAAGCCGTAGCTTCTACAACTACGTCAACATCTTTGTACGCCTCCGGAGCTTCTTCAACCAAACCCTTCGTCGTGGCAGATCTAACTATGACACCCGAACGCTTAAGGTCCTTCCGCAATTCGTCAGCCGAAATCCCTTTTTTCGCTTGTGTCCTCGAAAGAGCCCTTCCGGCACCATGGCATGCAGACCCAAAAGAAAACTCCATGGCTCTCTTCGAACCCTTAAGCACGTAAGAAGCTCTGCCCATATCTCCGGGAACCAAGACTGGCTGACCTACTTCTGCGTATTTGCGAGGGATATCCGGATGGTTGGGGCCAAATGCTCGAGTAGCCCCTTTTCGGTGCACAAGCACCTTTTTCTTCTTTCCGTCAATGTTATGTTCTTCTATCTTACCAATATTGTGAGCTACATCATACATTAAGTGCATGCCCAATTCCTCAGCGCTCTTTCCCAAAGTCTTAGCTGTGGCTTCTCGAACATAATGAGTTAGGACCTGCCTGTTTGCCCAGGCATAATTGGCCGCTGCGGCCATGGCCGAAAAGTACCGTTTCCCTTCATCAGACATAGTTGGCGCACAATCCAATTGCCTATCGGGAAGGGAGATCCCATACTTAGAAACGGCTCTTCTCATTATGTTTAGATAGTCGGTACAGACTTGGTGGCCCAAACCCCGAGAACCAGAATGTACCCAGAAGACGACTTGATTCTCAAAAAGGCCAAATGCCTCAGCCGCGTTTTCATCATAGATCCGTTCAACGTAACTTACTTCAATGAAATGGTTTCCCGAGCCCAGAGTCCCCAATCCCCCTGCGCCGCGAGAAAACGCGCGCTCAGTTACGTTTTTAGGATCGGCACCATCCATGCATCCTTTTTCCTCGCAGTATTCCAAATCTTCGGGCCATCCATATCCGCTAGTAACAGCCCATTTTGCCCCTTGCGTTAGAACTTTTGAAAGCTCAGCCTTGGACAGTCTTATGGCCCCAGTCTTGCCTAAACCTGATGGTATTGACGAAAAAAGGGCTTCCACCAGATCATCCATATGACCATCTAGATTGGGCTTTGATAGGTGCGAGACCATCAGGCGGACGCCACAGTTGATATCATACCCTATTCCTCCGGGACTAATCACGCCTTCCTCAAGGTCCGTCGCCGCGACGCCCCCAATTGGAAATCCGTAGCCTTCGTGGATATCAGGCATGGCAAGAGATGCCTTGAGAATTCCCGGCAGGTATGCAACATTTTTTACCTGCGATAAGGCTTTGGTGCCTGTTAGATCTTGGATGATTTCGTCGGTTGCAAAGACGATGCCATCCACTGTCATGCCGTCGTGCTTACGCATCACCCAATGGCACTTTTGTCCGGGAACCAACTGCAAGTCTGTGCCCACAAGTACCACTCCCCTCAAAGTATCCTTCTATCCGATAGACACAGTCAGACACCATAGTATCTAGACGTCAAAGGTGACTTGGGCATGTGTAGGGCTGACCTCAATTTCGTAAAAAGTGGCTGCCTTAACCTGGATCTCGGGTTCGATAGTCACTTCAGATATATGGCTACCCAACATAGTTGACCTTAGGTGAAACTCACATCCTGAAGCGCTCTCCGATGTACCTACTTGCTCTATGACGATCTCCTCAATGTCAGAGACAGCTAGCCCCTTTACTTCTAGAAGTAGAATCTGTTCGTTGAGGAAATTAACCAAGAGTTCCTCTATATCCATGGCATATGTTTCGATGATCCATTTTCTCTTACAAGGAACAATGTGGTCGCCTAGTATAAGTGACCACATACCCTTTGAGATCTGGACAAACACATCCGATAGGCAAGTTCCCCAGGCTTTGACCGTGACATCTGCGACATGGCTTATGATCTCGAAACCTACCCCATGGGGTCATTCTCCTTCAATAATGCTACATGCACTCAACCTGTCTTCCGGTTCTATCTTCATCAGACGAACGCCTAGATTTGCTCGGCGGCTGATCTTGACCTCCGATAGCCTGATCCGAATTGCTATCCCTTCTGCAGTAACGAGCAAAGCCTCCTCTGCCTTTGACGAGACTACTCGCATTATAGCTAGCCGACCGCTCTTTTCAGTTACTTTGAGGGCTATGACTCCTTTCCCCCCGCGTTTCTGAAGAGGGAAGTCTGAAGCTTTTGTTATCTTACCGTACCCAAATTCGCTTACGAGCAGCACATTGGAATCCGGAGCAACAGGGTCTGCGCCTATGACATAGTCGTCATCTTCAAGCCTTATCCCTATCACTCCTGTAGCGGTCCTGCCCATGGGCCTAACGTCATCGACTTGCATTCTGAGGCCTTTGCCCATAGAAGTTCCAATCAGAACTTGATCCCCGTCTTCAACAAGTCGAGCTAGGATGAGGGAATCACCTTTCTTTAGGTTTATCGCTTTCAGACCCGTCTTCCTAGGCCTCGAGTATTCCGCAAACGGCGTTCTCTTGCACATGCCATATTTGGTGACAAAGAACAAGTCCCCGGCATTTTCCGGGTCGGAAGGAATCGGGATGAGCGCGGTCACCTTTTCATCTTTGTCTAGCGCAACAAGCCTGGACAAAAGGTGCCCTTTGGCCTGTTTACCGGCTTCGGGTATATCAAAAACTCTGAGTGAGTACGCCTTACCGTGCGAAGTAAATAGGAGTAGAGAATCTCTGGTAGTTGTGGAGACTACTTTCTCCACCCAATCCTCGTCTCGTGTCTGCATAGCCGTAGAGCCAAATCCACCCCTTCGTTGATTCCTATAGACATCTAGGGGCATGCGCTTGATGTATCCCATGCCGGTCAAAATTACAGATACTTCTTGTTCAACTATGAGATCTTCGTCTTGAATTTCTTCAGCTTTTGCCAAAATACGGGTACGACGAGGATCTCCGTATTTTGCCTTGACATCCTCGAATTCTTGTTTGACGATGCCTAGTATCATTTTTTCTGAACTCAGGACGGCTCTTAAATACTCAATTTCTTTAAGTAATGCTCGCCGTTCTTCGATGATCTTATCTCTCTCGAGGCTTGTTAACCGTTCGAGCCTCATATCCAGGATAGCTTTTGCTTGTATCTCGTCGAGATTGAACCCTCCCATCAGTCTTTCTCTTGCCTCTTGCCCATCTGCCGACTGCCTTATTATGGCAATCACTTCATCGAGGTTGGCGAGGGCTATCTCCAGTCCGGCTAGAATATGAGCTCTTTCTTCGGCTTTCCTAAGTTCGTATCTAGTGCGGCGGGTAACAACCTCTTCCCTGTGCGATATGTAGTGAAAGAGCATATCTCTGAGTGTTAACACTTCAGGCCGCCCATTCACCAGGGCAAGCATTATACCCCCGAAACTAACTTCCATGGAAGTATGCTTGAAAAGTTGGTTCAGCACTACTTTGGCATCGACATCTTTCCTTACCTCGACAACTATCCTTAGTCCACTTTTGTCGCTTTCATCTCTTAAATCAGCAATACCTTGGATTTTTTTCTCCCGCACAAGCTCGGCTATGTTTTCTATCAACTTGGCCTTGTTCACCTGATATGGAAGCTCATCTACAATTATTAATTGCTTTCCTGTTTTTTCTTTCTCGATCCGGGCCTTGGCTCGGACCTTCATGATTCCCCGGCCTGTAGTATATAAGGACCTTACGGGTTCCAGCCCAACTATTAGACCGCCCGTGGGAAAATCGGGTCCTTTAATATGCTTCATAAGCTCGAGGGAACTCAGGTCCGGATTTTCAATTAACGCAACCAGTGCATCTATCGTTTCATTTAGATTATGCGGCGGTATGTTTGTTGCCATACCTACAGCAATTCCGGCTGATCCATTTACGAGTAGGTTTGGAATTCGGGAAGGTAGCACCGCTGGTTCCTTGAGTGAATCGTCGAAGTTTGGCACAAAGTCAACCGTTTCTTTGTCCAAATCCACGAGAAGTTCCTCTGCTATCGCTGTTAGTCTTGCTTCAGTGTAACGCATGGCAGCCGGTGGATCTCCGTCAACTGAACCAAAGTTGCCGTGCCCATCTACAAGGGGATACCGCATGTTGAAAGGTTGCGCCATTCTTGCAAGAGCATCGTAGATCGCTTGATCGCCATGGGGATGGTATTTTCCCATGGCCTCTCCTACAAGCCTGGCACATTTTTTGTGCGGCTTATCGTGTCTTACACCAAGCTCATTCATGGAATAGATGATCCTTCGCTGAACAGGCTTTAGACCATCACGCACATCAGGAAGAGCTCTAGAGACGATAACGCTCATAGAATAGTCAATGTAAGAGCGTTTCATCTCTTCTTCTATTGGTGCTACAACTATTTTCTGAGCAGTGTCTGTCATCGATAAAGCTCCCCTTTTATCCTATTGTGTCAAGGTTTTTCACCAGATGGGCGTTTTCTTCGATAAACTGGCGCCTTGGCTCCACCCTATTGCCCATTAGGATTGTAAATATCTCATCGCTCAACATGGCATCTACTATTTTCACTCTTCGGAGTGTCCTGGTCTTAGGGTCCATAGTCGTTTCCCACAATTGATGTGGATCCATTTCTCCTAGGCCTTTGTATCTTTGTATCGTATAGTTGCTGCCTTCTATTTTTGCCAGATGCTCTTCAAGTTCCTCATCAGAGTAAAGATACACTTCCGATTTGCCTCTCTTAACCAGGTAAAGCGGAGGCTCAGCGATATAGAGGTATCCCTCTTCAATTAGTTCAGGCATGTACCTGAAAAAGAAAGTTAAGAGGAGGGTGCGTATGTGACTACCGTCAACGTCAGCATCTGTCATTATGATAATCTTGTGATAGCGCGCTTTGGTTATGTCGAAATCATCTCCAAAACTAGTGCCAATTGCGGTGATTATTGCTCTGATTTCTTCTTGCCCCAAAGCCTTATCCGGCCTTGCCTTCTCAACGTTCAGAATTTTGCCCCTTAGCGGCAAAATGGCCTGGAACTGCCTGTCTCTTGCTTGTTTTGCAGAACCGCCTGCCGAATCTCCTTCAACAAGGAAAAGTTCACACTCCTCAGGATTTCTTGAACTGCAATCTGTAAGCTTGCCCGGCAAAGACGTGACATCAAGAGCACCTTTTCTTTTCGTAAGTTCCCTCGCCTGCCTGGCAGCCTCTCTCGCTCTCGCAGCAAGGACAGCCTTCTGCGCGATTGTCTTGACCAGATTAGGATTGTGGTCAAAGTAGTCGGTTAGAAACTCTGCAACCATGGTTTGAACTATTCCGGCAACCTCAGAGTTGCCAAGTTTGGTTTTTGTCTGGCCTTCAAACTGCGGGTCTTGAAGTTTCACATGAAGCACAGCTACTATTCCTTCGCGAATATCTTCTCCGGCAAGATTGGGATCATTGTCTTTCAATGCTCCACATTTTCTGGACATATCATTGACTACTCTTGTGAGCGCAGTCTTGAATCCGGATTCGTGAGTTCCGCCTTCGACTGTACGTATAGTGTTTGCAAATGACTGTACATTTTCCACGTAAGAGTCATTGTATTGAAAGGCAAACTCCAGGTCTATTTCGTCTTTGGATACCTTTCCATAGATAGGTTCCGGATGTAGGACTGTCTTGTTCTTGTTCAGCGCTTTGACAAACTCTACCAATCCGCCGTCGAACTTGTACTGGACTTGCCTGCCTGTCTTCTCTTCATAAAGATTCATCTCCAGGCCACTATTCAGATAGGCAAGTTCCCTCATCCTTTGGGCGACTGTATCGAAATCAAAATCCACAGTGTCGAAAATCTCTTTGTCCGGCAGAAATCTTACATAGGTACCTGTTTCTGAAGCATCACCTATGCGTTTGAGAGGGACGACAGTCTGCCCTCGTTCGAATCTAGCATAGAAAACACCACCATCTTGCTTGATCCGGACCTCTAACCATTCGGAAAGGGCGTTTACAACAGATACCCCTACCCCGTGGAGGCCGCCCGATACCTTGTACCCACCGGTACCGAACTTGGAGCCTGCATGCAGTTTGGTAAGAGCCACTTCTGCGGCAGAGATACCAAACTTAGGGTGAATGCCTACCGGTATCCCTCTCCCATTATCCTCACATGATACAGACCCATCTTCTTTCAAGACTACATCAATTTTCGTGCAAAACCCGTTGAGCGCTTCATCTACGCTGTTATCAATGACTTCATACAAAATATGATGAAGACCTCTTTCTGACGTAGAACCAATATACATGCTCGGTCGCTTTCGTACAGCTTCGAGACCTTCAAGTACCTGAATCTGTTGAGCCGTGTATGAATTGTCGTTTTGAATGATTGGTCTATCGGTACTCTTCAAACTCAAACCACCTCACTTCTAGATGTTAGCACAGTTCACGCCGGGAATCCATGTTCGCTAAAATGCAGGCTGACATCAAATGATCGCTTGGAATTGCAGGATTGTTATCATTTAATGATTATTAATATTCACCCCGGCTCTTTTCATCAGCTGAAAAAGCCTCTTCCCGATGGCTTCTTTTATCTCTCCTTCGGTCAAGTTCTGCACGGTCTTGCCAGTACGAAGCTTTAGTAGGTCTTGCACCGAATCTCGGAGCTGATCTTTTTCCTCCTTAGACAAGGACCCGGATATTGCTTTGAACACCCCATTTGTCACCATATCCTGCAACTTGGAGTCGAATTCTCCGCGAGCTCTCTCAAATTGGAGTCTATCAGCGATCCCTGTAGCTTTGGACAGACCATCATCCGATATCTCAGGATGGTGCTTAAGGATAGATAATATTCGCTGATGGTTCTCGTATTCCCGGGCATTTCTGCAGTGGGGACACACCTTTTTAGGATTATATAAATATCCGCAGACAGGGCATTTCTTATAACCCTGCTGCAAAAGATACTCTTGCCTAATATTCATAGTAACAGTAAACTTCTGGAAAGTCAAGGACAATCTTGGATCATTTTGGAGGACTTCTGATGCCTGCAATTGCGCCAATTCTTTCTTTACGCGAGAGACGTTCTTCGATTTGAATGCTTTGTACTCTTTATAATAAAAATCTCTTTCCAAAGCCCCGTTCTGGGCAGATAAGCTGTTCTCAGTTTCCGTCGTGCCCCAAAGATGCTCCGAGAAATAGATGTCATTTATGTACTTTCCGCCTAAAGTGCTCTCTATTTTTTTAATGATATCCCTTTTCATCATGGTTAGTTCTTGCGCCCATGTAGACGATGACGTCGCTACATACAAGACGTCACCATCGATGCGCCGCGGTTTAGCGTGATCGCTGATATCCCCCATTATCTTCGGCCAGTAATAGAATATCTGATACCTTCTAGTCTGGGTCAGAAGATCCATGCCGCTCAGAACTTTTTCTATTACAGAATCAACTGGTTCAGGTGGCCGCATGTAATGGCTCCAATCTTTATAGTACCTCGGTGTATAAAGTACCGTTTTCCACTACGAACCTAGAGAATCTAGACTGGTCTACTCCGGAAGCCTCAGTCGAAGTCATAAGGATCTGATACCCCATGTCACACAAAGAGACGACTTTTGTCCTTCTGTCAGAGTCAAGCTCAGAAAGCACATCGTCCAATAAGAGAACAGGCTTCGTGTTAAAAGTTTCTTCTAGAATATGCGCCTCTGCCATTTTGAGCCCAAGCACAACGCTTCGTTGCTGACCCTGAGAACCGAAGTAGCGGAAAGTCTTGCCGTGGAACGATAGAAGTAACTCGTCTCTATGAGGACCCATTAAAGTTATACCCCGAGCACGCTCTTCCTCGGAAACGTTTTTTAGTTTGGTTGAGAACTCCTCGCGAATACCAGTTATACCGTCTGGGATATCACCTATGGTAGATATATATCGTATCTCGCAACCATCCATAGACATAAGTCTGTAGCTTTCCTTAACCAGTGTATCTAACTTCTCGGCCAATAGCGAACGCTTCTCAATGATCTCAGACCCAATATTTATCAAAAGCTCATCTATACTATCGAGACTCTTCGCCCACGAAGGATCTTGATTCGCTCTCTTTAGAACCATATTACGCCGCGAGACCGTGCTATTATACCGTGACAACTGCCGTGAATAAACAGGATCTTGTCTTGAAAGAAGGGAATCCATAAAGGAGCGTCTCACACTCGAACTGCCTTTTGCTATGTAAAGATCGTCAGGTGAAAAGTAAACACATGGACATATCGACAGAAGCTCCTGTCTCTTCGCAGCTCGGTCGTTTATGCGGATGGTTCGGCGAACTGATGGGATAACCCGCGTTTCTACTTCAATCGTGTTGGTAGCTCCAGCCTCTTCGAGTCTGGCACCTACGGAAAAAGACGTTTCTCCCCAATATGCTAGGTCTGATTCTTTCTCAGATCTTGGTGAACTGAGGGAAGAAAGATAATAAAAAGCCTCAAGCAAGTTTGTCTTGCCCTGGGCGTTTTTCCCTATAAAAAGTGACGCACCCTTGGGTATCTCAAGTTCCAATTTCCGATAGTTGCGGAAATTGTTCAAATAGACAAAAGAAAACCGCACTATCTAAAAGGCTCCTTTAGGACTCATAGGCATAATCACAAACGTAGATAGAACCGAGTCTTGGGAGGGTGTTTCCTTCCTCACCGGCTCAATAACCATTGGGCTAACTTGCCCAGTCATTCCAAGAGACACTTCTTCGTCACTGATCCTGCTTAATGCTTGAATAACATACTTGTGCTGCACCCAAATCTCTACGTCTTCCCCAGTCACCGAAGCCGGCAGCACTTCTTCCATTTTCCCTTTTTCGGGTGAAGCTGCTTTCACTGTCACTGTCTGATTAGTTTTATCAAGAATAATCCTCATCGCTCTATCCTCTTCACTAGCGACGATCGCAGCCCGAGAAGCCGCACCCGCTATCTCGCTGGTTGTCACCTTAGCGCTAGAGGCACATGATTTTGGAATAACTTGATCATATGCGTAGTACTGTCCTTCAATCAATCTGCTAAAACTAGAAAAGTTCTTTCCTGAGAGGTAGAGATAACCTCCTGCAAGCTCCAATGAGATTTCATCGCCATCATCCACATCTTTAAGCCTTGAAATATCTTGAAGCACGTTTGCGGGAACAATAGCGCGTGCCTTCGGAACATTGGCTCGTATCTGAGCTTGAGACAGGGCAAACTGGTCCGTACTCACAAGGACAATTCTATCACCCAGCAGATCTATAAGGCATGCACCCCAAAGGGGTCTTGCCGGATTAGTGACTGCGCAGGTTGAACCAACTCTTACCAGTTCTTTGAAGATCTTATCTTTCAGAGATATGCTTTCCTTGCCAGGAGGTTCCGGCCACTTTGGAAAATCTTCCGCCGGCACTGCGTTGAGGACTATTTCTGAATTGCCCGCTTTCACAGTAAGAGCCCACGCTGATTCATCTAGCGAAAGAGTAACCTCAGGCAACGAAATAGTCCTTACTATGTCCTCCAAGATCTTGGAGGACACCACAAGCGATCCCGAAGAAAGTACGTCTGCCTCTGACGACACCTTTACTCCCCAATCGAGGTTTGTACCGGAGAAGATTACTCTGTCTGAAAGGGCTTCAATAAGGCAACCCTTTAGAGACGGTAAGGTACTACGTGCCGGTATGGGACGTGATGCTGTTTGAAGAAGCCATGCTAGTTTTTCCTTAGGTATGGTGAAATGCATATATAGGCCTCCCTATCGTTTTCAATTCTCGTTCTTGTGAAGTTTGCACAAGAAAAATACCTTCCTTATCTATTATTGATGTGTATATCTCAAAAACAGTAGTAGTAATAGAGGGTGTGAATTTGTGGAAGATGTATCTCTCTCCTATGAAACTTGTGGATCTTCTCTGTGGATGGAGATGTGTACGGATTGTGAAGAGATCTGGATAAGAAGAAGAAAATCCGGCGCTGGTCATCTTGTACACAACTCCTCCACAAGTAATCCTATGTCTATCCACATAATTCTGCACAGAGACGTTTTTAACCTTCTCTGATTGTCTTGGTTAATTCCTCTATTGTACGCGCAAGGTCTGGGCTGGAGCCCATTTCCGATTCGATTTTCGAACAAGCGTGTAATACAGTGGTATGATCTCTGCCACCAAACGCTGTACCTATCTGAGGAAGGGAAAGGTCTGTGAGTTTTCTGCAAAGATACATCGCTACCTGCCTTGGAAATGCGATGCTACGCGTGCGTTTCTTACTTGAAAAATCGCTGAGCCCTATTTTGTAGTGAGCAGCTACCGCTTCTTGTATTCCTGTGAGAGTCACAGGTGTCACTTTTTTTTCTGGAAGTAGGTCTCGCAAAACTTCCTGAGTGGTAGCTAAGGTTACCTCTTTGCTGTTTAGAGATGTATAGGCCAACACGCGAATTAGGGCCCCTTCTAACTCTCTGATGTTCGTGGTGATGTTTTCTGCTATGTATTCACACACTTCAAGAGGAACTTCTCTTCCTTCTAACTCGGCTTTTTTGCGGAGAATGGCTATACGTGTTTCAAGGTCAGGCGGTTGTATGTCACAGATAAGCCCCCATTCGAATCGAGTGCGTAGTCTTTCTTCCAAAGTCGCGATTTCTTTCGGCGGTCTATCTGAAGAGATTACTATCTGCTTGGATGATTGGTGAAGTGCATCGAACGTGTGGAAGAATTCTTCCTGTGTGGCGTCCTTACCGGCCACAAACTGAATGTCGTCTACTAAGAGTACATCGGCACTTCGATATCTGTTTCTGAATTCTGGTGTTCTACCTTCCTGGATTGCAAGAATAAGTTCGTTAGTAAAAGCCTCAGAAGAAACGTAACAGATTTTTAGGTTGTTGTGATGCATAAATACATACTGAGCGATAGCTTGCATTAAGTGTGTCTTACCAAGTCCTACTCCTCCATAGAGAAAAAGCGGATTGTATGCCTTAGAAGGGCTTTCGGCTACAGCCAATGACGCAGCATGTGCAAACCTATTCGAGGTTCCTACGATGAAGTTTTCAAACACATATCTTGGGTTGAGGTGCCTGATCTGGGCTACCCTATCCTCTTGAGGACGTTTCTTCTGCGAAAAGGAGTTACTGCCATCTTGTGGGAACAGAGTCTCCGGAACAAGTCTAGCGGGCTGAGCAACTGTGAATCGGATCTCCAATGCCGCCCCGTATACTTCTTCCCATGCTTTATATAGTTCCTCTTTATATCGGGTTTCAATCCAGTTTTTCGCAAATTCGCTCGGAACGGCAATGGTAAGAATGTTTTCGGTTAGCTCGGTAGGCTTCGTATCTTTAAGCCAACTTTGGATGAACCCTGGATTTGAGAAATTCAGAGAAGCTCTGGAAAGTGTGTCATCCCAGAGCTCGTCAAGATCTTTGCTCATGCTACAACTCACCTACCATTTTTTCGGTTCTTCTTTATTCTAAGCCTTTTTTGAAACTGCAACACTGCAAACTCATCTAATCTACCACAGCGCAAAGATGAGTATATCTAACAAAACCCCACGGTAATCGGCCTTATACATCAACGAATATGTTCCGAACTAGGAAGACTGCGGCTTTGTTAGTATGAACAACCCTTTCGCGTCCAAAACTCGTGCTCGTGTCATTCGTATAACAAGCTCACAAGTTATGCACATACATATCCACAGGTGTGGATATGTTTTACGGCGGTAAGAGCGATTGTCAAAAGCGAAATGACATTTCAATAGGACTATATCAAGGGAAATCAGAAGTCGCAACGGCAAAACTGTGGTGAAATCTGTCTGGATTAGGAGGAAATATACTGTTGATGCTAGAGAAATACCAGTAAGAACGGGGTTTATTGACACTTTTCTAATTGCTAAGATATAATTCGGTAGATCGCAAGGGCTATTTTTAGCAGCACGGTTAGGAGGAACGGGG
>Ga0116192_1001179_pt1 | contig 18657 bp, 18 predicted proteins | sample AD_UKC113_MetaG_FD_89876 | JGI IMG/M metagenome (GOLD analysis project Ga0116192, IMG submission 89876) | Active sludge microbial communities of municipal wastewater-treating anaerobic digesters from Hong Kong - AD_UKC113_MetaG | ecosystem: Engineered > Bioreactor > Anaerobic > Digestate... | reverse complement strand
CGAAGCATGCCAAGATCAGCCCTGGCAGCCAGAAGAAGGTGTATGACAAATCCAGGTATGGCATGATCAGATTAATTCCTGTTAAATATTTGGTATAAATCTGGGGCTGCTGCCATGGCTTGGTTGTTTTAAGCGCCTCAATCATTCCTCGGGCCCAGCGCGAACGCTGCCGCGCCAGGATTCGAAGGTTATTGGGGACACTGGTAAATGCTACGGCCAGCGGTTCAAAATAGGTCTTCCAATTTCGTTTCAACAGGTTCCATGTCAGTACAATGTCTTCCCCTATGGCATCGGGCCACCCGCCGATTTCCCGGATGCAATCGGTTTTATAAACGCTATAGGCTCCCTGAGCCACCAAGGTTCCCTGATATAAACCCTGCAGCCTTTTGATGGATGCAATGCTTAAAAAATAATCCCATTCCTGTATCCTGGCGATGAGGTTTTCGCGGCTGTTTCTGACCAGCACTGAACCGGCCACTGCGCATACGTCCTTGGGAGCGCTTTCAATACGCGCTACCAAATACCTCACTGCAGAAGCATGCAGCAGGGTGTCTGCATCCAGAGTGATTACAAGATCAGTTTTGACATGGGTTAAGCCGGTGTTTAAAGCGTTGAATTTTCCGGGGTTCTCTTCCCGGATAACTGTAATATCCAGCCCCAGCTTTTTTCCTGTTGATTCAGCAACAATAGAAGTATCATCGCTTGATCCATTATCAATGACAAACACTTTGATATGGCCGTTATAATCCTGTTTTGCAATATAGGCTAATGTGTTTTCAATATTCTCAGCCTCATTTTTTGCTGCAACGAGTATGGTAATCTCCTTAAGCGGGTTTTCATCCTTGAAAGGCGGCTGCCTGTCAAATATCAAACTGATCACCAGAAAAGCGTTCATATAGCCAGGTATATAGGCAATTCCCGTAATGATAAGCAATGCCAAAGGCATGGTTACAATGGCTGATAAATCATTCACCCATGGGACGGATATATAAATTGAAAGCCCTGTCCATAATAACGCAAACAAGTGACTGAGCAAGAACTTTATTTTAACGGGGATATAATATGCTTTTTGTGTATGTAAACCTGTTTGTAAGGATAGTTCCTTAAGCTCCAAATTTTAATCCACCTTTCATCTCCAAATGCAATGGCTTATCAGAGGCGAATGCTTTTCACATCCACCAGCCGGTGTCTCAAACTATCGAATGTCCGTTGGGTATACGGTGGTTCAGAATTTCATGCATGCTTAACAGCCTGACATGTCAAACGAACAATGTAAAAAAAGCAATACGGAATAATCCGTACAGCACCCTTTCTTGTGTCCTGCTCGGTGTTAAGACGAGACTCCTTCTTTTCACAATTGTTTTGGGAAGATATCGCCTGATTCGGCTTTTTCCGTGGTCATCCTTTCTTCTTCGACAATGATTACTCTTGGAGTATAACTGATATTGGCAATAGTTATCAAATGTAACTTTTTGAAACATTGGAGAAGATTTACCTGTTACCAGGGCAGTCTTTCTCCAAGATAGTTCAAATACAAAGGCCTTTCCTCTGTCGGCAACACTGTATCCAACACCACATTCAGTATTCCTTTTGCCGACTCTGTGGGACTGAGCTGTGCCGTTGTATCAAGGTGTCCGCGCATAAAGGTGGCCACATGCCCGGGATGCATAGCGATGACCCTGCCGCCTTTCTTCCGCAGGTTATTATGGACGAGTGCGGATTGCATATTATTGGCAGCCTTGGACATACAATAGCCAAACCAGCCCTCTCTGGCGCAGTCTTGGATGCTTCCTGCCTCGGAGGAGATGTTTACAATGGTTTTAAGCCCGCTTTTTAAGACAAGAGGGGCTAGGGCATTGGTGACACGAAGCGTTCCTACCGCATTCACATTAATGACATGCAATATTTCGTCATAGTCCAACTCCTCACCAAGAACCTTTTCAATATCACCGAGGATGGCGGCGTTATTAATCAACAGATCGATATGGGGTACGAGTGTATCCACTCTGTCCTTCATGACTTTCACGCTGTGATAATCACTGATATCAAGATCCACAATTTCGAGCTTATTCCCATATAGCTCCTTCAGCGCGTCCACAAGCGTTTCCTTGGTATTCAGCCTGCAGGCGGCCACAAAGAAGTTTCTTTCCAGCAGCTCCTTTACAAGCGCAAGACCTAAACCGTGATCGGATCCTGTTACCAGTGCGTACATCATAAGACGAGGCCTCCTTATTGGTGACTTAAGGCATTTAGGTAAAGGTAAAGTTCATATACGTATCTTATAAGGACGTTGATGGGAGCGGCTGGTATGTTATCGGCCATTTGTGCATTTAAATACTGTCTCTGGTGGGTGTGATAAATCTGGGTTCAATAAACTCAACACCTGATGCCATGACATAGCTAATAAGCTTTTCGAAATAATTGGGGACTATCTTTTCGGTCTCCATATGGTCATGGATGAGGACGATATGATGAGCGCCTTCTTCAAGCAGGACCCCTCCTGTGGAAGGATTCTTGTCATGAATGCGTTGAATGACGTCTTCATAGGTATATCCGCTGTTTTCTCTTATCATATATTCAGTAAAATCAAAGGTCCAGTAGACATCAATGTCTTTATCCAGGCCATTTTCCTTATACCAGTCAAATCTGATAACTGAATCATCAATTCTGTCAAATTGGTGTTTCTTTAAATAGCGTTGAATTTCCTCTTTGTTGTCCCCGCCCTTATCACCGTAGGGAAAACGTATCAGCTTATACCTTCTTTCAATGCCTGCTGCTTGATATAGTCTGGTGAGTATGTCCTCCTGCTTCTCAATCTCACTCAGGCACTCTGACAAGGTGAGTTCGCTGAAATGCGGATGGCTATAGCTATGATTGGCTAGGATGGCTCCCTTTTTCAAGGCATACAAAGCTTGGTCCCAGTGTGCTTCAATTTGCTGACCAACCGCGAATAATATGGGCGTAATTCCCTTTTCGCTCAAAAAATCTATGATTCTCGGCGTGATTATGGTTGATGAGTCATCAATGGTTAAGTAAGCTTTGCTCATATAAGCGCTCTCCTTTGGGTCTTTACTCGGTTCTATCTGGTGGCAGCAGGGACTTAAGCATATCGGCTATGACATGATACCCGGCTTCATTAGGGTGAAGCCCGTCAAAGAGATAATCCTCGATACAATAGCCGTCATCCCCTGCAAAGGCTGAATAACAGTCCACATAATTCACATAGTGATATTGCTCAATGGTCGTCTTTAATGCCTGGTTTAAATCGCGAATCAAATGCTGACTGTCAACAAAAAACGGCGCTCTGGTTGGAAGAATGCTAATGACGTATATTTCAGCGTCAGGTATCTTATAGTGAATCTTTTCAAACATGGATTTGAAATTACGGAGGGTAGTATCCCTACTCACGTTATTTCCTATATCATTAATGCCGCATAGGATGACAATGGTATCATAGCTTCCTTCCAGCATATCGTTGATTCTTTTTTCGATATGTACAGTCGTCTGTCCCCCAATCCCCCAATTGGAGCAATCCTTTCTGCCAAGAAAGCTATTCCAGTCCCCGTATAAGGACATGGCATTCTGAACGATACTGTCCCCGATAAAGGCTGTCCCGGTCAGGTTCTTATTGGTCCATCTGGTCTCACCCTTTGGATCAATCACTGTACCCGTTCCGGGATAGTAAGTTAATCGTTCCAGGGTAATGGTGGTATCCTCAGAACCTTGGGTATAGGCCTGAATCAGGTCTAAACGCTTAAAATTGGTTCCAAACTTCTTAATACAATCCTCAATGCGGAATATTGATTCATATCTTCCATTTTCCAGGGGTGTGGTTGAGGTTGGCGCCACAGACACCCAATGCGTGGTGCCCGAAACACTGGATAGCGCAAGGATGAGCTTGTCCCTATGCCCTGTGTACTCCATGGCGAAACAACTGCCCTCATTAATCAGCGATGCATCAAACTCACCGCCAACATGCTTTGTAAAGAGATGGGCCAGCAGGCTTTGCTTTCCTGTTGCTGTTTTGCTTCCATTGAAGAGTACAAGGGCGCCTTCTTCCTTTGAGTGTTTATTGTCTTTTTGCTCGACCATTACTATATTCACCAGGCTATAAATTTACTTAAATTAAGGTTATTTTAATTTATTTTTTACCCTAATTCAAGTAGCAAGATGGTATAGCAAAGTATATCTTTATAGTTCATCGCGCGGACAGATTAACCACCCATCTCTCCTTCTTCAATGAAATGTGTGCAATCACGATCTTACCAACATCCAGCAGTTTAACCACCAGATACATGATAATAGGACTCCAGCTTGTAAACTCGGCCATCAGAAACAGTACAGGAATCATGATCAGAGTATTGACGCCATCCACATACATACAGGCCCTCGTATCACCGCCCGCCCGTGAAACGGCCAACTGAGCATTAATATATGTCCATAACGGCATAAGCAGGGCCATGACTATGAGCATGCTTTTGCTGATTCGCTGTGCATCCAGACTTAGGCTGACGAATACAATTGGGACGAGTGCCGTGGTACAAAAACTGAGCAGACACATCACCAAACCGACAACGATTGCGCCAGAAAGCATCCAAACTTTTTCCTTCTTGGCCTGTTCCAATTGGTTATTACCAAGGGATTGACCAATGATGACACTCGTTGCTGTGGTAATGCCATTTAGGGCGGTGATAATCAAATTAAAAATCGCAAAGCTGGCTGCCATACCCGATACCACATCGGCCCCGCCCCTGCCGTTGAAAACAGCAGAGGATACTGTTTCCGACATAATCCACATCATTTGCGAAAGGATAATCAGTGAACCTTTCTTGAGTATTTCTCCAAAGAGTTTGAAATCAAGACGCTTAAGGATAGCCAGATTCACGAAGTCCGGTTTATCTTTGATTGCATAGCCAATAAAAAGAACCATTTCAACGGTTTTTGCAATAATGGTGGCATAGGCTGCGCCCTTCACTTCCAGTCTGGGCATGCCCAAGTTGCCATAAATCAGTCCCCAGTTGAAGAAGGTATTGACCAATGTAGCCGTCACAGAAATGATAAGCGGCACCTTCACTTCGCCAATCTCTCTGTAGGAGGAGGCAATGATAAAGGAAATGATGGACTGAAGGCCGACAAATCCCATGAGAAACATGTACTCCTGTCCTTGATCCAGGATCAAATCTGCCTGGGAATTTCCAATGACCATGAGGTTCAACACCTGCCTTGGAAAGACCATGGTTACAAGAAAATAAGCCAGAATCATGGAAAAGGCGGTTACCAGCTTGAAGGCAAAGGCCTGCTGCATCCCTTCCTTATTCTTGGCACCGGAAAACTGTGTAAGAAAGATTCCGCCAGAGGTGCACACAGAACCTAGCAGTACCATGAAGATAAATAGTATCTGCCCGGAGATATTAACACCTGACATCTTGACATCACCAAGTCCGGCCACCATAAAACTGTCAATCAATGAAACAAGACTTTGCAGAAGTGTTTGAAGCATAACGGGAATCCCGATCATCAATGCCTTCTTATAGAATTGCATATCCCCGAAGTATCTATTGACTGTTTGTGATTTTGCTAATCGCATATTGAACTCTCCCTTGATATAACTGCTCGCTTGAAAGTTGCTTCTGTTTCAAATATAATAATATCGTTCGCATTAAGAAAAATATATCTTGTATAACCGCAAAAATATCAAAATATGTTACTTGTGAGTGATATTATGATAAATATGAGTGATATAATAACAACACGAAGCGACAGAGCCCAGATTGTAAATTATAACAATCCGCTTTTCGAATGCTTTGCCGTAAAGACCTATTACGCCCCGAACCGGACCTATCATGTGACAGAGCATTGGCATGAAGATTTGGAATTGCTCTATGTCATAGATGGTGAATTAAAGTATACAGTTAACGGGAAATCCATCATCCTTCACAGGGGTGAAGGTATCTGTGTGAATTCGAAGCGCATTCATTCCAATCACTCCATCCCTGGGAAGTCCTGCGCCTACTATTGCAGTGTTTTTCACCCATCTCTTCTGGCCAGCTCCAAATATATAGAGCAGACCTACCTGACACCTTTGCTCGGCCCCAACTCTTTTGACTACCTGCTGCTAAATCACAACGACTGGACCCATATCATTATTGATGAGCTTGAAAGGCTGTTTGAGGAGTCTGATCCCAAGTGTACAGAGCTGGATATCCTGGAGACATCCTTCAGAATATGGAAAAACATCTATAAGCATGTGGAGGCCCCTATCACAACCAATGAGCCCGCCTCTCCCAAGATTGGCGCATTTAAGTCCATGATGCTCTTCATTCAGGAACACTATAATGAGAAGATCTCTCTGGAGGATATCGCTGCGGCCGGGAATATGGGCAAAACGCTTTGTGCCAGGCTTTTTAAAAAATATGTCTCCAAGACCCCCGGAGAATATCTGATCTATTATCGCATTCAGAAAAGTATTGAGCTTCTTACCAAGACCGATTTAAGCATTACAGAAATCAGCTATGCCACCGGCTTTTCCAGCGCAAGCCATTATACAAAGACCTTCCATGAAATGATGGGCTGTACCCCGTTGAAATACAGAAAAGATAATTCCTATCATGTAAACGATCAATATCTCATTCCCCAAAAGGATTCTATGATTCGTTAACCTGTTTGCGCATGAACCCTTTTTATAGATCAAGCCCTTCCAGATGATATCTGGGCTTGCCTTTGCTCTTTTGGCCGTATTCCACAGCCTCAACAGGGCAATAACAGATACATGCCATGCAATGTGTGCAGCTTTTCCCCCAAACAGGCTTTCTGTCCACAAGGTGAATATTCTTAAGGGGGCATTTCTCGGCACATTTCCCGCAGCCGATACATCTGTCGTCTACCGTGAATGCTTTCGCTTTAACAGAAAACGTATAAAACAGCGGATTCACTACACTGCTTAAAAGCCTGTAATACAGACTATCCTTTTCAGCGGGAAGCTTCTCCCCTGCTGCAATTGCCTGGGCTGCCCGTTGAATCACAGGCTCGGCTTTTTTTATAATATCTCTTGCTGTATTCTTATCCGGCGCATCAAACATGGCAATATAGTTCTCGGGCATAATTATCTGCGCCGTTCCCATGTATGCGCAGCCTAAACTCCTGCAAAGCCTCTGATTGTATAAGGAGGCATTACCAATTTCACTGCCGCAGGTCAGAACAAACCAGACCTTTTTTGCTTGAGAAAAGTCAGTCTTCTTAATCCACTCCTGCACGATTCTGGGGATTCTCCATGCATAAGTAGGGGCTATGAGCACTACCCCTTCAGTATCTACAGAAGGAGTACCATTATTTTTTATCTCTGTATTCAGATTAATTCGCTTACAGTCTAATTTCTCTGCCACCTTTTCGGCGACATAACGGCTATTGCCTGTCCCTGTAAAATACAGGATTAGGTATTTGTCTGCCATAGAGGGAGCCCTCACTCAATGCGTCATCCAGAAATTAAACATGTACTCAATTCTGGATGACATATTTTCTTGAGTATTCATCGAAATACGCTGCATAGGTCTCGCTTTTCAGACGCTTTACGCTGTCAAGGTATTCATGCCGATCAAAGGAGTCGGACTCCATAAGCTGCAGATTTGGATTAAGGAGCAGCTTTGCGTTCCTGCAAAAAGCTTGTAACTGCTATAACATCTTCAATGTAATGGTCTACCGAAAGGGTGCTTTTATCTATATTTCTGTTATACGACAACCCGGCACCTCTCTGATCCCAATAGACCACTGTAAAAGCGTCTTCCAGTCCTGTGGGGTACTTTTCGAAAAGGAAATACTCGGGCATGCCGGGACCGCCATGGACAAAGAGCATTACCGGATTTGAGAGGTTCTTGCTCCTTATAATCATGCCCATGGTGACTCCGTTGATTTCCACAAAGCATTTTTCCGCAATGCTGTAAGTATCCTTTAATCGGTTTCTGTCTTTAAGTTGCTCTGTCCTGTATGGTCTCACTATCCTAATTCTCCCGTGAAAAGCATAAATGCGGCTGAAAAAAAGCAGCAACGGAGGTCTGGCCCGAAGCTGCTTAGAGTAATCTTGGAATGGGCTCAGTCATTTTGGAATCTGGACAAGGCCTTGATAGCCATGAAGCCCAGGATAAATGCGGCGACAGACATCACGGCTAAGCCTATCCACCAAAAGAAGGTCGCTCTTTCGGGCAGCGCGGGCAAAATTTTGTCCTGGAAGATCTCCATGGTGGAGCCAATGACAAAACCAATGATCATGCAATAGGTCTGATGGGGGAATTTATTCATGGTCCATTCGAGGGGTTTAGTAATCAAAAATACACCGATTAATGTGGCAACGCCCAGGATTCCGATGTAAACAACGTCAAACTCGGTGATGGCTTTAAGCATGGTATCGTACATACCCAAAACCAATAGCATATGAGAGGTGCTGATGCCCGGAAGCACCAGGGCCAGGGCAATGATGATACCCGTCAGAAGAAGCATCAGATAATGGGTGATTCCAGAGCCGAAGCTGATATTAATGCTGCCTGCCGGAATAAAACCGATGGATATGACTATGGCGAAGCCCAATATGAAGTAAGCTGCAGAGGAGACCCTCAAAGCGGAGCCCTTTGTTTTCTTGTATAACGCGGGAATGCCCCCCACCACTGCGCCTAAGAAAAAGACCGATACAGGCAGCGGGAATTTTTCCAGCATCCATTTTATTAAGAAGGAAAGAGAACCAATACCGGCACCGGCACCAATGCAAAACTTTATGAGAAACAGCATATTGCCCTTGATATCTTTAAGAAAATTACTGATTGAGCTGATGAGCTTATCATAAATCCCAAGAAGAATGGCCATGGTACTGCCGCTTACTCCGGGAACGCTCATGGATGAGCCGATGGTAAATCCCTTGATTAATATGGTCAGGTTTTCTTTGAGTTTACTCTTCATCCTACGTAAATACACCGTTTCGTTGGTGTATTTTCCTCCTCTTTCTCTTAATCACTGACGAAAATTATAGCATCATACGCATGATATGTAAATTATCCCTCACCTTGCTGCGGTCTTTCAGGCATTATGATATCAGAAGATTGCCTCATTACGCAAAATAAAGGCCATCCCGGCAATAAATAATCCGTACCCATCGTAAAGACGGATACGGACAGTAGTGGTCTTTATGTCTTATATTATTCTGTCATAAGTATTCACGACCTTACAGATAAAATCAGCGGCATTTTCAATGAGCCTTTCATCCACCAGGTCCAGGGTATCCTTCGGGCAATGGGTATAAGATACGCATGCATCAAAAATATCTGAGGCGCAGACCACAAGGCACTTTGTTCCGCTAAAGGCAAAAGCCGCATGATCTCCGGCGTACCAAGGCTGACCAGGGACGATATTTGCACAGCCGTTCATGATATCGTTTAAACTGAGCTGCTCATTCTCACTGAAGTTGAAGGGGGCAACGGCCACCTGGGAGCCTTTATGGGCTACCGTATCAATATTAATGAGAAGGGACACTTCTTTTCCGTTCTTCTTAAGCTCTTCCAGGTAAATAAGCTCCCCCTGGGGGTCATAGTATTCCTCTGAATTAAACGGAACAATATCAATGTTATACCTGTCGGTCTCAATGCCCCTGGCCGCCAAAAGCATGGTCGCCACACCCGATGCATTATCAAGGGCACCGTCGGTATTGTACTTGCTGTCCATGTGGGCGCAGATAACAATGGTTCCCTTTGGAGCGGCAACCTTTTTGGTGGCAATCAACTGATGGGCTGTTGCCGTTTCATTGCGTGAGTTTATGGATACTTCCAATACTCCTGCCAAAACCTTGTCCTTTATTTCCGAGAAAACCTCTGTATCAAGGCTTGCGATGGGAATATGGAAGTTCCCGTCCTCAATCAAGGGGAAGGGCTTAAGACCACTCATGCTCGAGCTGCCTGTCACGGCTATGATTGTCCTCGGCTTCTTGGCCTCCAGGCACTCAATGATGGCTTTGTGCTCGTCTGGAAAGTAGAAAGGAAAGTTCTTGGGCTGCAATGGTTCCTGGGTCAAGTTCTCTGTTAAGAACAGTATCTTTCCCTCACATTCTGCCTTTTCAAGCTCCTGAAGATTACTTGCAACAACAGCGCTCCCTGTTCCGCAAAAGGCTTCAGAGAAAGGACTTACCTGTAACGGCAGCCTGCTTCCATCAATAATTAAATAAGATGCTTTGGTTTCCCATACCTTACAGTTGAAGGGCACTTTACGTATTTCATATCCCAGGGGTTCAAGATATGATGCGATAAAGTCTGTAATCTCCTGATTCTGAACAGTTCCCACCGGTCTTGGTTTTGCGATCCTGGATAGCAATTCCATTTTTAACACCTCGTTTCTTGTATTCACTTGGATAACAGAATACTAACAATTCCATCAGGCGCTTTTCTCGACTTTTTTTAGCATAATCACTTCACACAGAGGCATGAAAGTATCCTTGCTGCTGTATACTAAGCATCATAGATTTTCTGTGCAATTTGTGCAAACGCTTGTACTGCGATACCAATTTAAATATAATAAGACTGGCAAGATATTCTACATGATATTAAGGAGCTAAAGGTATGATGAAAAACAGACGGTTTATGTCCAAGCTGCTTGTATGTTTTCTGATGCTTTCGCTGGTGCTTTCAGGCTGCGCTCAGCTCGGCCAGAATCAACCCTCCCCATCGCCTTCACCGGATCTGGCAAGCAGCTCACCCACTGCCACACCTACCAATGCGGAAAAGACAACTCCGGTTCCTGAATGGTCCTATAATGCAACCATGTATGAGGTGAATGTCAGACAATACACCAGGGAAGGAACCTTTAAGGCCTTTGAAGCGCATCTTCCCCGCCTTAAGGAAATGGGCGTTAAAATATTATGGTTCATGCCCATCTACCCCATCTCTGTTGAACAGCGGAAGGGTACCCTGGGCTCCTATTATGCCATAGCCGACTATAAAAATGTGAATCCCGAGTTTGGTACCCTGGAGGATTTCAAGGCTTTGGTGGACAAATGCCACGAAATGGGCTTTAAGGTCATGCTGGACTGGGTGGCCAATCATACGGGCTGGGACAATGTCTGGATGAAGGATCATAAGGACTGGTATACCCAGGATGCCAATGGGAATATCATTTATCCTGCAGGAACCGATTGGACCGATGTGGCCGATCTTAATTTTGATAATCAGGAAATGCGCGCAGCCATGATCGATGCCATGTCCTTCTGGGTAAGGGATTATGATGTGGATGGATTCCGCTGCGATTATGCCACAGGCGTACCTCTGGACTTCTGGGAAACAGCCAGAGAGGCTTTAGAGGAAATCAAGCCGGTATTCATGCTGGCCGAGGACGACAGAAGCATGGCCTTTATGAAATATGCCTTTAATGTCAACTATGGCTGGAACCTCTATCACAACATGAATAAAATCGCTTTGGGAACCTATAGCCCGGCCAACCTGGTCAGCTATTTTACGAGCCTTGAAACGCGTTATCCCGGGGATACCTATCCCCTCCACTTTATCGACAATCATGATGAGAATTCATGGAATGGTACGGTTGAAGAACGCCTGGGCCAGGCGCAGTATCCCATGCTGGCCATGCTCTTTACAACACCGGGAATGCCCTTAATCTATTCGGGGCAGGAAGCCAATCTCAACAAAAGGCTTGCATTCTTTGAGAAGGATGAGATCGATTGGTCCTCCTTGCCCAATAAGAAGCTCATCAGCACCCTGGTTAAGCTCAAGCTTGACCATCCGGCCCTTTGGAACGGGGACATGGGCGGCACCATTGAATTTATGGAAACCTCGGATAAGAAGGTTCTGGCCTATGAGCGGGCGAAGGATGATGACAGGATTTTTGTTATTCTGAACCTGTCCGCCAAGGAGACCGATGCCGCCATTACGCTGGCCCAAAATTTTGAGGGCACTGAAGTATTCACCAATGAATCAATAGCTCTTTTGGCAGGGACAAATCAGCTTCAATTAAAGCCTTGGGATTATAAGATCATCATTAAGAAATGAAGTTGAAATACTGCTCAATACTGCTATAAAAAGAGGGTTCATCATACCCTCTTTTTTATATTTTTTCAAATTGTTCAAAAAAACACTTGATGTTGACACCGTGTCGTACTTTATAATGAACCTAAGCGAAATGTGAGGTTAAGACTATGAAGCTGCAAAACATCACTCAGGTGTCAAAGAACTACGGCATCTCAACAAGAATGCTACGCTATTATGAGCAAGTGGGACTCATCAAAAGCCTGCGCAAAGAAGACTATGCCTACCGCGTTTACGATGAAACCGCATTGAACCGATTACAGCAAATCATCATTCTTCGCAAACTGCGTATTCCCGTCAAGCATATTATCAGCATCCTCAGCAACCAGGACGCTGTAAAAGCTGTGGAGATATTCAGAGAAAACATCAATAAAATTGACAGTGAGATGACCACCCTCTCTACCATAAAATCCATCCTGCTGCGTTTTGTTGAGGAGATCAATGAGAAGGCTGACGTGCATTTGAGGCTTCTGACCGATGAGGCATTAGTCACTGTTATAGGCTCCCTCTCCTTTTCAGATAATCAAATTAAGGAAAGCAAAGAGCAGCCTACCCTGGAGGATTTGAATAACGCCCATGAGGCGCTCATGCGGTTGGAGGATAAGGATGTACGGATTGTCTACCTTCCTCCCATGACCATGGCTGCCGCTTATGCATCAGGAGAAGACTGTGTCGATAAAGCTTCGGCGATTATCAACAGATTTATAAAAGAAAGCGGCCTTCTTAAGATAAAGCCCGATGCTCGCGGCTTTGATTTTAATTTCTACCTGGAAGGACAGGCTCCCGGCAAAAAGATCCATGGGCATGAGGCCTGGGTTTCAGTACCCCCTGATATGGAATTGCCGTCACCCTTAATCAAACGGGAATTTAAGGGAGGACTTTTTGCCGCCCATGTCTTAAGAGAGTGGGATTTCCAGGACTGGCGCCGACTGAAAGATTGGGTGGATTCCAGTGATAAGTATGAAAGTGATTGGGGCTCTCCGAGATGGGAAGCGCCGGAAACCGGCACCGGCCTTGGCCTGGAGGAAACCTTGAATCTCTATCATTTCATTGAAACGCACAATGCGGAGATGAACTGGCTGCAGTTGGATTTATTATTCCCTATTAAGGAGAAGAAACCCTTATAAACACCCGGCCATATTTTCTGTGTTTTAAATGTCGTGTATTTGATTTCCTTTGCATGTATATGGATACATGGGCTATTGATCAAGGACAACATTGCGATTTACCCTGTCGCATTAAAGGAGGAATATTTTTATGAGCAAGTTTGAGAGTGCATTGAAGCTTTTGGAGGAGCGCTGCGGCAATGGCAAGGATGTGGATATTGCCCTGGCTACCCTGTCCCTCACCCCCGGTTCCTCGGGAAAGCCCCGCCCTGCTGTACGCATGGTGTGCGCTTATTATGAGGACGGTGTCTTCTATGTCTCCACCGATGCTACCAAGAGCAAAATGCTGCAAATCGAGAAGAATAATGAGGTAGCCGTGTGCGGAATGGACTGGTATGCCTTCAATGGTATCGCTGATAACCTTGGCTGGGTTAAGGATGAGAAGAACGCAGCGATCAGAGCCAAGTTCAAAAAGGTCTTTGGCTGGTTCGATGAAGTGGGCGACGAAAACAACCCTAACTCCATTGTACTGCGCATTACCCTTACCGATGGGACGATTATTGACCATGAGAAAAAATATGGTTTTGACCATTACGAAGTGGACTTTATCAATAAGACGGCCAAGTAAGAATATGTGCTGATGATGCGAAAACTCCCTTCTGGTATTCATCCTTCATACCAGGAGGGAGTTTTTTGTTCCTCGGGCCCAAAGCCCCGATTCACCATCAGCACCCCTGAACTGCTGTTCCTTCAAAACGATATAGCTTTCCGGAAAGCAGGGTGAAAATTCTAGACCTCTATCTTAAAACCGAAATCCACTTCACTGGCAGGCTTTCCTCCAGCAACACCCCAGTTTTCCATGAGAACATCATGAAGGACAATATGTAATGTCCATATCTTCAAACTCACTTTTCCGCTACCCTATTGGGATCGGCTTTGGTATAATAGCAGATGATTATATAAGACTAATGACTGCAAAGAGGTTATTATGACAAAAGCTTCAGACCAGAATCAACTTGTTCAGCCTGTGGTGAAATGGGCCGGCGGGAAACGTCAGCTTCTGAATGAAATTGAAAAGCGCATCCCCAAGAAGTTCTCCACCTACTATGAGCCCTTTCTTGGCGGTGGTGCTGTTCTTTTCCACCTCCAGCCCAAAAAGGCGATTGTCAATGATTATAATCATGACCTCATTAATGTGTATCTCACCATAAAGAACAATGTGGACGAGCTTATAGAAGACTTAAAAAAGCATAGTAACGATAAGGCATATTATTATAAGGTCCGGGAGATGGACAGAACCGGTGAGCTTGAAAAGATGACTCCCGTCCAAAAGGCATCAAGGCTCATCTATTTAAACAAGACCTGTTACAACGGGCTTTACAGGGTCAATTCTCTGGGGCAGTTCAATACTCCCTTTGGCAAGTATAAGAACCCCAATATTGTCAATGAGGCTGTTTTGAGGGCAGTGAGCAAGTACCTTAACGATAGGGATATCATCTTTAAAACCGGCGACTTTGAAGACGCATTGAAAGGAATACGAAAAGGAGCCTTCGTTTATTTCGATCCCCCCTATTTCCCGTTAAGTGACAGCTCTTCCTTTACGGGATATACCCTGGACGGCTTTGGCAAGGAAGATCAGATCCGCCTTAAGTCGGTTTGTGACAAATTAAACGCTATGGGCGTTAAATTCTTGCTCTCAAACTCCTCGGCGCCATTCATTGAAGATTTGTATAAGGATTATACTATGGAGAAAGTGGGAGCAACCAGAAGCATTAATTCGGTTGCTGAAAATCGCGGCGCAATACAGGAGATACTGGTGCGAAACTATGAGATTGATTGAAAGGAACTGGGAGAAGCTTTTTAACGATTATGATATCCTGTCCCATATCCAGCGCGATGGCTTCTATACCATTACCTCTGCCCTGATTAATAAGGTGCATGAGGCACGATTGATGACCAAGTTTGACCATAAAGCCAACTTGCCCGATATCTTTACCCGGAACAAGATTTCTATTCTTCCCATCACCCGTGGGAGTTATATACTGGGCCATTTTGATGCCTATCAAGATATAACCTATGCCGATGTTAAAAACATACGTGTTTCACTCCCCGCCCATATCGAATCCATCAATTACAGCAACCTCTACAGTGAAAGTGCCTGTCTTCACTGTGCCTATGTCAGCGGAATCATCAATGATATTGCAGAAGAAGCCACCCTTCCTACTGTATCGGGGAGAATGTCGGCAGGCAGCTTCAGCTTTAATATTCGGAATGTATTAAAAGGGAACCTCTACCCCGTGACTGTTGAAAACTCCCAGCTCGAGATTGACGGCGGATACGAAAGCGCACATAAGCTTATTATCATCGAAGCCAAAAACTTTACGGCAGACGACTTTCTCATCCGCCAATTGTATTATCCCTACCGATTATGGAAGAGCAGGCTTGCCAAAGATGTTATTCCCGTTTTCATGACATACAGTAATGATGTGTTCTCCTTTTTCATATACCGTTTCAATGCCCTTAACGAGTATAATTCTTTGGAGCTTGTCCAGCAGCGCAACTATATCATCGATCCGGAGCAGATTACACTGGATGATATCTACCAGGTTCTTCAGACTGTTCAGGTTGCACCGGAGCCAGAAATACCCTTCCCCCAGGCCAACTCCATGGTGCGCATTGTGGACCTTTTGAGTATACTCATGGAGCATGGGGAGCTTTCTGCGGATTATATCACCCAAAACTATGCCTTCACGGAGCGGCAGACAGCCTATTATACCACAGCAGCCATCTATCTGGGCCTTGTCCGAAAGCGTAGGGATGGCGCAGTTTATTACACCCTGTCCGAGGAGGGGCGCAGGGTTATGGGGCTGCGGCATAGGCAAAAAGTCCTGGGGATTGTTGAGGCCATATTAAAGCACGAGGTGTTTAATATGGCGTTAAGAGAGTATTTTGCAACCTTCTCCCTTACCCGGGACAGAATTGTTGACATTATGAAACAGTGCACCATCTACCATGTGAACTCACAGGATACCATCGAGCGAAGAGCCCATAGTGTATTAAAGTGGATTGAATGGGTACTTGCTTTGGCGGATTAATGTTCCGTTTATCTTTTCAAGCAGGGAGGGTCTATGCTAAAGATTGGGGAGTTTTCGGTCCTGTCCAACATCAGCATCTATATGCTCAGAAATTACGATAAAATCGGATTACTGACGCAAACAGCATTGATAAGCAAAACGGTTATCGGTACTATAGTGTGGACCAATTGATTGTGGCCAATAAGATTCAGGCATTGAAGGCTATGGGCTTCGGCCTGAGTGAAAATTACCCATCATATTGTGGATTATCTTATGGGGGATTGTGCCCAAGTAAAGGATTTAGGCTTCATGCTTCATCAAATCGCTGATTTGGAGGAGCAAGCCTATATCCGAATCTTGAATCAAACCTACTCCTGATGCTTTGGACCTGATATTTCCAATAATATAGCTTCTGTCCCCAGGGAAAATTATGACTATGATTTTTTAGCAGGAACGGGACGGAGCCCATGAGTATCCTTGAAAAAACCTATGTTTTCATGTTTAAGAATACCCTGAGAGCGGTTAATCCTGTCAAGAAACGGATTGTCAAGACCGAGTGCAAGGTTCATAAATTCATCAATGAGCAGGCCGTCATCATTCTTAAGAATGATGGCCATGATGAGGCCTACAGGTTGATGTCCCGCTATCTTCAGGCCATTAATGCCGGTGTGGTATGGGCTGATCAGGATTTTAAAAGCAGTGATCATTTCTATAATCCCGACACCCAGAGAGGCCTCTTTGGCAACAGCCATGCCAGAAAAGAGTGCCGCACCTATTACAAGGCAGCACTGAAAGAGTATTTTCAAGGACATGTGAAGCGTGCCATGTTCTACTTGGGAGCGGCCTGCCACCTGATTCAGGATATGACGGTTCCCCATCATGCCAATGTCCGTTTGCTGGATAACCACAGGAGCTTTGAAAAATGGATCATCAGTGCTTATCGAAACTATGATGAATACAAGGTTTATGAGGGCGGGATCTACTTAAGCTCTCTGAGGCTTTATATCAATCTCAACAGCCGAAAGGCCATTAATACCTATCTTAAGTATCACGATATCAGGGATAAAGAGCGGCGGTTCTACAAAACCACCTCAGTCATACTGTCCCTGGCCCAAAGAACCACCGCCGGTCTGATGTATAAGTTTTATCATGATATCCATCGTATCAGTCTCTACCGAATGTAGACATAAAAACCGGATGGCTCCTATCCATCCGGTTTTTGCTCCTTCGATAAGGGATGATGTTCTTTAATATTATAGTCTGATCTTCTTAATGTCTTCCTTCAGTCTTTCAATATCCCTGAGCCAGTCTTCGATGTCATGCTCATGCTCCAACTCGTCATTGAGGATGTTGGTAGCCATCTGATAGGTGGAATGGTCCTTGCCGTAGGTGAAGTTGGCAATCTCTTCATAACGCTTGATGGCACAGCGCTCCCCGCCCAGATTCTGCTCCAGAATCACCTCAACATAGGGATCATTGGGCTCGGCGTACTCGCACTTTGCATACTCCATCCACTTGGCAGGATTGAGTATGGGGGTTCCGCCCAACTGAATGATTCTGTTAACAAGCAGTTCGGCATGGGCCAGCTCTTCATTGGCATGGACGAGAAGCTCAGGCTCAATCTCGCTTCTCATAGGTCCTTCCATGACTCTGGCGCCAATCCAATATTGGTAATAAGCAAGCCATTCCTCGGCGAGGGCTTCATTCAGCATTTGCACCAGCTTCTGAACATCGAGATTCGCAATATCAACAGCAAGTTTTCCCATAACATAACACTCCTCATTCTTCAATTTGTTTATTAGTATCTACCCTTTATGTAAAATATTAAACGCGCTCGGGCGGTATCGCAGAAATATTACCCAAGGGAACCTCGACAGAGTTTAATCCGGCATCAGTATCCTTCATTGGAAGCGGTGGGGAGCTTATCCTGACTGAACTCAAGGAATTGCTCCACGTCCATATCGGTAGCAATGGAGAACAGCTCGGGTATCCATTTCTGAACATCCTCATAGTCGGTTTCCCAGATTTCCTCCCGTGTTGTCCGAATCCATGGGATATTGACACTGAACTCATCAACGCCCATACCTATTAAAACCGGGAGCAGCCGTTTTTCCTGGGCGGCTTCGCCGCAAATGCAGACCTTGATATTGCTTTGATGGGCATTGTCCACCACCTTTTGAACCAGTCTCAGAAAGGATGGCTGAAAAAGGCTGTAGAGATACTGAACAGAGGGGTTGAACCGGTCAACAGCCAGGGTGTATTGGAGGAGATTATCGGCATCTATACTGAAAAAGTCACATTCGCGGGCAAAAATATCGCTCATGAGGGCAGCAGCCGGTGTTTCTATGGTCATACCCACAGAAATATCCTTATTGCAGGGAATTCCCTCAGTGTCCAGTTCCTTTTTACATT
>Ga0116192_1001178_pt1 | contig 18661 bp, 13 predicted proteins | sample AD_UKC113_MetaG_FD_89876 | JGI IMG/M metagenome (GOLD analysis project Ga0116192, IMG submission 89876) | Active sludge microbial communities of municipal wastewater-treating anaerobic digesters from Hong Kong - AD_UKC113_MetaG | ecosystem: Engineered > Bioreactor > Anaerobic > Digestate... | reverse complement strand
ATTCTCGGTGCGGTAAAACACAACAGCACGGCCACAAGCAGGCCCGGCAGGGCGGCGAGCGGAGTCATCCGCAGACCGTACTTTTGGGTAAACGGGACTACCATCAGCGGGGTGAATGCCCAGCCCACGTTTCCCGCAGCTATAAACAGCGCCTGAAAGAAACCTTTACGGCTGCCGCTGAGCGCCGTTACCATAGCTGACGCCTGCGGGTGAAAAGCAGCCGTGCCGAGACCGGCACACGCAACCGCAAGAAGCTGAAGCGAATAGTTTTCTAGGATGCCGGTCAGGCTTAACAGCGACGCCATCCATAACGTTCCGGCATAAACCATCCAGCGCTGGTTTTTTTGATCCGCCAGATATCCAAAGACCGGCTGCAGCAGTGAGGAGGTTGCTGTAAAAGCGGATATGAGGAAAGCTCCCCTGCTGACATTCAAACCCGCTGCAACCAGAAACGGCAGCAGAGTCTGAATGTAGTTCATGTACCAGTCGTTGAGCAAATGTGCGGCCGCTATCGAAAATATTCTTGCCGGTTCCGGCCTGACGCAAGCAGGGTCCTGCCTTTTTACAGCGCTTGAATCCGTCATGTTTTTCACCCGCTTCCCCCGGCAAGAACGAAGTTCCGCCGCCCTTCCGCCGGAGGCGCCGCCGCCACCCCCTAGCTTTACCTTTCACCGTCCGCCGAAAAATACCTTCCGCCTCATCGTCCGCCGCTCACTTTTTCAAACCCGCCGGCGCCCTTGAGGGTATGCGCAACCCCGGACTGCAGGCAAGTCGCCCGGGGCCACGAAGTTGAAGCAAGCGATTGATATTGCCCGGCACTCAGTGAAAATACCCTGGTTTCCGTCCGGCAATACCTGAGAGCACATTTGCTTTTCGACAAGGCATCATTAAACCTGAGTGCCGCGCAGGCGACCGGGCGAAGTGAGGATGTGGTGTCGTACGAGCGGAAATTGATGATATCCGCGAACGGTTGCAGTTATTTATGCTTTGATTTTGAACCTTCCCATGAAAATGCCGGCTAAGGGACCGGCTCTCCGGCTCTTGAACGCGTCAGCCCTTCAGCCGTGTTCTCTTTTTTTGGGGAGCTTTAAAGATTGACGGCCTTCCCTGTCTGGAGAGCAACGGTCTTCTCCGACTTGGCCTTCACGACATAGGTCCCGGCTGCCACCCGGCCGAAAATGTAAAACCCGCGTGAATCGGTAAATGTGACCTGCTGCAGGATTTCCACGCCCTGCTGGTCAACCAGGTACAGGCCGACGCAGGCGTTGGCAACCGGCGTGCCGTTCTGCTGGGTGATGAACCCGTTCACCGTTGCCTGGGGCAGGGTAAAAGGCGTTAAACTGACATCCGTGCGGATGATGCTGCCGCCGGAAATGGTGACCGACACAAAAGAAGAGAGATAAAAGCCGGCGGCGGCAACGATAAGAGAGGCGGTCATGTCGGGGACATTGCACAGCTGGTACTGGCCGAGGGCGTCAGTTTTGGCGACCATGACGTTCTCAGAAACGCCAATGGCCGGGATCAGGGCGACGTTGGCGCTGGCGACGGGAGCGCCCGTGGCCTGGTTGGTCACTGTACCGTAAACGACGTTGAAGGAGCGTGTGTCCGGCGTGATGGCGATGTCGATGTTCAGGTTCTGGCCGCTTTGAATGGTGAACGTTTGCCCGTTCGAGGTCGCGAATCCCTGCAGGGCCGCGTTAATCGTGTACGTGCCGGGCGCGACGTCCTCAAGCACGTAGTTGCCCCCCGGATTGGTCAGCGTGTGAGCCACCGGGTCGCCGGTCTGGGTGCGGAGCTTGACCGTGGCGTTTGCCACGTGCGAGCCGTCAACGGAATTGGTCACTGTGCCGCGCACCGTGCCGGTTTGCACGGCGAGCTGCGTCAGCACCAGGTCAGAGCGTTTCTCTTCCGTTGCGCCCAGCGGAATCTCTGCAGATCTCTTTAAAAGAAAATCGTCAATTGTCGGCATGTTGCTCACTCCTTTAAATTACTGTTGCCTGCTTGGCTTTGACCACGTAATTGCCGGCCGCAACCCCGCCGAACAGGTAAAAGCCCTCGTTGTTGGTGAAGGTGATCCGCACCAGCGTTTCCGCCGAGTCTGCCACGGCGTACAACCCGACGCAGGCCCCCGCCAGCGGGTTGCCGGCCGGGTCCCTGATAAATCCCTGAACCGTCGATTCGGTTACAACCTGAGGCGACAGGCTGATGTTCGTCTGGGCAAGCTGGCCGCCGGCCACGGTCACCGGCAGCGGCGCCGGCAGGGCGTAGCCTGATTTTTCGGCCGCAATGGTGTAGGACCCGTCGGCGGTTTCACAAAGTATATACTCGCCTTCGTTGTCGGTCAGGGTGGTTGCCGCAACCTCCCCCTGCGCGTCCGCAAGCACCACGCTGGCGCCGGCGATGCGTTTTCCGGTTACCTGGTCCAGGACCAGCCCGTAAAGGGTATTTTTAGACCCCCGCGGGTCAGTAGTGAGCGTAAAATTGACAAAGCTGCCTGTCACGGCGGGCAGGTTTACGGTTGCCGGCGCGCTGGTGAGGAATCCGGGCGCGGCGGCCACGATCTGGTAAACGCCCGTTGGGAGCGGGTTGGTCATGTAGTTTCCTTCAGCGTTTGTAAACTGGTGATCGACGGGATCACCGGCCGGTGTCAGAACCTTGACCAGCGCGTTCACCACCGGGGTGCTGCCGGTGAGGACGTTGCCGGTAATAATGCTGGTCCGCAAATCGGGATTGGGCGACAGCGTCAGGTCGGTCCGGTTCTCGGCTCCTGTCGCGAGGCTGAACTGCTGGGACGAGTTCAGCAAGAAACTTTCGCGCTGTTGTGCCATTGGAATCAACTCCCCAAATGGTACTACCTAACATACATACTATTAATTACCATATAATATGGTGCCTGCCGTTCGTTCAAGTTTATTCCGTATACTCCTGATTGGCGTAGTTTTTTACGATATGGCGGCGCGATGCTCACATCACCTTATGAGCGCTGCAAAATTCCAGCTTTTCCTGTATTTTTGCTTTCACCACGTAGTCACCGGGCTGAACATCCGTGAAAAGGTACAGGCCCTCTTTGTCAGCCGTTTTAATCCGTATTAACGTTTCGCAGCCGCCGTCCACCCTGAACAATCCCACCCAGACACCGGCCTTCACCTCCGGGAACCGCCTTGTGATCGACCCGCTTACCGTGGCGTTTGTAACCGCAGTACCCTTTTGAAGCAGGAAGGGAACCATGACCGTCCGGCCCGCCGGGATTTCAAACCGGATCGGCTCACTGGTCAAAAAGCCCGGTTTGCCGGCCCTGGCAAGGTATTTGCCCGGGGGAATCGCGCAGAACAAATATTGTCCGGATTCGTTGCTGGCAGTCTCTGCAATGGGGGAATCAGATCCGGAGGAAAACAATCTGACCGCTGCGTCTTCAATGACTTTGCCGGCCGTCAACTCGGTTACCGTTCCATAAACGAAACCGTAATCCCGGACGGTATTGTCCTTTTTTATCCTGATATCTATTCTGGCGATCTTTCCGTCCTTCAGCAAAAAAGTGATGCCGGCCGCAGCGAGAAAACCCGGTGCGGCAGCCGTAAGCCTGTATTTTCCAGGCATCAGGTTTTTAATTGAATATCTGCCGTTTTTGTTGGTCAGCGCATGAACAACGGGGTTGAATTTTCGATCCATAACCTTTACAGTGGCGCCGGGCACAGGGACGCCCCTGTGGGTTACCCTGCCGGTTATTTTTGTTTCCGGCCGGCGAGGTTTCATTCTCAGTTTCAGATCAACCCTGGCCTCTTCGTTCACGCCCAGGCTGAACTCCTTTGAACGTGTCAACAAGAAACGGTCTGTTATCGTCATAAAACTCCCCGTCCATCTTTTAAAAATGATATCACTATACTAACTCTATATTACCTACTATGATAATATTATCTGCGTATTTGCCGGCATTTCGCTGAAAATGCCTGAGGTTGTTACCTTGAGGTTGAAACGCTCAGCCAGCCCAGAGTATGGCAGCTTTACTCAAAAGCTAATTGCCTTCGGTGAAAAACCATTACACAGCGGGCAGGATCTCGCCTTCACGACCCCGTTCAGGCTTTCGCGGATATCCTTGTCCGCTCATCCAATATCGTGTCCTTACTTCTCCTGGTTCGTTTATCCGATACTCAGGTTTTTTGTAATTCCCTGCTGAAAGGCAATGCGCTCCCGGATACCGCCGGAGCGGAAACCGGGTCCTTTTAACTAAGTGCCGGGCAATACCGCTCGCTTCCTTTAACCTCAAGGCCCCTGACTGTTCGTCAACATTCTGAGGCGTTTTCGCTAAAAAACGCCTCCCCCAGTAACTTGGAGACATGCGATTACCGTCCGCCCTCATGTTTCCCGTCGCACGGTTTTTATGCTTCACCACCTCCCTTCACACTTTTCCCGCCGCTGAATACTATATGATCAAAAACCGGTATCATGCGGAGCTTGAGGTTGAGAGGGGAGGGAAAGAAAACAAATTGACCAAACGGGATATCTTTTTTTTAGTTTCGGTAGCTTTCCTGGGCATTTTTATCTTAGCCGCAGCCTACCTGTGGAGGGAAAATTACGTTTACTCCAGGGAACTGGCCGCAAGCACCGGGAACTACGCCAAACAGACGGAAGAATTGCTGAAGGAAGAAAAAAACGCCGGTGTCACCTCAAAACAGGACAATTCCCAGCCCGGTAGCACGGCAAATCCTTCCGCAGCGGTAAATCAGCCATCCGCGGCAAACCCAGGCAACATTCAAAACCAGCCGGCAAACCCTGCACAGCCGACGGCGGTCAAGAACAGCAGCAGCTTTACTGCTCCGGATACCAAAGTGGGAGACATAGTAAAACTGGGAGAAGTTGAAATGATCGTAACGAAATCCACTGCCAAGCACAAAGTAATAGACATCACTTTCAAGGGGAATACCCGGGAGCAGCCGCCAAAACTCGTTCTCACGGAAAACAACCGGATCGTATACGAAATCCCTGCCGATGTCGACGTCAACTTCGATATAACGGAAAAAACCGTAATAGACAGGTCGCCGCTCTTTTACAACGATCAAAAAGCCGGGCAATAACCGGCTTCGTTTTTTATCCCGCCCTCTCTATCGCTTCGGCCAGAACTTTTACCACAAAGTCTATTTGCTGTTCCGTCAGGCTGTTGAAAAAGGGAAGAGCCAGGGTTGTGGAAGCGGCAAGCTCCGCACGGGGAAAATCACCTTCGCGATAGCCGAACATTTTCCTGTAGAAGGGCTGCAAATGTATCGGCCGGAAATACGGCCTTCCGTCAACCCCTCTTTGCTGCATGTGCACCAAAACTTTATCGCGGTCAATATCCGGCGACAGCCGGATTACATACACAAACCAGCTTATCCTTTCCTTGTTTCCGGCGCCGGGCAACATGATTCCCTCCATCCGCGCCAGTCTGGCGTCATAGGCCGCGGCCACCGCTTCACGCCTGGCCAGTATTTCATCTATGCGTTCCATCTGAGCCACGCCCAGCGCGGCGCTCAATTCATCCATCCGGTAATTGTAACCGAGCCTGCAGTGGTTGTGCCATTTGTCTCCTTCATTCCTTCCCTGATTGCGCATACTTCGGCACAGTTCAGCCAGGTCGCTGCGGTTGGTGGAGATAATCCCTCCTTCACCGGTCGTGATCTGCTTGTTCGGATAAAATGCGAAAACCCCCGCGTCGCTCTCACTTCCCACCTTTTTTCCGTTATAGCATGCGCCGATCGCCTCGCATGCGTCCTCAATCACTGCCAGGCCGTGTTTCCCGGCAATACCGGCAATAGCCTCCATGTCCGCCGGTCTCCCGAAAACGTGTACTGGTAGAATGGCTTTCGTCCTTCCGGTTATTTTAGCCTCTATCCCGTTAGGATCTATGTTCAATGAAACCGGATCTATGTCTACAAATACGGGCCGTGCCCTTTCAAATAGAAGGCAGTTGCTTGAAGCAACAAAACTAAAGGGGGTGGTGATAACCTCGTCGCTGTCGCCGATACCCAGCGCCCGCACCACCAGGTGAAGGCCGCTGGTCCCGCTGTTTACTGCTACCGCTTCTTTTACCCCCAGGTATTCGGCAAACATTCGCTCAAACTGCGCCACCTTGGGTCCAATGCTGAGAATATCGCTGTCAAGCACTTCATTGACCAGGTCCCGCTCTCTTTTTCCGATGTCGGGAGACGAAAGAGGAATCATATCTTTCATACCTTTCTTTTACTTGGCTTGTTGCACGACCTAGTTTAGCTTATGAAAAGGGCAAACGAGGTGTGAACAAGGGGAGTTCCGCCTCGGTAACGCTCTCATTCTTTTTTAAAAAAACCCGCCCTTCCCTTTTTGACTATTTCCTTCAACAACCGTACTGCCCGGACCCGCAACAGCGCGCATAAGTATAGATAAGCGGCAAATCCGGCCGAAAAGGAAACGGCAAGCCGCAGGAACTGGTAAAAAACTCCTGCCGGCAAATCATCGGTTATCAAGTATATTCTCTCCATCAACATTCCGGCAAGAACGGCCGCTGGCAATATCCGGATCGTGGCGGACAAGACCGCTGCCCCATTCATTCCGTTCAGCCGCCTGCTCAACAGGCCGAAGCTTATCAAAGCCAGGACGTTATTGGTAAGAGAATCCGCAAGCGCAAGCCCTGGCATTCCCAGGCGGCCGGCCAGAGAAAAACTCATGGCGACGTTCATTAACACCGCTGCAATGGTAAGCGCCATCGGAGTCCTGGTATCTTCCAGAGCATAAAAGGCGCTGTTCAGCAACTGCCTCTGGGACAGGCCCCAGAGGCCGGCCGCGTAAAAAGCCACCCCCGCGGCAGTGAGACAAACGGCATTTTCATCAAATGCCCCGCGTTGATATGCCAGTCTGGTCAGAGGCATGTTCAGGGCAATCATGCCGGCAACAACAGGAAACATCATGAAGGTGATGCCGGCAACCCCTCCAGCGGCCACGGCCCGCAACCGTCCGTTTTCTCCGGCGGATAGGGGCTGCAGTTCGGCCTGCGCGGCCAGCCGGGACATAACCGGGTAAATCACCTGCACCAGTGATGCCACTAAAATTCCGTTAGGCAGGCCGACCAGCTTTTGCGCGTAATTCAACGCCGCCAGGCTGCCCTGCGGGAGACCCGAGCCGATGGCCCGCTGGATCAGGAGGTTGAGGTCCGCGGCCGCGGTTCCCATTATTACCGGCAGCATCAGCGCTGCAATCTCGCGCAGCCCGGCGCTGCGCCAGCCGAAAACAAGATCGTAGCGATAGCCGGTACGCCGCAGCGAAGGGATCAGAATCAGAACCTGTCCGGCAAAGCCGGCCACCACACCCGCCGCTGCCGCACTGATGCCGTGATTCGGGCCGAAAGCCAATATTACCGCGATCACGGCCAGATTGAACGGCAGGCCTGCCAGGGACTGTGCGTTGAAATCCTCATGCGCCTGGAGAATTCCCGAAAAAACACGCACCAGGACCATTAGAACGACCGAAGGGGACAAGATCATCAGCAGTTTAGCCGACACAGCCGAACGTTCCGGGGGGAAGCCGGGAGCAACGAGGCCCACCCATGCCGGCGCAAAGAGGAAACAAATGCCGGCTGTGAACAGCGATACGGCAAGAAGTATATTCAACAGGCTGCTCACAGTCCTGCAGCCTTCCTTATGCCTGCCCCGGGCCAGGTATCTGCCGTATACAGGCACAACCGCGGTAACAATAACCGCCCCGGCCAGAGAAGAAAGCATATCGATTATACTCGAAGCCGCCAGAAAAGCATCCATTTCACCGCCGGCACCGTATACGGCAGCCTGCGAGGCCTCGCGGAAAAAACCGCAAATCCTGCTCAAGACCGCGGCTCCGGAAACAATTAAAAACGAAAAAACAACCGATTGTTTGACCATTTGCGGACCGGCCTTCGACAAGTCGGGTCGGGCGTTCGTTTCGTCGCGAATCCCAACAGCGGCTGCTAATCACAGGAACTGTTGACGGATTGTCCGGGACCTTGAGGTTGAAAGAAGCGAACCGCATTGCACAGTAAAGTTTCTATACCACGCGCAGGCGGGCAGCACCCCTGTCAGCGGCGAGCGACGTTGCGAAAGCGCCGCAGGTGAACCGGCGCGAGTGTTGACGCGATACCGGATGAGCGTCGTGGATGTCCGCTAAAGCCTGAACCGCAACAGGAGGGCGAGTGAGTTCCTCCCGCTGTGAAATGACATTTTTCATCAAAGGCAATTCACTTTCGAGTAAAAAATCGCATGATGCGGGCACCGGTTCACCCGGCGCGAATAGTTAAAGCGAGCGTTTCAAACTGATGGCGCTTTGCAAAAAACTTTCGCAGGTATTACATACCCTTTCCAGCCTGGAAATAAATATCAGGCGGCGAGTTTTTTTATACTATGTTCGCATTTTCAAAATGGTTACCGGACCTGGCGGCAATTAAACCGCCCCGTTTTCATCACGAAACCGCCCTGTAACCTATTAAAAAAACCATGAATATAGTAAAACGACAGCATATTGCAACGGATACCGGCTGTTTGAGGGGAAGATACCGGATGAACAGATCGCAGTTTTTTTTTGACAAGCGAGTTTCCCTGCTGACGTTTTTGCCGCTCTTTATAATGCTGATCGGTTTTTTGACCGGTTTTCTGGAAACCCCCGAATATCAGGCATGCGCCACCGTCATGCTTATCCGGGAACGGGAGAAGGATGATGGCAGCACTGACAGCCTGCAAGCCGTCAAAGAAACGGCTGAAACTTGCGCCGCAATCGCCAGGACCGATCAGGTCGCCTGGAACATCCGGCAGCTTTGCGGTGATCAGTATACACTCAATGAAATCAAAGAGAAAGTTTATGTAAGACTGCTGCCCGGCACGGTCTTGTTGCAGGTGACAGCCAGGGACGGCGACGGGAACGCTGCGGCAAATCTCGCCAATTCAGCCGCAACTGCCGTAATGGAGGAAGTCAGGGATGTGCTTTCAATCAGCGGCGCCCGGATTGTCAGCCCGGCATTACCCCCCGAACGGCCGGTGCCCGGCACGCTGATCAATACCGCGGTGGGCGGTATGGCGGGCCTTGTACTTACCTTTACCATAATTTTGTTTATAGATTTTTTTAAAAAGGTTAATTAGTGCAGGTCATTGCCCAATCCATGAAACACAAAATAAACATCCTGCACATCCTGGCCACCGACAGGCTGCAGGGCGCGGAAAAAACGGCCCTCATGATCGACAGGCACCTGGACCGGAAGAAATTCAATTCATTTATAATCTGCGCGGGAGATCCTCTGGCCCGTTACCTGAGATCGCACGGCAGCATTGTAGAAGTGCTGGATGTTAAAAAGGTCAGCCTGTCCAACATGCTCGGGTTGAAAAGGATAATCGCCGAAAAAAAAATCGATCTGCTTCACGCCAGCGGCTACCGCGCCTCATTGTTTGCCCTTCTGACATCCGGGCTTTTCATAAAAAAGCCGGTTATATCGCATATACATAGCGCAGACCCCCGTATTTCCCGCCTCACCGTTTTAAAACTGGTCGAAGTCGCAACCAGGAACAGGTTTGACCTCTCGATAGCCTGTTCTGACCTGGTCAGAACTTATTATCTAAAACACAACCGTTTTACAATACCGGAGAAAATCGTGTCCGTCAGCAACGGCATCGAAATCGTCTTTCACAAACCGAGGCCGGAAGCTTTGAACAGTTTAAAAGAAAATCTTGGTATCCCCGCGGGCAATTTCATATTCAGCTATATAGGCAGAATGGTCAAACTGAAGGGCGTCGACGTATTGCTCAGAGCTTTTCGCCTGATCTCCGGGGAAAACCGGGACGGTCCGGTTTTGCTGCTGATAGGGTCCGGCCCCATGGAACCGGAGCTCAGAAAACTGGCTGCCGGGTTAAACCTTTCGTCCCGTGTTATCTTCACTGGATACCGCAACGACATAGAGGATTTGCTCGAAATAACCGACGTTTTCGTTCTCCCCTCCCGGCGGGAAGGTCTTCCCAATGTCCTCCTGGAAGCGATGAGCCACAGCAAACCCGTCATCGCCTCGGATGTCGGAGGAGTGAAAGAACTGGTCATACACGGCCGTACCGGTCTGCTTGTGCCGCCCGGAGACGCCGGGCGCCTTGCGGAGTATATGTTTCTTATGCAAAATTCACCCGCACTCAGGGAAAAAATCGGCGAATCCGGCTGCCGGCACGTGCGGAAGAACTTCAATATCGAAGCCAAAGTCCGGGACATCGAAAAATTGTATATAAAAAGCTGTGAACAGGGTGAAAAAAAATTTATTTATTGATCTCTTCAACAGCCTTACTGATTTTAATGCTTTTAAAACCGGCATTTTCATTATACTTTTTGGTTTTTGCGGTTTTTACCAGGGTTTCACTGAAAACGATGGAACTGGCGGGCATCCCCGTGCTTCCCGTATTGTTCGCCGTTTCCGGGCTGTTCCTCGCAGCCTGGAACATTTCCGCCGGAACGCTGAAGCCGGCAAACCTGAGGTCATTTGAGAGCCGCCTTTTGAGCTTGTTTTTCCTTTTTTACCTATCTTGTGGCCTGATCAACGCTGGTTGGAACCGGGATACCGTTTCAATAACATACTATTTGGCCGCCAACTTCCTCCTGGTGCAGTTGATATTGCTGTTTGCCGACAGACTGGAGGTTCTGGAAAACATTTTCATGGCCGCCTGCCTGGGCGGTTCGTTCGCTGCCGTGGTGGGAATTTGCCAGTACCTGGCCTCCTGGCAGCACCCCGTTCAACAATACGGACTGCGCGCCGCGGGCTGGTGGCAAAACCCCGGTGATTTCGCCATGATCCTGAGCGTTGCTTACCTCGTCTCGTTCTATTTCGTCAACAGCCGGTCCCGGTTGCGCCGCCTGGCTGCTTATTTCACCCAGTGCACGGTTCTGCCGGGAATCCTTCTTTCCCTGACCAGGGCGGGGCTCATTCTCGTCTTACTGATCACGGCACTGAACTGCCGGGCGTTTTTAAAGAAAAACTGCTACCCTGCTGCCCTTGCCATTACCTGCTTTATACTGTCCTGCCTGTTCTTCCGTTCGGAAGACTGGTGGACCGGGATAATCGGTAAGGTGGATTTTGAAAGGCTGGCCCCTCCGCATTTCGCCGGCGCTTTCGAAAATCGCCTGGATCTGGCCGGCGCGGGCCTTTTTATATTCGCCCGGAACCCTCTCTTCGGAACCGGTTTCGGGAACCTGCTCCCGGCCTGCGGAAACCAGTTCGGCACCGAAGTGTACCCACACAACATCTACGTCTCAATGACGGCGGAAAGCGGAATCTTCACCCTAATGTATTACCTCGTGCTCCTCTGCTACCTGCTGGCGACAATCGCCGGCACCTGTTCCCGGAACAATGAGATGAGAAATACCCTGAAAAACTTTTTGATTGTCCTGGCAGTCATGGGATTTTTCAACCATCAACTGCTGTTCGAAAAGCATATCGCAATTTTTTTAGCCTGCATACCGGCGTTTTGCCGGCTGAACCGCCCGGAAGCCGGGAAAAATAGCGCGGACGGCGGTGAAACATGTGCACATAGTCATGATCCTGTCCCATTTTCATCCCGCGATCGGCGGCGCGGAAATACAGGCCAGGCGAATGGGCGAACTTCTGTGTAAAAAAGGCCACCGTGTTACCGTACTGACGCCCGGATACAGCGGCCTGATACCGCATGAGACTCTGAACGGCATCGAAATCCGCCGCCTGCCTGTACCCGGCCGGGGCAGGGCGGCCTTCTTGAGTTTCGTCGCCGGTTGCATTCTCCATATCTGGCGGCACAGGCAAAAAATCGACATCCTGCAGGCCCACCAGCTTGCCGGACCCGCCCTGGCCGCATCGCTGGCCGGAAAGCTCTTTGCAAAACCGGTTGTCGCCAGGGTCGAAGGAGGCAGCCAAAGCGGCAGCGAGATAAAACTACTGGCTGAAAGGCTCTTCGGCCTTCTTCGCATTGAATTCATAAAAAGAAACACCGACTGTTTCATCGCCGTGAGCCGTCCCATAGAGGAGGACCTGGCCGGATACGGTATAAATAATGTCTTTTTAATTCAAAACGGGGTCGATACGGACAGATTCCATGCTTGCGGGAAAGACGACAAGGCCGGTCTGCGCAGGCGCTTGGGGCTCCCCCTGGAAAATGTTGTTTTTACTTTCGCGGGGCGGCTGGAGTACGTAAAGGGCGTGGATATCCTCCTGCAGGCGTGGGACAAACTCTCTCCCGCCGCCGGAAAAGTCCTGTCGCTGGTAATCCTTGGCGACGGCCCCTTGAGAAAGGACGTTGAAGCGGCTGCCGGTAAAGGCAATATCATTTTCCGGGGAGCGGTGGAAAACGTTGATCAGTACCTTATGGCGTCGGACGTGTTTGTTCTGCCGTCAAGATACGAAGGCTCATGCGTTGCGCTTTTAGAGGCAATGTCCTGCGGTTTGGCGGTGCTGGTTAGCAAGGCGGGGGGCAATCCGGAAATCGTCGGCCACGGCGGCGGAATCCTCTTCGAACCGGAAAACCGCTGCGAACTCGCCAAGTGGATTGAGCGGCTTGGCGATGATGAATATCTGCGCTCAACCCTGGGCAGAGAGGCCAGAGCAATTGCCACAGGCAGTTTTCGGCTTGACGACGCCGTTGCGAAACATGAGCAGGTTTACAACTCTGCCGTTTCACGCAGGTTTCCGGCCATCAGGTCCTGAACACTCCGGCCCCATTCGGCCAGCCAGGCCTGAAACATCAAAATGCCCCACAAGTGATACTGCCAGTCCCTCTTTCCGCTCACATGCTCGATCCACAACCGCCGGACCGGTTCCGGCCTGAAGAATCCCCCCCTTCTCAAATGCTCTTCGCTTATCAAATCCTCCGCCCATTCCCGCAAGGAACTCTTCAGCCAGATGCCGACTGGTGCCCCGAAACCCCGTTTGGGCCTGTCGACCAACTCCCGCGGCACATACTTGTACAAAATCCGGCGCATTATACCTTTCCCCAACCCATTGAAGTCTTTTTGCCGAAGCGGCAATCTCCATGCAAATTCAACAACCCTGTGATCCAGGAGAGGCACCCGCACTTCCAGACCTGCCGCCATACTTGCCCGGTCCACCTTTACAAGAATATCGTCGGGCAGGCAGAAAACCAAATCCAGATACATCATTTGCGATATAAAATCAAAACACTCAATCCAGTCCCCCCGCTCCTGCAACGCCGCAGGCGGCTTTCGCGATCCGGCCAATAGCGATGCCGGATCGTTCCAGTACGACATCATTCCCAGATAGAGCGCCCGGCCGGAGTCGAGGGTCAGCACATCCGCCAGCATATGCAGTTTGTCTCCGGTAAGGTACTGTTTGAAATTTCCCGGTACGACCCGGACAACCCTGCTGAAAACCGCATCCCACGCCTGCGGAGTCAAAAGCTTTACCGGGGCGGCAAAAAATCTTTTGAGCAAAGGAGGTATCGCCCTAATCTTTTGCATGACGGCATTAGCCTTAAAATATCGGTCATACCCGCAGAAAAGCTCGTCGCCGCCGTCACCGGAAAGGCACACTGCCACCTGCCGCCGTGCCAGTTCCGACAACAGGAAGGTGGGAATCTGTGAAGAGTCGGCAAACGGCTCGTCATACAAAACAGGCAGATTTGGAACGACCGTTGCGGCTTCTTTCGGGCCGGCGTACAGTTCGGCATGGTCGGTACCCAGGTGGCGCGCAATTTTCCCGGCATATTCAGCCTCGTTATAACTTTCCTCATGAAAACCAACGGTAAAGGTTTTTACCGGCCGCGCAGCCTGTGCCTGCATCAAAGCAACCACCAGGGATGAATCAACACCGCCCGAGAGAAAGGCGCCTACGGGCACATCCGCCGCCATGCACAGTCCGACGGCATCGAGCAGGAGTCCCTCCAGGCGCGCCGCCGCTTCATCATCCGAAAACCGGCGGGGTTCGGCCCATCCCCGCAAGGCTGTCGTTTCGGCCGACCAGTACGGAATATGCTCAGGCAGGGCTTCACAGATACAAGCTCCGCCGCTAGCAAGCCGGTCAATACTGCCGTCATTTTCAGTATCCGCACACAAAATGCTGCCCGGCAGAAGCTTGTATATTCCCCGATAGATGCTGTGCGGGGCGGGAATATAATTATAGCGGAGGTAAGCGGAAAAAGCATCCGGGTCAATCTCTTTTTTAAAATCAGGATGGGTGACAAGCGCCTTCAGTTCGGACCCGAACATGAAAGTGCCGCTCATGCTGCCGTAATAAAGCGGTTTTATTCCCACCCTGTCGCGTACCAGGTATAGTTTGTGTTCTTTCCTGTCCCACAGGGCGAATGCGAACATTCCAATAAATCTCGCCACAGCCTGCGCCAAGCCCCAACGTTCTATAGCCGCAAGCATCACCTCGGTATCCGAGTGTCCGTGCCAGGCAAACACCTCCCCCTCCGCCTCAAGTTCTCTCCCTATGCCTTTATAATTAAAAACCTCGCCGTTAAAAACAATAACATAACGTCTGCCGGCCGACAACATGGGCTGACATCCCGCATGAGACAAGTCCGTAATCGACAGACGGCGCTGGCCCAGGGCAACTCCCGCCCTTTCGTCCACCCAGACGCCGCCGCCATCCGGTCCCCGGTGCCGGAGGGTTTCCGTCATCCGCAGTACGGTTTCGGTTAAAAAAACTTCTCCGTGCCTGCGCTTATAATCTACAAAACCCGCTATGCCGCACATGCAACCTTCTCCCTTGTTAAGCCGTTATTTCGAGCCATTTTTGAGCAATGATTTTAATGTCGTACCGGCGAACGGCTTCCGCTCCCCCGGCAGCCAGCCTCCGCCGGAGCGGCCCGTCCGACAGGAGTTGCTCCATGGCACCGGCCAGCGCCGGAACATCCTCCGGGGGAACCAGGAGACCGGTCTCCCCGTGCCTGATCAAATCTCCCGGCCCATAAGGACAGTCGAAACTTATCACCGGGCAGCCACAAGCCATAGCTTCCGCAAGTACATTCGGCCACCCTTCATAACGGGATGAGAGGACAAAAGCGTAAGCCTGCCGGTAATAGGGAAAAGGATTGGCCACGGCCCCGGCCAAAAAAACTCTGCCGGCCAGGCCCAGTTTTTCGATCTGCGCCTCCAGTTTTCGCATCTCCCCGCCTTCTCCCAGGATCATTAGTCTGAACGCATGCCTCTTTTTCAACAGGACCAGCGCCTGCAGCAGCAGGTCAAAACCTTTTTGCCGGTGCAGTCGCCCTGCAGCCAGGAAGCAGGGACAACTGCCTGAAAACCAGTCCCGGTGCCCTTCCGCCACGTCATCTTTCTGAAGTTCAAAAGCCATCTCCAAATCGACAGGATTGGGGATGACCCGGCATTTTCCGGCCGGCAGGCGAAAATCCCCAACCAGGGCCTCCCGCACTCCCGGCGAGACCGCAACGACGCTCCCGGCCAGGCGATAGACCAGCGGTTGCAGCAGACGGTAACACAGCAACAATTTTGCGGGGTTTGTGCGCACGCTGACCACAGTCCTGCGCCTGTTCCCGGATGCCGCGGCGGCCATCAATGCCGGAAAATTGGCTGCCTCCGTAAAGGATACAATCAAGTCCGGTTTCATACTGCGCATAAGAAAAAAAAGGGCTGCCAGACGGCGGGCAAAGTTGACGGCTTTGCCCGGAAAGCCGGCTTTAGCGGGCAGGGACAAGGATATCATTTCGCCGCCGTGCCGGTACGCCGGATTCGCATCGTCGAACAGCACAACCTTTACCGTATGTTCTTTCGCCCATTCCCGCAACAGCAGCGAAGCAGCCCTTTCCGCCCCGCCGCGCCCCAACGACGGTATTACAAAAAGAATGATCAATAAAACACCCTCTTTTAAAAAACCTTACTTGAAACCCGAAGCACAGATCAACACCTTTTTTTTATCTTATGCTGCAGGTAATAGATGGGTGTGATGGCGCTTATTTTAATTAGCAGTGCTGCTGCCCAAAAGAGTGACAGCAACCGGAGCGGGCGTTTCAACCTCCAGGCGCTGTGTAAACAGTCACAGGCTGGAACAGCGCTTTTATAAGCAGCGAACGACATTGCGCAGCGCCGTCTGCAACCCCGCAAAGATGGGCGCTACTCTGTCAAAAGCGATCGTTTTGCGCGGCGACGCTATCATCACCAGGCGCAGCGAGGCTGCGAAATATTGTTTCAGACCCGCATCATGACATAGCTGCCATAATCAAGTAAATTCGCCTGGTAAATATCAAAAATTTATATATACTGGGAGGATCGTGTCGATATTTGTCGAATTACTTATCAAACCCCATTGAAAGGAGTATTTAAATGTTCCGCAAACTTACCATGCTCTTCGCAGGCCTCGTGTTCTTTCTGTCCGCCGCCATGCCGGCATTGCCGCAGCCGGCCTCGGCCGCAGGAGTGCAGGCCGGCAGTTTTGCATTATACTACGGCTACCCGAACGCTGCAGAAATAGACAAACTAAAAAAATTCGACATGGTTATCATCGAAGCCAAATACTTTACTGCCGACCAGATTAAAGAGATCCAGAAGGCGGGCACCAGGGTGATCGGTTATACCCCGGGCCTGTCCATGGATCAGGCGTCACCTGCCTATAGCGGGCTACAGACCCAGGACTACCTGGTAATCAATGGTAAAAGAGTGGAGAACCGTATTGACAGCAACTCGCCCGACTGGCTACTGGACCCGCGCAGCCAGCACCTTCGCCAGGTAATTGCCGGCGCTGTCAAGTCACAATTATACGACAAGGGTCTGGACGGAGTATTTGTCGGCAGCGTTACCGAACCGACGGAATTTCTCCAGAGCTTTGTAACCCTCGATAACACCGCACTGCAAAAAATCAAGCCTGAACTGATGCAGGCCACAGCCACTCTGTTTGGAGAGATCAAGGCAATCAACCCGGCCAAGCTGGTTATCCAAAACAACGGCTGGCGGGAGTTGAAAGCATACACCGGACCGTATATCGACGGTCTCGTATGGGTAAATTACCCCTACGAACTCGGCACGACCAACGGATGGGTAAACGACCGGCGCCGTGAACTGCTCGATATGAGGGCTGCATACGGAGTCACCCTGTTCGCATTAAATAACCTTTCCTCCGCTAACTACCGGGAGATGGACAGGTTTTATGCAGACGCCAGAAGCTACGGCATCGTGCCTTATGCTTCCGTCAACGGGTACGGCGCACCGGTCAACACTTACAATGTGCCGCCGCGAACGACGGTCGATACCACTCCCCCTACGGTGGTAGAAACAATTCCGGCCCAAGACGCCGTGGGCGTCCCGCTTGACACGGATGTAACCCTCATCTTCAGCGAGTCCATGGACCAGTCCACTTTGAGCGCGGTTACCATAAACGGCCCGGACGGGGCAGTTGTACCGGCAACCTTGATTTATACGGACAAAAAGCTGGTTTTAAACCCGGACAGGGATTTTACCTGCGGGACCGGCTACACCGTTCAGGTTCCTGCTACCGTCAAAGACGCCAACGGAGTGGCCATAGCCCGGCAGTTCATTTTGAGCTTCAGTACGGTATCCGTGCCTGAAAAGTTCAAGCCGCAGAGCTACGCCCTTTATTTCGGCCCCCCCGGCACCGCGGAAATTGAGAAGATGAAAAAATTCGACCTGGTTGTCGTCGAACCCAAATATTACACTGCGGAACAGATCAAAGAAATCCGGAAATCCGGCACCCGCGTGATCGGCTACAATCCCAGCCTGACTATCGACAAAACATATCCCCATTTTACCAATCTTCTGCCTGAAGATTACCTGGTCGTCAACGGCAAAAAAATTGACAATTCCCTATCAAACGACTGGGTGCTGGACCCCAGAAGCCCACACCTCCGTCAGGTGATCGTCGATTATACCAGAAATCAGATTTACGGCAAGGGATTGGACGGGGTGTTCCTGGACAATTTCAACATACCCTCTGAATTTCTGGAGTACCTGACGACTCTGGATACGGCCACATTGCAAAAACTAAGGCAGGAACTGTTCTCCAGCACGGCGTCGCTGGCCGGGGAAATTGCCGCAATAGACCCGGACAAGCTTGTCGTCATAAACAACGGGTTCCGCGAACTGATTAGATACGTCGCTCCTTATATTGACGGCATCATGTGGGAGAACTATCCTTATGAACTGGGAACGACCAACGGCTGGGTGAACAACCGTCGCCGGGAACTGCTCGACCTGGAGAAAAGCAACGGATTCTTCGTGCTGGCGCTCAAAAACTTCACCAGCGCCAACTACCAGGAAATAGATAAATATTACGCGGACGCGCGATCTTACGGGATCATTCCCTACGCGTCAATAGGGGGCTACGGGGCTTCCATCAACACGTACAAACTGCCGCCCCGGACAAATTGATCACGCGCGCCGCTCCGCAAAATGATCGGGTAGGAGGCTACTCATTAATTGAGTAGCCGACCTCCCACAGCACCGTACGTACCGTTCGGTATACGGCGCTTCCAAAGTTTACACTTATTTAGCAGAGTAGCATTCCATCATACTAAGGTATCCGGCACGTTTGAGCCGCTCGTTGGGTAAGGCAAGCGACAAGATGTGGCTATGGGCAATACGCCAATAGCCTTTTCTTGTATCTGCCTTTATCGTTTCCGACAGTATCTGGATGAGCCTGCTCTGGTTGACCGTATCAAAATACCTTTCCAAGTCCATATCAACTACATATTTGTAGCCTTCT
>Ga0116192_1001177_pt1 | contig 18667 bp, 17 predicted proteins | sample AD_UKC113_MetaG_FD_89876 | JGI IMG/M metagenome (GOLD analysis project Ga0116192, IMG submission 89876) | Active sludge microbial communities of municipal wastewater-treating anaerobic digesters from Hong Kong - AD_UKC113_MetaG | ecosystem: Engineered > Bioreactor > Anaerobic > Digestate... | reverse complement strand
TGCTATCTCTATAATGTGTCCTTCAGTACCCATATTCTGGATGCTACCCTTGAAATCCTCCTGGATTACACCCTTGAAATCATCTACAGCATTATCAATGATAAAGGCGAGCTTGAAAGGATTAGCGAAATGATACAAAAGGACAAAATGCTGACCGTGGACTTAAAGCGTTATCCCTTGCTTATGGAGCAGGAGGAAGGCCAGGTGAGTTTTCATCATTGGGTCACTGACGCTTCCTATGAGGCCAAGATTGTGGATGAAAGCAAAATACAGCTCACCGTCCATGCCACCATTGAAGGCTCTGCTGCCCGAAGACCCTATTTAAATCTATGTATGCTTGGTATTGAGGAGCCCAGGGAGGACCTTAAGGCCTGGGAGGATCCCATCCATCTTTCAAGGCAGTTAGCCCAGGTGAGGAAGAACCTGGACATTGCTCATGAGAGGCTCAGTGAAAAGAACTATATCATTGACGGCCTCATACAGGTTTTAAGAGCGTGGGAAAAGAAGGAATCCTAAGCAAAATAATACCCCTGTAAAATATCTTTTTACAGGGGTATGCTCAACGGGTAATGCTGCTGGATAGGATTCATTTGCAGATAAACTCAGGCTTACCTTGGATGATGACATCCTGATCAATACCCAGCTTATCAATAATATCCTCGGTTACCGTCAACTCTACGATGGTGGTCCAAACGAAGCTGCCGCCGCCAATATCGACCTGGAAGGTATCCAGAACGTCAATATCATACTTAAGATCCTTCAAAAGGATGTAGGACTGCAGGCTGGGGTCATCCAATACACAGCGATTCAGATGAGGCGTGAAGTCTGTGAAGGGGATGGATACACTATACTCAAAGCTTGTATAATTGTTCACACCTGCAGAAACAATGATCAGGGATTCGTTGGGCACCTTATGGGTTTGATGCTGTAAAACAGGCACACCGGCGGCATTGATGACGGTGGAGTCCACAAAGGCTTTCGTCGTCAGCGCATTGTACTGTAAGCGATTGGACAGGTTTCTGGGCAGTGTCAGAACATCAAAGGTTCCGTCCTCAAACTCAACCAACAAAACCAATTGATACCTGTGGGTTACCTTGGACTTGCTGTTGCAAATCAAGGTGTTTCTGGGATAATCGGTTTCAATAACACGCTTGCAGAGCTTCACGCATCTGACAGGTGAGCCTAAATCCGGCACCGGCCCAGGTACGCTTCCGTTGTTGATAATATACAGCCTAAAAGGTCTTTTAACGCCAACAGCGACATTCTCCTCAGTGTATTTCTCCTGCCACAGCGTAGCCACATTATTCAAGACTTTCTTACCAAGAATCTGCTTGGTGAATATATCGATTTCAGGCAGGACTTTCTCAGGCAGGGTTTGGATGCTGCTCTCTTCTGGCATATGATCAACTCCTGATGTTACAACTTTCTGCTTTATATTATGTTATCTGGGATAGGTCTGTTACTTGAAAAACCTTGATAATTTACTTCCCGTTGCTTTCTTTTGCTCCTGCTGCTGTATCCATGCGGTTTTTTCATTCATAGTGTCAAGGAGCTGTTTGAGTAAGGTCATTTCCTTTTGGAGTTCTCCCAGCCTGGTCATGATATCGGTTTGTGTCTGCTTAATGGGTTTTGTGGCTTCGTGAATTATCTCATGAATATTGGATTCCTTGTTTTCTTGTTCAGGAGCCTTGGCTGCCGATGTTTGACCTGTTTTATTGGATTTTAGCTCATAGGCCACGACAGGCTTTTTATGTAACTCCATGGAGAGACCTTTGAGTATATCTTCTCTCTGTCTATCTTCAGTCTCGCTCTTTTCCTTGGATATACGCCTCCAGCCCGAGCTGTAGGTCGAATGATAATTGAAATCATCCATGCTGCGTCACTTCTTTCAAAGTTAATCTCAATTAATTATATGAATCATGGTCAAAAAGTATATTAAAACGCCTGCTTTCAACAGCTTGTACCAAATAGAAGGATTTGACAGACAGAGTTGTAAAACATACAATAAGGAATGCAATGATAAAATGGAGGAAAATGTCTCTATGAACATTAAGACAAGGTTTCTGGCGCTATGCCTGATAGGGCTTGTGCTTTTCATGCTGCCAGCCTGCAGCCATTCAACGCCTCAGCCCACCCAGGAACCGCTGACCAGGCCCGATGAGTCCTTTTTACAATTTGGCGAAACCAATGAGACCATTGTTGAGCTGACTAAAATTAACAGCTCAGTCTGGGTTCATACCTCCTATTATGAGGAGAATGGGGCACTTCTTCCTACCAATGGCCTGGTGGTGCTCACCAATAAATCAGTGGTGCTTATTGATACGCCGCATACTGAGGCTCAGCTTGTGAGCCTGACCAAGTTAATTAAGCAGGCCTTTAACGGAACCATCAAGACAGTCATCGTCACCCATGCCCATGAGAAATGCATGGGGGGCGTGGCCTATCTGAAAAAGAATGAAATCCCTGTCTCCAGTCTTGAAGTGGTGGCTGCGGCAGCCCAAGCAAAGGGCTTGCCCGTTCCCGATCAGATGATCGAGGGAGAATCGGGGGAGATGGAAATTGACAATACCGTTTTTGAGCTGTTTTATCCCGGCGGAAGCGCTACTCCCGACAATACGGTGGTTTGGATCGACAAGCATAATGTGCTCTATGGCGGCTGTCTCATAAGGCAATATGGTGCCGATTCTCTGGGAGATACTCCCGAGGCCGATTTGGGCCAATGGAAAACAGCTCTGGAAAACATCAGGGATAAATATGCCGAAGCCGATATTGTCGTCCCCAGCCAGGGACAATGGGGGGACACAAGTCTCATTGACTATACCCTTGAGCTTCTTGAGGAATAAGTGAAAAGGTACACACCGGGGCGTTCATTTGGAACGCCTCTTTTTTTGATGTTCTTTATTCTGCCCATTCCATTATTGCCTGCGTGTCAGGGCAATAATACCGTTGGGGCCTGTTTTTTTAAAATTGGGTTAAATAAAGGGTTACAGCATTCTGAGCTTCATATCGAATACTAAAGCATTAAGAGCGATCATAAAATGAATCAATCTAACTCCATGTCCCTATCCCTATCACTATCCATGCAATGGCGCACACCGGATTGTGATAAAGGGCATTGGATGAAATTTTTAGATGGAGGAATGAGAAATGAAGAAGCTAAGGATCACCGCATTGATTGCTCTTATTTTGTGCTGTTCTGTGCTCATTGTTTCTTGCGGAACCCAGACATCAAGTAAAAGCTGGGATTTAGCGGCTAAACAGATTGACATTATTCGCGGCACAAATCCCGAAAAAAGCCCCGATGCAGCCAAGAACCGCAAGGATACCCTTGTTATCGGATCTACCGACTTTAATGGAATCTTTACATCAAGCTGGAGCCAGACTGTTTATGACCAATATGTTACTGTACTGGTTCAAGGTACTATAGTAGAGCCTGACTTTGATGCGCAGCCCATTCCAGGTTTCTGTGATTTTAAAATATCCGACGATGGCCTCACCTATACCTTTACCCTCAAGAACGGGGTGAAATTCTCGGACGGAACCCCTGTTACAGCCAAGGACATTGAGTTTACCTGGTATGTAATGTGTGATCCTGCCTATGACGGTGATGTTGACATGGCATCTATAAAGATTGTAGGTGCTCAGGATTATATGGATAACAAGGCTGATACCATTTCAGGCATCAAGGTAATCAATGACAAAACTATTGAAGCCAGGCTTGAAGAGGTCAATGCCAAAGCCATCTGGATTCTGGGCGGCGGTGGCATACTGAGCAAGGCCTATTATGGCAAGGATTATACAAAGGGCAATGTGGATGGAATTAAGGCCCTTCATAATACACCCTTCGGCGCCGGCCCCTATAAGCTTGTTGAGTTCAGATTGGGCGAGAGCATCACTCTGGTTGCCAATGAGCACTATTTCAAGGGAACGCCAAAGATTAAGAATGTCGTTTACTCTGTGACACCTACGGGGCAGGAACTGGAACGTGTCAGACTGGGTGAAGTGGATATTGACTTCCCCACCGTGAATGAAGAAAACATCCAGGATGCTAAGAGCACCGGTTATATTGATATCTATCGTTTCCCCACCAATGGCTATGGCTATGTGGGCTTTAAGCATGACGATCCCAAGTATTCCGACAAACGCGTGCGTCAGGCCCTGATTCATGCCCTGAACCGCAAGGATGTGGTTGAGGTTGTTTATGGGCCCTATGCCAATGTCATTAATATCCCGCAATCCAAGGTATCCTGGGCCTATACCGAGGAAGGCATCAACACCTATGACTTTGACCTGGCCAAGGCCGAGGCGCTTCTCAAAGAGGCAGGCTGGACCAAGAATGCTCAGGGCAGGCTCGAAAAGGACGGTCAGGTATTTAAGATTGTCTTTACCACCATGCAGGGCCATCCTGTAACAGCGCCCATGCTTCCCGTGATGAAGGATGACTATGCCAAGCTGGGAATTGACCTGGAAATCGAATATGTGGATTGGCCCACCCTGAGTGACAAGGTCAATGCCGGAACCGCCGATATGTGGTTTATGGCCTGGGGACTGGTTGCTGATCCCGATCCCTATAACATTTACGGATCTGACGGTACTCAGAACTACTACCGCTATAAGAACCCAGAAGCTGATAAGCTCATGAAGGATGCCGTCCACACCACCGATATTGAAAAGCGTAAGGAACTCTACAAGAAGATCTACCAGATTTTCAACGAGGAAATACCTTGTATCTGGGTCTATCAAAGAAGCGATATGTGGGCTGTCAACAGCCGTGTCAAGAACTTCAAATGCTCACCTTATCGTGATTATGTCTACGATCTCTATCAGGTTGAACTGGCACAATAATCCCATGGTTAGTTTTTAAAGTATAGTAACGGTTTAGCCGTTGCCTGATTAATGCTGAATGGGCGGAAAATGCCCGGCTCAAAACGGGTCGGGTATTTTCTGCTAATCTGCCATGGGAAGGTGCAAGGGATGAAAGAGTATATTATAAGAAGGTTGCTTCAGTACATACCCATTCTTATCGTTACAGCACTCATTATTTTCACCATTGTTGCCCTGATTCCGGGTGATTATATCGACAGTGTAGCCTCATCAAATCCTAAATATACTGCTGAAAAAATTGCGGCTTTAAAGGCCAAATACGGATTCGACAAGCCCATCCTCCAACGTTTTCTCATTTGGATAGGCAATGCGCTGAAGTTAGACTTTGGTGAGTCCCTGAGCTATCAAAGGCCGGTCACAGAGGTCATCAGTTATTTTATGTGGAACTCCTTTTATCTTGCCGCCATTGCTTTTCTGCTTGAGATTGTCATTGCCATTCCCATTGGCATTATATCGGCCACACGTCAATATTCCAAACTGGATTTCACGGTCACGGCCTTCTCCATGATTGGTCTTTCCATGCCCTCATTCTTTTTAGGTCTGCTGCTCAAAAAGATTTTCTGCATTGATTTACAGCTCCTGCCCCTGGCGGGAATGCGCACCGTAGGTGTCCAATATACGGGCTTTGTTGCCTTTTGGGATGTTTTTAAACACATGCTTTTGCCCGTGGTTGTTCTGGCCCTGCAGGGTATGGGCTCATGGATGCTCTATACACGCTCTTCCATGCTGGATGTTATTAAACAGGATTACATACGTACCGCCAGAGCCAAGGGCTTGTCCGAACGGGTTGTGATCTATAAGCATGCCTTGAGAAATGCTATGATACCCATTGTCAATCTTCTGGGCATGAGTATTCCCGGTCTTTTCACGGGAGCTATCATCACCGAGCAGGTGTTTGCCTATCCCGGGGTGGGAAAGGCCGCCGTGGATGCCTTAAGCAAGCGGGATTACATGTTCGTGGTGGGCTTCAATCTCTTTGCCGCCCTCATGCTGTTTCTAGGCAATCTCCTGTCCGATATTGCCATGGCCATGGTTGACCCGCGTATAAAACTGAAATAGGGGGGATTTTATGCGTGAATTATCTCTGAAGGATGCTTCCGTAGAGCATGAAGAGCGAATCCTTTCACCCTGGGCATTAGCCATGAAACGGTTTATGCGCAACAAGCTGGCCATTGCGGGATTGGCGGTGCTGGGCGTCATTACACTTCTATGTATAATCGGGCCCATTCTTTCACCCTATGATATCCTGGAAACCAATATCCTCAACACCAAAAAGCCGCCCAGCGCCAAGCACTGGCTCGGTACCGACATTGCGGGACGGGATGTTCTGCTCAGACTCCTTTACGGCGGGCGTATATCGCTGACAGTTGGGCTGGTTTCCACCATTATCAACCTGTTCATTGGTGTTTTGGTAGGCGGCATAGCCGGTTATTATGGCGGAAAGCTGGATGGTTTTTTAATGCGCGTGACGGATATTTTCATGAGTCTGCCCCTTCTGCCCGTGCTCCTGGTGCTTGCCTCCATTATCTCCGACCTGCAGATTACCCCTGAGATTCGCATTTATTATGTCATGTTCATTATCGGGGCCTTGACCTGGCCCTCCTTAGCCCGGCTGGTCCGGGGCCAGATTCTATCCTTAAGAGAGCAGGAGTTCATGCTGGCCACCGAGGCCCTGGGCTTAACCGATGGGCGTAAAATCTTCAGGCATCTCATTCCCAATGTTATCCCCATTATTGTGGTCAACACCACTCTTAATATCGGCGGCTCCATTATCATCGAGTCCACCTTAAGCTTTCTGGGCCTGGGAGTAGCGCCCCCGTACCCTTCCTGGGGAAACATGGTCAATGTGGTCAATGATTTCAAGGAATTCCGGCTTCGGCCGTGGCTTTGGGTTCCCCCAGGCATCATGATATTTCTAACGGTCATGGCCATCAATTTTATCGGAAACGGCCTCAGAGATGCCTTTGATCCGAAAATGAAGCAATAGGAGGGTGAGAATATGGCAGAGACTTTAGTAGAATTCAGCGATCTTCACACCTATTTTCAAACCGATCGGGGCACGGTGAAAGCGGTCAATGGCGTCTCCTTCAAGATAAAGGAGGGCGAAACGGTTTGTGTGGTTGGGGAGTCGGGCTGCGGAAAATCGGTTACGGCACTGTCACTGATGCGGCTCATACCCAGGCCTCCCGGGGAGATTGTCAAAGGTGAGATACTCTATAGGGGACGGGATCTCACAAAGGTCAGCGATGAAGAGATTCGCAGGATTAACGGCAACGAGATAGCTATGATTTTTCAGGAGCCCATGACTTCCTTAAATCCCGTGTTCAAGGCAGGGGAACAGATCGCCGAGGCCATTATGCTGCACCAAAGGATCACGGCCTCCGAGGCAAAGGCCCGCGCCATCCATATGCTGGAGCTGGTGAATATCCCTAACGCCTCACGGGTCTATGAGGCCTATCCCCATGAGCTGTCGGGCGGCATGCGCCAGCGGGTCATGACGGCCATGGCCTTAAGCTGTAATCCCCGGCTCTTGATTGCCGACGAGCCCACCACCGCCCTGGATGTGACCATTCAGGCACAGATTCTGGACCTTATCCGGGATATGAAGAAGAAACTGAACATGTCGGTGATGCTTATTACCCATGACCTGGGTGTGGTGGCCGAAATGGCCGATTATGTGGTGGTCATGTACTGCGGAAAGGTGATAGAGGAAGGGCCCGTTATTGAAATCTTTAAGAATCCCAAGCATCCCTATACACTGGGACTGCTCAGATCCAAGCCCGTGCTCTCCCGGCATCGTGGCAGGCTTTATTCCATACCGGGCCAGGTGCCTAATCCCATTGGCCTTAATGATAACTGTTATTTTTCAGGCCGCTGCGAAAACTGTATGCTCAAATGCAAGGATTCTGTCCCGCCCCTGATCACCCTTGGTCGTAACCACAAGGTGGCGTGCTTTCTTTTTAACGAGAAAGGAGAAAAAACATGAGTCAAGCATTAATACGCGTTGAGCATCTGAAGAAGTATTTCCCTGTGTCGGGTGGAATTTTCAGAAAGACTGTGGGCTATATCAAGGCCGTGGATGATATATCCTTTGAGATTAAAAGAGGGGAGACCCTCGGATTGGTCGGGGAATCGGGCTGCGGGAAAAGCACCGTAGGCCGTACTCTGCTCAGGCTCTATGAGAAAACCGCCGGGCAGGTCTTCTACAGAGATCAGGATATATTTAATCTGAACAGAAAAAGGCTGCGCCAGCTCAGGCCCAAAATGCAGATAGTTTTTCAGGATCCCTATGGCTCCCTTAATCCGCGTATGACAGTGGGCAATATTATTGGGGAGGCCCTGCTGAGTCATCGGCTTGTAGGAAGGGATAACTATGAGAAGCGAGTCATGAAGGTTATGGAGGACTGCGGCCTGCCGTCCTATTACATGGATCGCTATCCCCACGAGTTTTCGGGTGGGCAGCGGCAAAGAATTGGCATTGCCAGAGCCCTTGCTTTGGAACCTGAGTTTATTGTGGCCGATGAGCCCGTATCGGCCCTGGATGTGTCCATTCAGTCCCAGATTATCAATCTGCTCATGGATCTTCAAAAACAGCATGGTTTGACCTATCTGTTCATCAGCCACGATCTGTCGGTGGTGGAGCATATATCCACCCGGGTGGCCATTATGTATCTGGGATCGCTGGTGGAAATAGGTCCTAAGGAAAGCGTCTTCTCAAAGCCCCTGCACCCCTATACCAAGGCCCTCATGTCTGCGGTTCCCGTCCCCGACCCCACCATAAAGCGGGAGCGGATTGTCTTGGAAGGTGATATTCCTTCCCCCGACAAGCCCCCTGCCGGCTGCAAGTTTCATACACGATGTCCTGTGGCCATTGCCAAATGCAAGTCCCAGACCCCTGAGCTGGTTTTAAGGGGACATGACCATTGTGTGGCCTGCCATCTTGTTTAGCCATAACTTATTGCCTGTCAAAAAGGTGAGAAATCCATGAATAATGAAGAAAAAATCAAGAATCATACATATCCGCCTCAGGAAAGATTAATGCTAGAATGGAAAGATAAAGTGGCCATTTGTATTGCCGTTGTTAAAGTTATACTGCCATGGGGGATGATTATCGGGCTGATTTACTTTTTGCTGCTCCTTATTTATGACTGCATCATCCCGGTGCAGATATGACACCGCTTATTGATTTTTTTGACAATGCGTTATATAGTTAATAAGGGTTAGACATTCAAAAACTATACAACATATGACTGAGGAGGAAAAAATATGAAAAGAACCCTAGCTCTTATTCTCGTATTGGCTCTATCCGTGTCCTTAATCGCAGGTTGCGGAAAAGTGAACAATGGAGGCGCAAGCGGTACACCAGCACCACAGGCTTCCGATTCTGCAACACCCGCACCTTCAGGCTCCGGCGCTGAATTAGCGCTTGTTACCGATTTAGGAACCATTGACGACAAATCCTTTAACCAGGGTTCATGGGAAGGTCTTAAGAAGTATGCTACTGAGAACAATAAAACCTATCAGTACTACCAGCCCAGCGAAGGCACCAATGCTGCTTATCTTGAAGCCATTGGCCTTGCTGTAAAGGGTGGTGCAAAGGTTATTGTAACCCCCGGTTTCCTTTTTGAGGTTCCTGTTTATGAAGCTCAAACCAAGTATCCCGATGTAAAATTTGTTCTTTTGGATGGCGAACCCCACACCGAGGACTATGGCACCTACAAGACCGAAGCTAATACCCTTTGCATTCTCTATGCAGAGCAGGAAGCAGGATTCATGGCTGGTTACGCTGCTGTTAAGGATGGCTTCAGAAAGCTCGGCTTTATGGGTGGTATGGCTGTTCCTGCCGTTGTTCGTTTCGGCTATGGCTTCCTCCAGGGCGCAGAAGCTGCTGCCAAGGAATTGGGTCTTGCTGAGGGTGAAGTTTCTGTTATGTACAACTACACCGGCGACTTCAATGCAGCTCCCGAAAAACAGGCTAAGGCTGCCGGCTGGTATGAATCCGGTACCGAGGTTATCTTTGCCTGCGGCGGTGCTACCGGTAACTCTGTTATGGCTGCTGCCGAAGCATCCAAGGACAAGTGGGTTATTGGTGTTGACGTTGACCAGTACTCCGAATCCAATACCGTTATTTCTTCTGCTGTGAAGCAGCTTGGCAACTCTGTTTATCAGGCACTGGAAGCTTACTACGGCGGAAAATGGGATGGCGGAAAGACCTGGGTTCTTGATTCCAAAAATGATGGTGTAGGTATTGCTATGGATAACGCCAGATGGCGCACTTTCTCCGCTGCTGATTACGCTACTCTGTATAAGGCAGTTCAGGATGGTAAGTACACCATCAACAGCGCTTCCGATATCGAGATCAAGGATCTTGGCCTTAAGCTGGTAAAGGTTACTGAAGTAGCTGACTAATCCGATGCTTAACTGATATTAATGAATTTACGCATGCAATTCATACGGGAAGGTGCCTTACAGTGCCTTCCCGTTGTAAATTCCGCATGATTGCATCTTTGCGTTTAGACTGGACCGGTTATGGGGACAGTAAGTATTAAGGGGGTGGAATACCTTGGAGTATATTATTGAAATGCTGAATATTGTCAAAGAATTTCCGGGTATCCGAGCCAATGACGATATTACACTCCAGGTGAAAAAAGGGGAAATCCATGCCTTATTGGGTGAAAACGGAGCAGGAAAGAGCACGCTGATGAGCGTGTTGTTCGGAATGTATAAGCCGGAGAGCGGAACCATTAAGCTCCGCGGACAAGAGGTTCATATCTCCGGTCCCAAGATGGCCAATGAGCTGGGCATCGGCATGGTTCATCAGCACTTTAAGCTGGTGCACAATTTCACTGTTCTCCAGAATATTATTCTTGGAGTAGAAACAACCAAGAATGGCTTTCTAAAAATAGACGAGGCCCGAAAAAAAGTAATGGCCCTGTCTGAGCAGTATGGGCTTAAGGTGGATCCCGATGCCTTGATATCGGATATCACCGTGGGTATGCAGCAAAGGGTTGAAATCCTGAAAATGCTGTACAGGGATAATGAAATCCTCATCTTTGATGAGCCCACTGCCGTATTGACGCCTCAGGAGATTGACGAGCTGATGACCATCATGAAGGGGCTCGCCGCTGAGGGCAAATCTATTGTGTTTATCACTCATAAGCTGGAAGAAATCAAACGTGTGGCCGACCGCTGCACCGTTCTTCGCAGGGGTAAAAGCATTGGTACCGTCAATGTTGCCGATGTGACCATTGAGCAAATGTCTGAGATGATGGTAGGCCGCAAGGTTATTCTCCATGTGGAGAAGGCCCAGATGGATGCGGGCAAGCCCGTGCTTGAGGTCAAGAATCTTACCATCAGGAGTGAAAGAGCTAAAAAGAACAAGGTCAATAACCTCAGCCTGGAAGTCCGGGAAGGGGAGATTGTTTGTATAGCCGGCGTTGATGGAAACGGGCAGTCTGAGCTGATCTATGCTATCAGCGGCTTAGTTCCCGTCAATGAGGGTCAGATTATACTGAAGGGTGAGGACATCACCAACAAATCCATCCGCTACAGGAATGTACATGGTCTTTCCCATATTCCGGAGGACAGGCATAAGCTGGGGCTTGTACTGGATTACAGCCTGGCTGAAAACCTGATTCTCATGGAGTATTTTGAGCCCCGCTTCCAGAAGGGCGGATTTTTAAGGAACAATGAAATCATCAAGCACGCCAACAAGCTTATCGAGCAATTTGACATACGTTCAAGCGAAGGCTATAAGACCCGGGTAAGAAGCATGTCGGGCGGTAATCAGCAAAAGGCCATTGCGGCAAGAGAGCTGAGCCGAGATCCGGATTTGCTTCTGGCGGTTCAGCCCACCCGCGGCCTGGATGTGGGTGCCATTGAATATATGCATAAGCAAATTGTCAGAGCTCGGGATAATGGCAAGGCCGTACTCGTTGTATCCTTTGAGCTGTCGGAGGTCATGCGTCTTGCCGACAGAATCCTGGTCATGTTTGAAGGCGAGATTGTCGCCAATGTCAGACCGTCGGAGGTTACCGAAAATGAGCTGGGCTTGTATATGGCCGGTGCAAAGAGAGGAGATGCGGGATGATGTCAAAAAAAGATAACAAGGGATTCCGAATCCCGGATCTCACCAGAGTTGCAGGCCCCATATCGTCCATAGGCGCCATTGTGGTGGGATTAATCATCGGTCTTATTATTCTTTTGATAGCAAATCCCTCAAAGGCCCTTGAAGGCTTTGGCTGGATCATTGGAGGAAGCCTCCAAAGCCCCAAGGATATAGGCAATGTGCTTTATTATGCTACACCCATCATTATGACCGGTTTGTCGGTGGCCTTTGCATTCAGGACAAGCCTCTTTAATATCGGTGCTTCAGGCCAGTTTATCATGGGTGCGGTGGGGGCCGTTATTGTAGGTGTTCACGGGAAGTTCTTAGGAAGCTTCCAGTGGGTGGCCGCTCTTTTAGCCTCCATGGTCTTTGGTGCACTGTGGGCCCTCATTCCGGGTATCCTGAAGGCCTTTTACAATGTGAATGAGGTTATTTCCTTTATTATGACCAATTATATCGGCATGTACTTAGCGAATATCCTTGTCAGAGAAACCGTATACCATAAGCTGACCAATCGTTCACTTCCCGTTGCCGCCACAGCCAATATTCCCAAAATGGGAATGGATAAGCTTTTCCCTGAATCCATGGCCAACGGAGGATTCATTATCGCCGTACTCATTGCCATTCTGGTCTATATTCTGCTGAACAAGACCACCTTTGGCTTCGAGCTTAAGGCCTGCGGCTTTAACAAGGATGCCAGCCGATATGCAGGAATTAACGCCAAAAAGAATATTGTATTGTCCCTGCTGATAGCGGGTGCTTTGGCGGGTATTGGCGGAGGCTTGCTCTATCTGGCAGGCAGCGGTAAATACATTTATGTAGAAGATGTCCTGGCTGCAGAAGGCTTTACAGGTATATCGGTGGCCCTTCTGGGAATGTCCCATCCCATCGGCACTCTGTTTGCAGGCCTCTTTATAGCCTATATTACCGTGGGTGGCTCCTACATGCAGTTGGCCGGCTTTGTTCCGGAGATTATCGATATCATAACAGCGACCATTATTTACTTTGCCGCCTTTGCGCTGATTTTACGCAGCGTGCTACAGCGGTTCCGTTTCAGGAAGGCAGGCGATAAATCATGAGTACCATTTATTTTTTGATCCAGCAAACCATGTTTTTTACCATTCCTTTGATGGTGGTGGCCCTGGGCGGAATGTTTTCTGAACGAAGCGGGGTTGTTAATATTGCCCTTGAGGGAATCATGCTCATGGGTGGTTTCTGCAGCATATTTTTTATCAATCAGATGCAGGATACCCTCTCAGGACAGTTGCTGCTCATTCTGGCCATTCTGATTGCCATGGCTTCGGGTGCCGTATTCTCCCTCTTGCACGCCTATGCCTCCATCAATATGAAGGCGGATCAGACCATCAGCGGTACGGCTTTGAATCTGCTGGCCCCCTCGTTAGCCATATTCATGGCTCGTATGATTCAGCCATCCGGTGTTCAGCAGATTGCCTTTAACAATACCTTCAGAATTGCCAAGGTTCCCGTTCTCGGAGATATTCCGGTCATTGGCAATATGTTCTTCCAAAACACCTATATTACCACCTATCTGGGTGTGCTCATTCTGATAGTCAGCGCCATTGTCCTTTTCAAGACCAAGTTCGGCCTGCGCTTAAGAGCGTGCGGCGAGCATCCCCAGGCTGCTGATTCAGTGGGTGTCAGCGTTTATAAGATTCGCTATTCCGGCGTCATCATTTCAGGCGCATTGGGTGGATTGGGCGGACTCATCTTTATTATCACTACCTCCACCAACTATAATGCCAGTGTGGCCGGTTATGGCTTCCTTGCCCTGGCCGTTTTGATCTTCGGCCAATGGAAGCCCTATAAAGTGGCAGGAGCCGCCCTGTTCTTCGGCTTTATGAAAACTATTTCAGCCACCTATTCCACCATACCCTGGCTGCAGGGGCTGAACCTCTCGGGTTATTTCTATAAGATGATACCCTATATTGCTACCCTGATAGTGCTGGTCTTCAGCTCCAAGAAGTCCCAGGCCCCCAGGGCAGCGGGTACGCCCTATGACCAGGGTGCCAGATAGGGAATGGAGGTTCTTTGGGGCAATTTCATAATCATATCGTGTAACAGCGTATGATATGCTATAATTGTCCCGAGGTGTGCTATGAAGAAAAAGAGAAGAGGGTGGGCCTATACCCTCGTCCTGTTGATTTTCCTTGTCCTGTTCTTTTACTGGGACAATAACAGCCTTCAAATATCACGATATACACTGGCTTACAGTCAGCTTCCCCAGGGCTTTGACGGACTTCGCATTGTACAGATAAGCGACATGCATGGCAAGACCTTTGGCGAGAAGAACAGCACTCTGGCAGAACGAATTAAGGCATTGAAGCCCGATATTCTTCTGACCACCGGAGACATGATGAGCTCCACCGCCAATGACGGTGGAGCCTTTCTGGATTTTCTGGATACCTTCGGCTCCTATTGCCCTGTGTATATGTGCATGGGAAACCATGAGCAGATTGCCCGGTGGTTGACTGACAATGACACTCATCTTAAATATGAGAAGTTTATCCAGGCGGTGAAAAGCCGAGGGGTAACAGTCCTGGATAACGAAAAGGTACTGATTGAGAGAAATGGGGATAAGATAGCCCTTGCGGGACTGACTTTGGAGCTTTATCACTATTCCCGCAGGGATCTCAATCCCAATGACGACAGTCTGTTCCTGAAAAAATCCTATATTGATCAGGTTTTAGGTGATCCTGTTGAGCCCTTTACCCTTCTTTTGGCCCATAACCCGGCCTACTTTTCCGAGTATTCGGCCTGGGGTGCTGATTTAACCCTGGCAGGCCATGTGCATGGCGGTATTATTCAGGTTCCCTTCATGGGAGGGCTGCTCTCCCCGGAGCATGTGTTCTTTCCTGAATACGATGCGGGGCTCTTTGAGAATGAGACAGGGAAAATGATTGTCAATCGGGGCTTGGGCAATTCGGTTATCAATTTCAGGCTGTTTAACAGACCCGAGATCACCTTTATAGAGCTTAAGACAGAATAAAATATGATTGCATGAAAAGGCTTGCCTTAAGAATCAACTTTTGATTCCGGGCAAGCCTTTGATTTTTGGGTTTATGCAGCTTTCAAAGCCATTGCTCCTGCCATCTGTCAAAGAATAATCGTATGAAAATCACTTCTGCCTTGACAAGCCATTTTCATAGACAATATTACACTGTGCCATGATGTTCATGGTCTCAAAGTACAGGTTCTCTCGGGGAATCCATTCCTCAATGAACCTTTTCAGTTTCTCAGGGCCGTTTCGCATTAAAATACGCTGCTGCTGCGTCTGGTCGTCAAGGGTCAGGAACACCTTCAGGTCATAATGGGCTGAGAGGGTGGGGTGGAGGCTGTAGGAACCCTCGATGAGGTTCAGCTTTTTTGGCTGCACCCATACCGGAGACGCCAGAGACATGGTGGCACAGTTGAAAGGCCTGTATGCGAAGGGTATACCTCGGAGCAGGCCATCCATGACCTCCTCCTTAAAGCGCTCATAATCCACATTGCCTCCCGGCTCCCGGAAGCGTTCAGGGGTTCTTTGCTCGGGCCTTAGAAAAAAATCATCCATATGAAAGACATTGCAGTCAAAGCCTTCTGCAAGGCAGGCTGCCAGGGTGGTTTTGCCCGACCCGCATTTGCCGTCAATGGCAACAAGGACCCGTTCTTTTTTCTTTAACAGGGACTCTATGGAATCATGAAGGGTTTCTAATAATACATCATTAAACATCCTGAAGCAATCTTCCTTTACGCAAAGCCATAATGATAACAGGGATCAGGACAATTTGCGCGATAATGCCGGGAATGGCATTGAGCAAAGCTCCGCCCATGAAGAGCTCCCAGGTGAAGGAAGCGCCGCTGAGGCCGTAAATAATGAGGGAGGCAAGGCCCCATACCAGTCTGCCGCCAATCATGGACAGGAGCAAGCTGACATAAACAAAGAGGGGTTTCTTGGGCAAAGCCTTGTATAACAGACCGGCTAACAGACCATAGGCCGCAAGCTCAAAAGCCATAGTGGCCGCCGTGGGCATGGGGGGAAACTGAAATAGCAGATTCCTTAACAGGGGCGCAATAAAGCCAACGATTACCCCATAAGGCGCACCACAGATAAAGCCACAGAGCAGCACAGGGATATGCATGGGAAGCAGAGCCTTTCCAATGGCAGGGATTTGTCCCGTAATGAAGGGCAGCAGCATGCAGAGCGCAAGAAACAAGCCTGATAAAACGAGATTTTTGGTCGAGAACTTTTTCATCTTTTTCCTCCATAAAAAAATACCATAAAAATATCTGCCTGATTTTCATCACCAGGCCCATACCTTCATGGTATTTTTGTTTATGGTATGTTTATTAATTATCATGTTTGCCGACTTCGGTCGGCCGTTCTTCTCACTATCATAAAATAGAATATAGTGAAAGACAAGCAAAAATTACGAACAAAGTTTACTTAACCTTTGGCAAGTGTATTTTTTGTGCGGCAGAGCGCAAAGTACTCCTGTTCCAGAGCCTTCTTGATTTCCTCATCCTTGCAACTGTCAATTTTGGAAGACAGCTCGGCAAGACGCATCTCCAAAACCATGAGCTTAAGTGCCGGATCCTCGGGTGCTGGTTTGTCAGGGATTGGTTCTTCCCGCTTTTCCCTGGTCTTCTCCTGTTCATAGTCCTTCAAGGTTCCCTCATAGGTGAACATTTTCTTATCCTCAAAGATGAGCAGGCGCTGTCCCACATTCTCCACAAATCGACGGTCATGGGAAACGAGGAGGAGGGTACCGCTATATTCGCACAGAACCTGTTCCATAGCCTCCATGGAGTAGACATCCAGGTAGTTGGTGGGCTCGTCAAGAATGATAAAATTGGCATCGGAGGCCAGAATCCGGGCCAGGGAGACCTTTACCTTTTCACCGCCGCTCAAAACCGAGACCTTCTTATAGACCTCCTCCCGGGCGATTAAAAGCCGCGCCAGGAGCGTTCGAACCTCATGCTCAGGCTTATGACTTTGGGCCATCACATTTTCAAGGATGGTCTGCTCAAAGTTCAGATGGGAGAAATCCTGCCTGAAATATCCCATTTTTATGCCCGGTGAGAGGACCAGACTCTTTGTCTCGCACTGGTTTGAGGCGACCTTTAATAGAAGCTCCACAAAAGTGGTTTTTCCTGAACCATTAGGTCCCAGGAGTACAGTTCTTTTCCCGGTAGGTATCTCAAAGCTTGCCTTTTCCAGCAGCTTAAGCCCCGGATAGCCCAAATCCAGATCCCTGGCCTTTACCGCCGTTTGGGAAACCGGGTTTTTCACTTGCTGGAAGGACATTTTAACGGTGATGGGATCCTCGGGGCGCTCCTTGACCTCCAGATGCTCAATTCTTGAACGAAGGGCATCCACATGTTTCGAGAGATGCTGCTGAATCTCAGTGGAGCTCCGCTTATGAAGGCGGGCCTCTGAATTTCCCATCCGCTTTGGCGTCTTTCGTATGGAACGGATATGCTCCTTGCGTTCAACAATTCGATACTCTAAACGTTTTTTCTCCTTAACATAGGCCTCATATTCGAAGCACTGGCGGCGGTAATTCTGCTCTTTTTGTTCCAGATAGGAGGTATAGTTGCCTTTATAGCTTCTGACAGTGCCGTTAGCAATCTCCAGAATACTATTGCAGAGATTATCCAACAGGCTTCTGTCGTGGGAAACCAGAAGCAGGGCGCCTTTATAGGATTGGAGCTCTTTTTCTACAATACTTGCGGCTTCCATGTCCATATTGCTGGTGGGCTCGTCAGCTAAAAGCAAGCCCGCCCCAGGATCAAATCCAAGCGCAAACCTGGCTCTGGACTTCTCGCCACCGCTCATATTCTGATGAAGGGCACCGGGATCCACCCCAAGGGTGGAGGCCAGCCTTTCCTCCTTAAGGGGAGTGAGGGTTCCTGCAGTCACCTCGGGAACGCCGTCATCCTGCTGCGTGAGAATACTTAAGCGGGTATAGACCTTGACCTGTCCCTGATCAGGGGGCTCAAGGCCGGCCAGAATCTTGAGCAGCGTGCTTTTTCCGGCTCCATTGGCGCCCACCAGGCCGATACGATCACCCGAGTAAATTTTAAGAGATACATCCGATAGAATTTGATATTCGCCATAGGCTTTACTGATTTTGTCACAGCTTAACAATAGCATAAAAAAACCTCCCTGAGCTTATGCTGCCGGAAGGTTGACAAGAGCATGATTAAGCTATAAATAAAGAACAGCCTAAAAAAGAATGGTCCACACTATAAATCTGCCAATTCCGGTAGCATAAACGATACTTCAATAAAGTATTCATTTTAAAATCGTCCGAAATTAGCAAATCATCATTAGTCTCGGGACCTTTTCCTTTCTTAAGATTTACACCACACTTATTCATGGTGCATTCATTAGCATCATAGCATGGGCTGCCATCGACGTCAAGACTTACAGTACTGAACGTTAACATGGTGGAGGGCTAAAATGCGCTCAAAACCTTATATTGTGCATAGGGAAATAGTGGTTGAAAGAAAAGACCGTATAATGATAGAATGCATATAGGCAGGAACACGATAAATTTGGAGGTAATTCTATGAGTGATGTAAAGTATTGCCCGTCCTGTGGTACACCCCTTGCTTTATCTGCAGCATTTTGCCATCAATGTGGCAAGAAGCAGAATTCTGCAGCCGACGAAG
>Ga0116192_1001175_pt1 | contig 18680 bp, 21 predicted proteins | sample AD_UKC113_MetaG_FD_89876 | JGI IMG/M metagenome (GOLD analysis project Ga0116192, IMG submission 89876) | Active sludge microbial communities of municipal wastewater-treating anaerobic digesters from Hong Kong - AD_UKC113_MetaG | ecosystem: Engineered > Bioreactor > Anaerobic > Digestate... | reverse complement strand
TTCAGCTTATTCCATAAGTCACCTACTTTACCGCCCACCGTTTCAATTAACTGAGCTGCTCCGGGAAAAATAGTTTTGAATTTCTCCCACACGTTATCCACAATATTCCGCAATGATTCAAAGTTATTATAAAGAACTGTACCTATCGCGATCAGTCCCCCGATAGCCGTTATCACCAACCCTATCGGGTTTGCCCGCATGGCTGTATTTAAAAGCCACTGGGCTGCCGTCCAAGCCCTGGTGGCCACAGCTGCCAACTTGCTCATCAACTCAACCCTGGTTGCCCAGGCGTAGAGGCTGACAAAGGGTGAAATAATCAGGCCGGCCGCATATCCCAGTGCTGTAAAGGCTACACCGAGTCCAAGCGCGGCCGCAGCGCCGATAACCATGGCCTTTGTTAAGCCGGGGTGTTTTTCTGAAAACTTCTCTACCCGCTCGGACAGGCCAGAAAGTTTGCCGATTAATTGATTAAGGGGCGGTAATAGGATATTGCCTGTGGCAATCGCCAGGGCCATCATCCTGTTTTTAAGCAGCTGAACATTATTCTCGGACGTCGCCGACCGTGCCTCAAACTCCTTCTGCATGCTGCCGGCGTATTTGGTGGCGTCGGCCACCTTCTTAAAGTTTACCTCCAGGGCTTCAAGGTTGGTCAGCAAGGGTGATATGGCGCCGACGCTTTCCTTCCCAAACAAGTCCGACAAAACCGCCGCCCGCTTGTATTCGGGCAACTTCTGGAGAGAGCGCATCACTTTTAAAATTGCCCCCTGGGCGTCCTCCTGCATGAGCTTGGCCATCTGTGCCGCGTCAAGCCCCAACTGCGCAAACGCCTCGGCCTGGCTCTTGGTTGCACCCTCACCTGCCACAAGTCCAAGGATTAGGTTTTTGATACCGGTTGCCGCAATTTCCTCCGTAATTCCGGCCCCGACCATAGTTGCCCCCAGGGCCGCGATCTGGGCCGCAGCCGCCCCGCCCACTTCACCCAAGGGACCGATCCGGCGCACGACATCAGAAATTTTAGGAGCCGCGGCCGCCGTTGTGTTCCCCAGGTAATTTATTTGGTCGGCCAGAGTGTTTACCTGTTCCTGGTTCATCTTGAAGGCTGATCGCCACTGGGCCATAGTCTGGCCAGCTTCCTCGGCCAAAATGTCGAAGGCCACACCCATTTTTGCCGCCGCCTCGGCATAGCCAAGAAGTTCATCCCTGGCCAGTCCCGCCTGCCCACCGGAGGCCACAATTTGAGCAAGGCCTTCGGCGGTCATCGGGATGCGCTTGGAAAGGCTTAGAATATCCTTTTCCATGGCCTTAAACTGTTCCGGCATCTCAAAGTCAACAACCTTCCGGACATCGGCCATACTGGACTCAAATTTCATGGCTGCAGCTACCGGGGCTCCCAGGGTAACCGCCGCCCCCGCGGCGTCTAGCATATTGCCCCTCATTTTACCCCGGTACTCATCGATCCTTTTTTGCAGATTCGTAGCCTTGGCCAGCTTTTTTTGTGCTCTTTCAGCCTTCTCCAGCTGAGCGGTAAGTTTTGCGTAGTCAGCGGCATACTGCTGGGCGCTTATACTGCCGGCCTTTTGGGCCTTCTCCAGTGCCCTCATGTCAGCTCGGAGGGATGAGATATGGCGGTTCATTTGCGCCAAGCGGTCGTTTGCTGAAGCAAAAGCATTGCCGAAAGATGAGTTAATCTTCCCGGCCAGCTCAAAAGCTATTTCGTACATGCGTCGCGCCATGTCTCACTTTCCCTCCCCCATGCTCAAACGCACCTGTATCCAGTCCATCAGTTCCGATATAGGCAATGACAGCCAGTATGGCACCGGTGTATAAGTGGCAGCCGACATCCTAAAGCCGGCCTCCATAAAAAGCCGCCTGGACTCTGATGGTCTCAGGCCTAACCGAGTAAAAAATCCTGTGCCGCCATGGTTACCTTACTAAAATCATTTGCTGGTAATCCGACTATCAAATCAACTGGAACCTTGGCCGCCTTCGCCGCCATGACAGCAAGAAATGGCTTGGACAACTCGGCCACGGGCGCCGGGCCGGCTATAACCCTTGCCTCGGCCTCCGCGCTGATCATGTCCCTGCCGGTCAATGAATCAAAATCCAGTATTAACTCCGTGTACTCTTTGCCCTCGAAGGCACAGGGCTTGCTGAGCTTGATCTCCATAACAATCTCCTTTCTCTATGAAAGCCAAGACCTGCCGCCATATCAGCAACAGGTCTTATGTTTTACGAAAGGCCCAGGGCCTCCCGGACTTTTTTCAGGTAATCCACGCCGTCGATAACGCAGATATAATTGTACTTGTCGATCTCCAGAATCTTCTTGCCGTCAAGGCTGACGTTAATGTAGGTCACCTCAAATTCGTTCGCGGCATCGGACGTAGCCCCGACATCAAGCTTGCCCAGTTCCGTTTTCTTGGGAATACACCGCACGGCAACCTTCATGGGCGCTACACGGTACTCTCCTGTTCCCGCATTCTGGACCTGAATGGCACCCCTCAGATCAAGGCTGTGAGTGCGCTGCTGAGCCAAGTGGACCGTCGGCCGTGTAACAACACGCCAGTTGATCTTGAGGCTCATGCTGCCGAAGTGACCAAGCACCGGACTTTCCACCTCACCGGCGATGCCGGCGCCCTTGACCGTTTCGGTCATGGCCTCGATGGCAGGCAATTCCACGTCCGCCACGCCCAGATAGTCGGCCCCGTCTTCATACACCCGGAAATTAATCAGTTTTTCAGGCACCTGGTTCATTATTTACGCCTCCTTTTAGCCGAACAGAGCCGCAAGATACTGCGGATCATATTCGACGATAAAATCAATCTCCCGGGCCGGCGACGGCGGCGTCACGTAGACGTGAAAACGGACAATACCATCCGTCAAGTCTGTTGTGGGATTTTCTTCCGGCAGGAATTCCACCCGGCCGCCGAGGATGAACTCCCTGGCTGCAAGGCCGTTGAGCCAAATATTTGCCGAATCCACCACGGTCTCCACCATACGACGGTTAATGGGATAATCAACCTTCTGCCAGAACATGAGAACCAGGGTGTTAGATATCCAGTCGAACATCCGACGGATCGGAAGAAAAGCATCCTTGGGGTCGGTTACCGCCGGGTAGGCTCCGGTCCGGTTACCCCATACCTTCCAGCCGCCAATAAAGTTGAGGGCAGTGATGATACCCTCACCATTCAGGTAAGCAGCTTGGTCAGGGCCCAGGGTCACCTCGGTACCATCGTTCAGTACAGCACCGTTGGCCTGCAGATCCTTGTTGGAGGGGCTGGCATACGGCACATCGTCTTTGTCTGCATCGGTCTTGCATATAATTCCCGCCAACTGGGTGGAGAGGTGGTATTCCTCATCACCCAACTTAACCTTAGGCCAGCAGACCACCTGGCGCTCTGATGTATAACTGTTGGTGTTTTTCCACGCAGGCACGTCAGTATACTTTAAAACGCCGCCAGCATCCGCGGGGATATCAGTAAGGGCGATGCATTTGAAATGGCTGTTGATGTTGGAGGCCTTGGCCACCATTACCGCGGCCACGGTAGGGTCGTGGGACCACCCAGGGGCCAGGACCATCCCGGGTACCAGCCGGAACAGGGGGAAAACCTTATTCAGGAGTTCCAGGCCGGTGTATGCCCCTGTCTCGGCATCTACCCCGCCGATGATATCATTGGCAACCACTGCAGATGGATCGAGCTTATCGTATTCCACAAATACCTCGGTCTGGCCGGAGGGTATACTTCCGGTTGTAAGCCTGGTAATCACGACCTGCCCCTCGTTATCAAACTCAGCGGTGTAATCCGTTCCCTTTACCATGTCGGCCCCGCCGGCGGTCAGCCTGACCTTGAGGCTTGACAACAGTACGCCCTTTGTAGTTATGGTTGCAATGCCGCTCACCATGGCCACGGAAGCCTCGGGTACAGCAATCTTGTGGACGACCGGGTCCAGGACATTTACCAGAACCACCGGAGCGCAGGCAAACAGCGCAAAATGGGACTTGATAAATTCGCAGAGAGTGTAGTTTTCCCAATCATCGCTGTACCCGAACCGTTCCACAGCCTCGCTATAGGTGTAGCAGAGTACTGGCCTATTAACCGGCGCCTCCCCTGTGATCAGGTTAACCGGCGCTGTGCCGAACACCACAGGCAGACCTGCGCTGCTACGGACCGGCGAAACTACGGATGTGGGTACCTCCGAGATATATACGCCGTGTTTGTAGGTCATCTACTTACGCACCACCTTTCATGATGTATTGGAGCACTTCCTGGAAAGCGGAATGCTCCGGTGTGCCCTTGGTGCCAATAGCCCGGTCCACCCGGGCCAGGTCGACGGGGGGAACAAACAAGGTCTTGACTGCCGGGCATTTTTCAAACAACCCGGTCAGATGTGCAGGCAGGCCTCCCTTAAAAACAGTATACCGCTGCAGGGCTCCTCCCGGGATGTTTGGGCCGCAGTATATAAGCCGCTCCCCGGCGGGGGCGGCTTCCTTCTTTGGCGCGGACCTATTCTTGCTCATAAATTACCTCCTCCAGTGGCTGGGCAACCGCCCAGGTGGTGGTCATGACTCCTATCCACTCTGGGAATGGCTGTTCCTCAGGCATTTCGATTTTCATGGGAAGCTCGACCCGATATTTTTTTGCGATGACCCGCCGTTTAAGCAGTTCGGTTTTGACCCGCTGGAGGATATTGGCCGCGTCCCGCCAGCCTTCCCGGGCGTCCTCCGAGTAAGTCCCGGCAATTATTTTTACCACGGCGGTTGAGCCGTCATCGCTGTCCGTTCCCTCGACAAACCTCACGATGACAAAAGGAAAATCCGGGGCATCGAAATTCGGATTCTTCGGCGGCAGATAACCGGTCACCACCTGGGGTGGCTTGGCCAGGTTCGGCCGGTTTGTCTCCAGAACATAGCTTTTGACCAGGGGCTCAATGAAGTCCCGCAGTCCATCCACCAGTAAGACAGGTGTGCTCATTTCCCAACACCTCGCAGCATCCGTTCAATCTCGTGGTCCAGCCGGCTTTCAAGTCGTTCCCTGGCCTGCTCCTCGATATACCGGGTAACCGACTCGTGGCCCAGCATCTGCGGAACGGAAGGGCCGAATCTCTCAACAATTGGAAGCCTGGCTTTGCCAGCGCGGTGGAAAACACCAATATGTCCTGAGGACATCTGGGCAACAAAAGCACCCCTGACGGGACCACCCGCTCCCCGGACAACCCGGGCAACAACCGGCTTTTTTCTTCGCTTCGCCGGTGGCTTGGACGGATTGATCCGGAACTTGGACAGGGCAACGAGGGATCCAGTGGACCGGATGATGACCACCGGGTCCTCCGGGGTAGCCTTTTTAATCCGTATTGTTTCATTAACGTCTCTTGCCCGGATATAATACCGCTCACGGACTTTCCTGACCGCTTCCGTTCTGGCTCCCTCGGCAGCCCGGTTAAGGGCGTTCGCAATGGCCTTTGGGGCTCCTCCGGGTATATGCTTCAGTACGACCTCCGCCCTGGCCACCTGATCAGCGTCAATAGTAATCATGACTCGTTCGCCTCCAGGATTATCTCCAACATTCCGCAGTTTTCTCCGCACTCGGCCACCAGGTAGAGCTTGCCATCCAGGCGCATATGCTGGCCGTAAACGGGGCAGGAGGGGAGGTCGGCAGCCCTAACAAAGACCGCTACCTCCCCTTTGTATACCCCGTCGTACCGCTGGGTGCTCCGGACTTTCATGACATCTCTGTCCACTAGTGCCTGGACCTGAAGACCGTCAATATCGTGGAATTCGGAAAATTCATCTGGATTGAAAAACGTGACTAAGTCGGAGGCCAGATAATCCTTGAATCCGGCCATCGCTTACCGCCCCTTGCCCGCTTTTTCATTTCGGCCCTTTTGCGATTCGGTTCCGTGACGGGGCTTGATAAAATCTTCGGCCCTTATGGACTCAATAACGGGCTCCGCATCCTCACCGAAAACCGGGTCCTCCTGGACAGTATCAACATCAACATCATTTGCTGGTTCTTTCTCCATGGAGTCGCTGGCGTTGTTTTCCCGATCGCTGGATCCTCCTCTGGCTGAATTCGGGTACCTTTCGATGTTTCCCATGGAATGCTCAATCAAACGAGCTTCTTCCTCATTGGAGAGGCCCGATATAATCTGTCCGCCAGGTTGGCCGGGACCATAGGTAACGCCATTATAGCGCACGCGAAAACGCTTTATAAATATTGCCACGGCACTCACCTACTTCACTTTCAGAGTAAACCAGGAATCGACATCCTCAGGCTTGGGCAGCGGCCGGGAAGCCACCCGGATCATCTTGACGTCGTTGTTTACGTCGGTCCATACCTTGGGAATGCGGGTCCCTTCGTAGGTATGAAACTCCCGGTCGCTTTCCTCTGTCTGGGTTACGGCGCCATATAATCTTGTGCCCAGTCTGGGCCGGCCCATAATCAGGTAATCATCCGGCATCATGGGATACTCTACGCCGTCGTCATCCAGGAACCACTCATCGTAAGTATACAGTTCCAAGCCCAGGCTGGTCAGGGTGCCAATGTAGGTCACGCCGTTCATCCGGATCCTGGGCTGAATGGTGCCGATGGTTAGGTTCCTTATGTCCAGGAGTTTTTGAATCTTGCTGTCATTGACGAACAGATCAGCCACGTTGTTGGCCATCACCACGGTATCGGGATTGATCCCGGTCTTCTGAATGATTTCCAGGCGAATGCGTTTCAGGTCACCGTATTTGTCGCTGGTTTCCTGGTCCCAGGCATCCACGCCGATCAAAGTTTCCTTGTTGGTAAAGCTGTAGTCCACGGTATCCTCGACGTACTCGTTTCCGCCGACCTTGTCCACCCAGCCCTTGATGGTAACCTGGCCGGAGAGCAGGATCTGGCGACAGAACCATTCCTCCCGGCGGGTGATCATTTCGTCAAGTTCCACAAGGTCCCTGGCCAGAAGCTCCTGCGCCCGCTGCTCCGGGGTGCGGGTGCTGTAGACGTTCTCACCCAACATACGGTTCCCGATGTCATCTTTGCTCAACACTCGCTGGGGCGCGATGTACGGGGTGGTGTAGGTGTCGGTTCTGAGGCCTTGGCGATCAACGTTGATCCCGCCGCTGCGCCTGGCCACAAACGGAGCCATTTTGCGTTTGCCCTTTTTGAAGTCGACGTCCACCTTTTCGGTAACAAAGGTATTCACCCCCGGGAAGAAAGTATCCCGGAAGAAAGTCCTGACAGGCGGCATTATTTCAAGCGCCTGCATCATGGTTCTGGTGTCATAAATAGAAACAGGCAATTTGTTTATCCTCCTTTCGGTACAATTAATAAGCGATATTATCGCTCAGGAAAATCCCCAGTTCCCTGAGCCTGTCTTCGTGATCAGCCGCGGTGTCATCGCCGCCGAAAATAAGTGCCTTGCGGTTAAAGTGACCGCTCCGGTAAGTCTCAGCAACTACGTTTCCGCCCGTGGTGTCAACGTCGTCCGCCAGGATGCAGTCAGCATTCTGGCTGCCATCTGAATTCGCGCTATTAACCGGAACAGCCAGGCCGCTGGCGGTTATGATCCCCAGTACAGTACCGCGCTTCACTACACCCTGATTGGCCTGTAAAGTGACGGCCTTGACCAGAATTGGAACGTTATTACCGGCAATGAGCTCGCCCGGGGTGAAGGTATCCAAGTTGCTGAATAGATTGGACATTATTTATCCCTCCTTTGCTTTGCGTATTCTGCGATGGCCTGGGCGTTTGCTTTCCGCTCCTCCATCTCCTTTTCCTTGTCGGTCCGCTGGTCCTGGGGGTGGCCAGTTATTTTGTCTGTCCCGGACTCGGCACGGTCTTTTTTCGTATCCTCCAGATACCGGCGGCCTTTGGCGGCGTCAGCCTTGAGGGCTTCAAAAGCCAACTGCTCGGCACTCATCGGCTGCTCGTACTTGGCCTTGTTGACCAACTCGGGCATGAGCGTCCGGCTGATTTCGTCAATCGCCTGGATGCGCTGCCGCTCGGCCCTGGCCCCCTCTTCCCTGGCCGCAGCTTCCACCTGGGCGACCAGGTCAGGGAAATTCTTTCTCAGCTCGTCTACGGTCTTGGTTTCCACTGTCCCATCATCCTCCTTTTGATTTACAGGCTGCGGCTTTGGGGCCGGTTCCTGCGTTAATTTATTAAAGCCGGCAGGTGTGCCGGTTTTAACCAGGTTGGACGGGATGTTTTTGAACTTCGACAAGTCATGCCTTACACTGTTGACAACCAGGAAGTTCCCGTATACGGCGGCCTGCACGTCCTGGAACAGTACCTCATCCGCAAATCCCTTGTCAACCGCCTCTTGGCCGGTCATCCAGGTTTCCTCGTCCATCATCTTGGAGAGGGCTTTTCGGTCCAGGCCGGTCTTGGTGATGTAGGCATTGATGATTGATTCCTTGACCTGCTCCAGGTACTCGGCCATTTTTTCCATTTCCTCGGCGCTGTAATAGCCGAGAAGCCCCACCACCGGGTTGTGGATCATCATCATGGCATTTGACGGGATCTTAACAGTGTCCCCGGCCATGGCGACGATGGTGGCAGCACTGGCTGCCAGGCCGTCAATTATCACCGTAATGCTGGCCTGGTTGAGTTTAAGCTGGGTAAAGATCGCGTGGGCCGCAAACACATCTCCACCGACTGAATTGATTCTGACTGTAATATTTGATTTGGACCCGAGGTTTTTCAATTCCTCGGCAAATTGCTTCGGGGTTACGGTATCACCTTCCCAATCCCACCAGGGCCTCTCTGAAGCGATTTCACCATACAACAATAATTCCGCTTCAGTATCAGATGTGTTTTTAAACTCCCAGAATTTTTTCATTCCTGGCTCCCTCCATTCGGCGCCACCGAGATCAGCCCGGCTTGGCCCATCAATTTGTTCTCCCGCCTGAGTTGCTCGATGTTTCGGTCAAAGTCCCCACCGGTAAGCTCGATTGTCTCTCTCTCTCTGGTGGAAAAGCCGTTCTCTACCCTTATTTTTGCGGCCTGCACCTCTTTGGTGGGGTCAATCTGCCCGGGGGCTGGCCCGTGCCACTCCGCCCTGCTCCATGCCTTGGCAATCAGCGGGTCATTAAAATACCCGGGGGCTGTGATTCTTCCCCGGGCAATGGCCTCAGATAGCCATAATTCATAAACCGGCTGGCAAAAATCGGCCGCAAACCAGGTCCGGCGCATCCGGAAGGCCTTCCATGCTTCCAAGAGCGCTGCCCGACTTGCTGAATAACTGGCTGTAAAGCTTTTTAACAGCAGTTCATAGGGTATCTCCAGGGCGGCCCCTATGTGTCTGGCCAGGGCGGTCACGAAGACATCAAAGTTAGATGACGGTCTCTTCGGATCTGCCGTTTCCACGTCATATCCTGGCGGTAAAGTGTTTATGGTGCCGGCGCCGAGCTCAAAAGCATTGGGATCTAAGTCCACCTTCTCCCCTTGGGGGATGGCTTCGGCTAGGGGAAAGTCGGCCATGGGCGTCTGGCTTTCCTTGATGAAAACCGTGAAAAAGCCCATGACGATGGCCGCCATGAGTTCAGCCTCAGTGTACCGACTGATTTGCTTTATATGCTCTATCACTGGCGCCAGGTACGGGACCCCGCGGTACTGTTCACAGCGTTCAGCCTCCATAATGTGAAGTACGTTTGGCTGTCCGGTCCTCTGCCCGAAGGCCTCCACCCGTTGCCACTGAAGCACATTGGTTGGATTGGCCGGGTCGTTAGGGTAGCCGTTTGATATCCAGTACGCGACCACCGCTCCGTTGGAGTCGATCTCTACCCCGTTTATAATGCGGTTTCCGTTTTGACTGTTTCTACCGTTGATACCGTTTAAGTACGTGTATCTGATTACCCCGGAATTAACCTCCCAGGGCGTGCTCACCCGGTCAGCCTCAATCAAGTGAATGCGTAGCGAATACGGGAAATATCGCGCAGGGTTAGCCTGTTTAATAAGTCCCCAACCGTCACCGTTAAGCAGTGTGGAGATAAATAGTATAGACTGCATCTCATAGAAGTTGTTGAGGCGCAGGGCGTCACAAAACTTACCCTCAGCCCAGACCGCAAACTCCCGCTCGGTATTTTTCTCCCACTGCTCCGCCTGTTCTCTCGATATACCCAGGTACTCTTCATCAATCCGGCATTTCAATTTAAGGCCGGCGCCGATCACGTTGGTTCGTGGGGTCACTATAGCCGACCGGCCCAAAGCCCCACCCATGAACAGGTCCCTGGACCGCTGCCGCAGGGTGTTGAGATTCATATCGATGTCGGCTTGCGGACTGCTGGACCATGCCTTCCAGCCCTTCATGGACTTTTTCCTGACAGAAGCCCCGGACTCGGAGTAGCCGGTGTTTAAAACCTGGAGCGCCCGGCGGGCAGCCTGACGCCTTAACGCTTTCTCGGGACTGATATAAGACATTACCCTGTCAATCGCATTCAATACCCTGTCAATCGCATTCAATGTCTCACCACCTTCATATATCTCTCGGTACTATGCGCCGGGCCCTAGACGCAGTGCTACCGCTCAACAGATCCTCCAGTTGCTTAACCTGCTTCTCCAATGCGCTAATCGCTGCTCTGATCTCTTGAAGGTCAGCCCGGCGCATCGTCCGTGTGCCGATTCTGTATTCCTGTCCGGCCAGGACAGCGAGCTCGGCCTCATAGTAAACACTTAGGCGCTCTTTTGCCTTTTGAAGCCTCTCTATAGACATAAGAAATCACCGTTTTTCCTGGTGTTTTTCAAGAAAAAACCACCGATTCACTAATATTCGGCGGCTTTTTTTACACATCCGTACTGTTTTTTTGACACTTTTTGAGTTGGTTTTAGAGTATTTTCCACCCCGGAAACAACCTCTTTCAGCCGTTTTTCCAGTACCTCGAAGTCCGGTTTCAGCAGCCGAAGGGCCGCCAAATTATACACCCGGAGGTCCAGGGGCTCATTTCTCCTATCCTTGGCGATGTTTTCCCAGGTCGCAACCACTTGACCCTTGACCCTTCTTAACACTTGCTTTTCAGAAATAAGACCTTTGAAATACACCTGGTCATATCCCCGCTCCTCCTGAAGGGGGAAGTGACAATATTTAGGCCCGGTTTTTTTTATTTTGAGCCGTTGCATGATGGTAGTTTTCCCAGAGTCCACACCCAGGAGGATCAGCGGCAGCCGGTATTTATTATTCCGGGACACCTTGTACACCAGGGGGAAGCCGGGACCATTCTGACCTTTAATAGCGAACACCCTTTTTTGAAGCCGCTCCGCGCAGTATCCGTAAACCTCTTCAGTGTAGTGCCCTCCGGAGTCTACGCAGGTGCAGGCTATAACAAGCCCAGTGCCATCAGCAAAGCGCCAGACCTTAGATAGCCTATCATCAATCATCTGCCAGGTCTCTGTGTCATCGGGTTTGCCCCAGGCCACTCCTTTTTCTATCCCCCACGATTCCTCATCTCTCCCCCATCCGACAACCTCATACTCAAGGCGGTCATCCTGGGTGTCCACAGCCATAGTCAAAACCAGCACGCCGTTGGGAAGCTCCGCCTTGTAATCTTCCCTCCGCTCCAACAGGGTATTCTCATCATCTATCTCCCCGCGCTCTTCCCATGACTCACCCAGCACGGTATTGACAAAGACCTTAAATTTTTCCGGGTCGCCCTTGGACTCAAGATATTCCTGGATAATTTTCTTCCAGGAGTACCACGGGGATGCAAAGGAATTAAGCCGAAAGCTCCTCACCCCGTTCTCGATGGCTGCGGGATTATCTGCAACCCATTCCGCCGGCTGTTTTTTAACCGTGTACTCGTCATATTCATTAAGACATGCCGGGCAGCGCCACCACACATTAAAAACGGTATAGGCAACTTTTCCGTTCTTCTCGTGCTTTTCGTATTTAAATTTGATATCACGGATGACAATGAAGTTGTATTTACCGCATCCAGGGCACCGGATGCACCATTTCTCCTGAGTACCCAACTCGTATTCAGACTCTATTCGTGATGCACCCTTATTCGTTGGCGTTGATACAAAAACTTTCTTCCTATTCCAGAAGGTCGTGGTCCGCTTTTCAGCCAGCGATATGGGGTCCCCCTCGCTGCCGGCGCTGGGCGGGTACCTGTCCACCTCATCGCAAAGCAAAACCCGGATGGGACGGCTGGCCAGGCCGGCCGGGCTGTTTGCTCCGCCCATGGCCAGGAACCCCCCGGGAAACACTTTCATGAGTATGGTGTTATTCAAATCCCTGGTTTTTGAGTCGGCCACCTTATGGGCCAGCACCTCGGTGTCTTTTACCATCGGGGTTATGCGCCGCTTTGAATAGTCCTGGGCGATCTCGATGGTTGGCTGAATCATGAGTAATGGACCAGGATCAACGTCAATGTAATAGCCGATAATATTGTTAATTATTTCCGACTTACCAACCTGGGAGCTGGACATGACCACGACCTTTTCAATACGTGGGTCGGTCACACTGTCCATAATCTCTCTTTGATATGGTGCCCTGTCTGTTCTCCACTGCCCGGGCTCCGCCGAATTCTCCGCGGAGAGTTTTCGGTGCTTGTCAGCCCACTGGCTTACTGTCAGCTTCGGGGGCGGAGCTACAGCTTTAGCTATCTTGCGAAACAGCCTCGTTGTCTTCGTCTGGTTCTTCAAATTCTTCACCCCCGGCAAATATAGCCGGGTCATAGTCACTCAGTTCGGTCAATGCCTCTAGGAGCTCTATATTAATGGCCTCGCTGATTTCGGCGAGGTTTTTCATACCGATTATTTTCGGGGCAGCTTTTTGTGGTATAGCAAGAATACGATTCCGGAAGGTGGTAAGCATGTTGGTCATGACCATTTCCACATCGGCTGCGTCATGTAGTTGGTTCCTTAGCTTCGCCAGCTTTAATTCGGCCGTCTGCCGTTTTGCTTTTTCATGGAGAGCTTTTTCCTCCCAGTATTGAGCTTCTGCTTCACTGTCCTGTCCTGTTATCTGTCCAGTACGGACAAAATCAATGTATCTCTTTATGTTCCGCATAAGTAAAAAGCGCCCTGGTGCTTGTTTTTCCAGGACACCTTCCCGGGTAAGCTGGTTTATGCGCTGGCGGGTGTATCCCAGGAGATCGGCCAGAACGTCTGTATTGACAATGATATCAGAAATGTCGGTTTTAACACTCTTTGCCACAATATCACCTGGAAAGAAAATCCCTTTTAAAAAATTTGGTACCTGGACAAATTTCGGGGCTCGCCAGACCCGCAAGCCGCCACTCTTCCGAAAGGACCCGCGTTCTAGCGAGACGTAAGAAAAGAGCCCGGAGGCTCTATATAATTATCCTTATCTTCGACACTATTCTTCCCAATTGGGTACTAACTCGCCATTTAATACATCAGTTGATTGGATAGTAAGTACTATTGGTTTATCTATCTTTTTCTTATTAATATACTCAATCCCGGTCTTCCACAACCATTCATGAATATGTTTTTTGCCCAAAACAGCTATAGCTGTACCCGTTATTCTTAGCTCAAGTAGTCTTATATTTTTTTTGTAAAAAATAACTGCTTCGTAATCTCCACTACTTTGCTTTACTTTAAATCCAGTAATGCCATTTAATTCCCAAGCAGGCTCCAAGTAAGGGTTCCTATACCCCATCTTTCTATCCCCCCTTTCCTCGTTTTCTTATTCATTTTGCCGGAAAGGAAGAATATTCCTGCCGTTATTCTGTGTGAAATAAAAGAGCCCGAAGGCTCTTCATTTCACCCTACCTATATTCCACCAAATGAATCTAGTAATTTTCCTAAATATGTTTGCTTCGTGATAATGTACTTTGCCAGCACTATCCATAGCAATAGCTATATCAAACTTATTAATACCTTTTTCTCGAAGGCCTTTGGCTTCTGTCCATACGTCAACCTCTTCCGATGGCATAAGAACTTTCGGTAGTACACCTGGTTCAGAGTTTATGATACTCCATTTTTTGTTATTTGATCTTGGCCATCTAAATCCAATTTTAACTATTTTTATTGGGACAGTACCAATATTTGTTACACTTATATAAAGCCTGTCATCATGAATCTTTTTAAATTTTCCTCCCGGTGGTGCGGCAACAACATCATATACACCAGCTTTAACTCTAACCTTAGGTTTTCCCTGCTTTAATGCAACAATTACTGCAAGAAAAGTAGCCAATGCTCCCAGCCACTGTCCGACTGCAGCAAAAGCATCCCAATTTATTGTCATAAAATCTCTCCCTCCTTAGCCAATATTCAGCAAAAGGAAGGTATTTCCTGCAAGATGTGTCCCTAACTCTTACGTGAAGTTTTGCCGGCCTGCTGAATTTTTAGCAAACCTCTTCACCCTTATCTTGCTTCCGTCCTACAAATTCCCGATAAATGGAAAACTTTTTTTCTGCTCTCTTAATCAGGTTGTAAACACTTCCCTTGGAAAGACCCATAAAATCAGCCGTTTGCTGGTAACTAAACCCCTGCCCATGAATTAGTACAAAAGCTTCCCTCTCCCGCGGCGACAAACAGGATAGTAAATGTTCAAGCATCAGCCTGACACCTTCTGAAACCTCCGGAGCAGCGTCAGGTATTCTAAAACACCGATCCAGGACCTGCGGATCAAACAGTATCTCACGGTCTTCTTTACTCCACCTAGCTACTGTCCATTTGGAACCGGGTATATTACCGGTTTCCATGTACTTAATAGCCCATTGGGTATCTGAAATCATACTATGACAGTACAAAGAAGTCACTTTCCCCTTACATAGTATCCTCAAAGATTCCCTATACTCCTGAATTAGCTTTTTCACCTAACGCCACCCCTTTCGCTAAAATTAAAAGAGGCCTAAGCTTTCCGCTTAGACCTCCAGTTTTTCTGGCCAGTCTCTGGTTTGAACGTCTTTCTGACATCCCACGTAATTAGTGTTCCATTTTGTATTCTGAAAACTATGTCCCCGAAAGTAACCTTATTAATTTCTTCAACCTGTTGCTGGATTTCAGCAATGAGCTGTTCTGAAACCTTATACAATAGGCGCCACTCCCTTTTTAATCAATCGAAGTTTTTCAGGTTTAATGCGTATCCTGTGAAGTCTGCCGCCAGGTCCCTTACAAAATGCTTTGCCTTCGGCAGTATAATATTTGAATATAGCCCGGGCTCCTTTGTTTAGACCGGCTAGCACCAGGACCTTATCGCCAGGTTTGAATTTAGTAGCCAAGATATCATCCCTTAATGTCGAATATTGTCGGCAAGGTATCTGTCCATAATTTGGTAAATGGTTGTTTTTTAGAGTTGACGCACTACTAGTGCGTCAGATTTTTTACTCAAAAATCCTTATTTTACGCGGTTTTTTGCCTGTGGATAACTTGACGCACTAATTTTTTAATAGTGTAATGTATTTTTTTATACACCTTATACCCTATACCTTTAAAGGGTAAGGTATGTCGTATATAGAGATATTAATATATTAGTGCGTCAGTGCGACATATTATATATTTATCCTTATATATCAAAGGTTCAGGCCTGACGCACTAGTGACGCACTAGTGACGCACTGACGCACTAATCATCCAAATTAAAGCTTTTTAATTTTATTACCTGTGGTCTTATGCCGCCCTCCATTACCTTACCTTTGACGTCATATCTTATTTTCCCACTATGATAGTAGGATTCAATTTTCCCCGAAGTTGCCCATTCACGTATAATCCTGCGACTACTTGAAAATCGTTCTTCCAAGAAGCGATTAACTACATCCCGGATGATATACAGGTTTATATCCTCCCGATATCCAATTCTGGAACCATACACGTTGTTAGATAACTTATCCTGGTTTTCTGCCAACCAATCAACAAATGCCTTCCAAGCCCGCTCTGACTCGCTGGCTTCTATTCGGGTAATCAAGCCGGCCAACACATGCCCGGCCGTTGCCATTGCTTCAGCTCTGGCCTGTTCCCACGATTCACCAAAAACCCAGGCCGAAGCCAGATAATCAGCAGTCGCTATACAAGCGACTGCATCTATATGCGAATCAACCCTGTCCGGATAAGTTGCCCGAAAGGCAGTCTGGAACTCCCGGTATGTGGTGAATATAGTCCCATAGTCGGCGGCCAACAACTGGCGAAGAAACTCAGGCCCGGCGTGTCCGTGGCACCGCGGCAAAAAATAGTACAGGCTCTTGGCAAACTCCCGGTCATGCGCCAGGGGCCCGTCACAAACCTCCAGCACACGGGTCATAACTCCTTCCAGGGATCCTTCGTTGGATAGGGTCCCCTCGCCGGTGGACAATACAACAGTCCGCCAGGTGGCCAGGTCCTGCAGACCGGTCTTGGTTCCCCGGCCGCGGCCGCGGCCCTCACCCAAAATATAGAGCAGCGGGTTAATATCCCGTTTCTTAAATTGGTTCAATACTTCGCGTTCATTGACGGCAAGCGGTAGATCAGAGTGCAGGGCTGCTTTACGCTCCATGGCCGTGTGCGTAGCATCAAATGTTCCAAGAAGCTTGTCCGGATTCCCCCATACCGACATAGCCGCCCAGAGGGTAGCCGTTTTTCCGTCCTGGCTGTTGCCCCAGTTGTGCAGGATGAAATTCCGCTGCCCCAGGATCCGGAGGAGCGGCGCCGCGAAGCTGGCCGCCAGGATAAACCTGGCTTTTGGGGACTGCCGCAGGTATTGCATGCGCGATATCCATTCTTCTCGTGCGCCGGCCGTGGTGAAGCCGGAAATGGTTCGCTGGCTGCCGTCGTCGTCAATGTCTATGCGGTATTTCATGTTGAAATTCGGCAGGACAAATTCACGGTCTCCCCGCCAGCCAAGCTTTGACACCGCCTGGGCGACCGGTATAGCATCCTGGTTGATATCAGCCAGGGCATCAAACCATTTGACCAGGTATTTAGCTGATTCTGATGAAACAGGGACACCAAAGTCAGCCAGGCGAAGTATTTTTCTGGCGTCGAAAACCGTTGACCGCGGAAACAATACCCGGCGCCAACCGTTTAAGTGCCGGAAGCAGATTTCAAGCTTTTCTGTTTCCGTGTCCACGTTGAAAAGCCGTTCTGAAATAATCACCGGGGCGCCGGCGGCTTTGTAAGTCATAATGTCACCGGAGCTTGTCTCTTTGACGAGTAGGACGCCTGAATTATGAAATTTAAAATTGGGCGGTAGTGCCAAATCAAGCGGTAAGTCCGGTACAGTATCCCGGAGCATCCTGTTACCGGGCCTATCTGCGGTAGTTCCGCCGGCATGGTTGCCCGGTGACGATTCTACAACATGCAAATGGCTGTCCTGGCGTTCCTGGCGTCGGTGCTGTTTAACCATTTTCTCCAGGTCGTTCAGGTTTACCCGGCCCTTGCAAACAGCCTTGAATTTGGCATACTCGATCTGGTCATGTTTTTTTAGAACCGCCAGGGCTCCCAGGACATCTGGGACAAACACCGCTTCCGGCGTGGGCGTCGGTATGTTTCGGACAACGGCCCGGGCCTGGGCTACTTTTGACAGGCTCCAGCCACAGGGGGCCTGTACGCCGCAGCCTGCCGGCGGGCAGCCCTGAAACCCGATGGTTTTCTGGATGTAATCGCATGACTGCGGGTTCATGGCCAGGGCTTCGGCAATTTTTTTATCCGTATCCTCCGGTTTATAACGCGCTTGGTCGAGTGCAGAAACCTGGTGAGTTGCCTGGATGCCGTCTATGGCCCGGACGATGTTTGTCAAGGCAGCCAGCCATTCGTCGTATGTTATGCCGGAGGCATTCAGCTGGCAGTGTTGCAGGAACCGGCAGTTTCGGAGCATAAGCTCGGCCGGACCGTCGGTCTGCCGGCGCTCGAATCCCGAGGTCCGGCTGGGGGGCGCAGTGCTGGTTTCGACCGGTGGCAGCAGGTCCTCAATTTCCGAAGGGTTGTATCTGATATCAGGCTGTTCAATAACCTGGGCCATAACCGGCTTATCTGGCAGTTTCCGGTTTAGTGTGCCCGGTACCCGAAGTACCCGGGTCAGGTCCGCGGTGGTGTCGATTTTCCAGCCACGCTGGGCAGCATTATTTTTTATTACGGCCTGTAGCTCTCGAAGCAAGCCAGCAGCCCGGGAGCGCTCCTCTGGCGTGTCGAATTCCCAGGGTTCTTTGAAAAGCCAATATACATGGATTCCGTACCCGCTCCAGACTACCAGAGAAGGCGGCAGCTCGTTCGGGAGCAGCCCCATGGCAGCCGGTATATCCGGCGGGAGTTCCTGGACCTTGTGGACCTGGTGTTTGATATCGATATCCACCCACAGGCCCGGAATGACCGCGATGTCCTCGTTTTTGGGCCGCTCGTACTGGCCCATGCTCCGGGCAGTTGCTCCTACGCCGAAATATACGTCATGGACGGCCGCCAGCTGGCCGGCAGTCGCGGACATTGCCTGGAGGTCACGGGCGGAAAACGGGTATGTTTTCCGCCCGGGCAATGTCCAAAGGTAAAGATAATATTTAGGGTCAAGGTATTCGTACAGGGAGGATAAAAAGTCGTGTATCTGTTTCAGGGGTTCCTCCCCTCCTTATCGGTTAGTAGACTAATTAGAGTTTGAAGCAATATCCGAACAGACTGCGCATTACTTCTCATCTTCCTTCCTTCCCAACAAGGTGTAAGTTTCTTTTGCGGGATCATCCCATCCATACCAAGGGTCAATATTGGCATTGAAACCATCGAGGACAATAACCCCTATAGCTTCATGGGTAGGCAATTGCTTGCTGATATTTAT
>Ga0116192_1001173_pt1 | contig 18690 bp, 14 predicted proteins | sample AD_UKC113_MetaG_FD_89876 | JGI IMG/M metagenome (GOLD analysis project Ga0116192, IMG submission 89876) | Active sludge microbial communities of municipal wastewater-treating anaerobic digesters from Hong Kong - AD_UKC113_MetaG | ecosystem: Engineered > Bioreactor > Anaerobic > Digestate... | reverse complement strand
TTGAGAATTTCACTCACCAGGGTATCCCCAAGCTCGGCTGCGAGCCCCGGAAGCAATTCACGCGCAAATTCATTTTGTTTGTCGAGCGTCAGGCGCATCCCCAAACCAAATTCCGCGTCGTCTTCAAAAAGTGAGTTTGCCCAGGCGGGTCCGCGACCCTGATTATTGATTGCCCATGGGGTGGTCGGCAGATTGCCGCCATAGATGGATGAACAACCGGTAGCGTTTGCCACAATGGCGCGCTCGCCAAAAAGTTGGGTCACCAGTTTGATATAAGGGGTTTCACCACAGCCCGCACAGGCGCCAGAAAACTCGAAGAGAGGTTCAATCAACTGAGAATTCTTTACCGTATTGGTGTTGAATAAATCCGGGTCAGGTGCAGGAATGGAGAGGAAGTATTTCCAGTTCTCGGCTTCCTGTTCTCGCAGTGGCAGTTGCGGAGCCATATTGATGGCTTTGCGAAGGGGATTCGCCTTGTCACGTGCCGGACAGGATTCTACGCACAGACTGCACCCGGTGCAATCTTCCGGCGCAACCTGAATGGTAAATTTCGTCCCCGGCAGCTCCTTAAATTTCGCATCTATCGATTTGAATGTTGGAGGGGCATCCTTTAGATAAGCAGGGTCATAAACTTTCTCGCGGATCACTGCATGTGGACAGACGAAAGCGCATTTTCCACACTGGATGCATAAATCAGGCTCCCATACCGGGATTTCAAGGGCAATATTGCGTTTCTCCCAACGTGTGGTGGCAGTGGGGTAAGTACCATCCACCGGGAAGGCACTGACAGGCAGCTCCTCACCTCTGAAGGCGATGATCGGACCAAGGACATCGACGACGAATTCAGGAGCTTCCGCCGGTACAGGCGGGCGGCGTTTGAATTTGCTGGTCGCTGTATCTGGAACTTTGATTTCAAAGAGATTGGCGAGGGTATGGTCAACCGCGTCATAATTTTGTTGCACAACGGCTTCGCCACGCTTGCTGTAAGTTTTCTTAATAGATCTCTTTATTTCTTCAATCGCCTGTTCGCGCGGAAGGACACCACTGATGGCAAAGAAGGCAGTTTGCATGATCGTATTGACGCGACCACCCATACCGGTTTTCGAGGCTACTTCGTTAGCGTTGATCATATAGAACTTGAGTTTCTTGCTGATGATCTCTTGCTGCACTTCAATGGGAAGGCGATCCCACACTTCCTCTTTGGGATAAACACTATTGAGCAGGAAAATGCCACCTGGGGCTGCATACTTGAGCATATCCAGCCACTCGATGAAAGCGAACTGGTGGCAGGCAACAAATTGGGCATCATTTTGCTCGATCAAATAAGGGGCATTAATGGGATGGGGACCAAAGCGCAGGTGAGAAATAGTGACGGATCCGGATTTCTTTGAGTCATAGTAGAAAAAGCCCTGGGCATAATTGGGCGTCTCTTCACCAATAATTTTGATCGAGTTCTTGTTGGCACCCACTGTACCATCTGAACCAAGACCAAAGAAGACACAACGGATGGTCTTGGGGTCGGCAATACAGAAGGTTGGATCGTAGGGCAGACTGATATTGGTCACGTCATCATGGATGCCGATGGTGAAATGGGGTTTGGGAGTGTCTTTTACCATCTCATCGAAGATCCCCTTGACCATGGCAGGGGTAAATTCTTTAGAGGAAAGCCCGTACCGTCCACCAATGATGCGCGGAGCGGTCTTGAACGGTGCCTTACCGGAGGCGAGGGCTTCATTTACTGCTGTTACGATATCCTGATAGAGGGGTTCGCCAAGCGAGCCAGGCTCTTTTGTGCGGTCAAGGACCGCAATCGTCTTCACGGAGGCGGGCAGCACTGCCATGAGGTGTTCAACGGAGAAGGGTCGGTACAGGCGTACATTGATCACACCAACTTTACGCCCCTCTTGATTCAGATAATTTACCGTCTCTTCAGTAGTTTGGGCACTGGAACCCATGGTAATGATTACTTCAGTGGCGTCGGAGGCTCCGGTATAGTCGAACAGGTGATAGTGGCGACCGGTCAGTTTGCCAAAGCGATCCATCGCCTCTTGTACGATCGCTGCCGTCTTCAAGTAGAAGGGGTTGGTGGCTTCCCGCCCCTGGAAGAAGACATCAGGGTTCTGAGAGGTACCGCGGATGACCGGGTGTTCAGGATTAAGAGCATGTTCGCGAATGCGGGCGATATGTTCCTCGTTAATCATCGCGCGCAGGTCGTCCTCGCATAAACGCTCGATTTTGTTTACTTCGGCAGAGGTCCGGAATCCATCGAAGAAATGCAGGAATGGAACCCGGGCTTCGAGCGTGGCTGCATTGGCAATCAACGCCTGATCCTGGGCAGTCTGGACGGAATCGGAAGCCAGGAGGGCAAAACCGGTCTGACGGGCAGCCATTACATCCGAATGGTCACCGTAGATGGAAAGAGCATGCGTGGCTATGGTACGCGCAGCGACATGGAAAACTGTAGGCGTAAGCTCACCGGCGATTTTATACATATTGGGGATCATTAATAACAGTCCCTGAGAGGCAGTGAAGGTGGTGGTCAGCGCGCCGGTTTGTAGGGCACCATGCACCGCGCCTGCTGCGCCACCTTCAGATTGCATTTCCATCACTGAGGGAACAGTACCCCAAAGATTTTTTACACCCTGAGCCATCCAGGCATCCGCAAATTCTCCCATGCTGGAAGAAGGGGTAATCGGGTAAATGGCAATGACCTCCGCCAGTCGATAGGCAATGTTCGCCACAGCTTCGTTTGCGTCGATCGTGATCAATTCTCGTTTCATAGGATTTACTCCATGGGTAAGTTAAAGGCACAACGCCTTGTTTTTTATCTGTCGATGCGATTATAACGCATATTCAATCTGATTTAGACTAACTCTATCTGAAATAGAGGAATCGTGACAAAGATCATATCCTTATTTATTGCCCAAGAAACGAGCGGCAAGCATGAATACCGCCAGACTCTTGCTATCTTCAAGGGTATTGTTCTCGATCATTTCAAGGATTTTTTGCCACGAGAAACGAGAAAGGTTCAGAAATTCATCAAGATCCGGTTCGAGCGGGTCGCTAATCAAGCCTTGCGCGAGATAACAATGCATGTATTCTGTCGCGTAACCCGGGGTCATATAAAAATTGCCCAGATGTTTCCAGAAACGGGCGGACATGCCAATCTCCTCTCGCAGTTCACGCTTGGCGCTGAGGAGGGGATCTTCTCCTTTTTCAATTTTCCCGGCAGGCAATTCAAGCAGCTCTTTTCTTGCGCCAATCCGAAACTGGCTGACGAAATAAATATCCCCATTTTCATCCATAGGTAGGATTGTGACCGCGTCCTGAATATCAATCAGGTCATATTCCCGGTCCAAGCCATCCGGAAAGGAAATATTGACGCTTTTCACGGTGAACAATGACGTCCGGTATTTTTCTGATTCATGATGGATCTGGTAGGTCATGGGCGGGTTCCTCAAAGAAGGAGTTGGAATCGATGATCAAAAAGAATACATCCATTATAGAAAAGAAAAGGCTTCCCATTCGTCTGGAAAGCCTTGTTGAGTGCCAGGAACTTATGGGATGCGGATGACATCTCCGACTTTAAGCTCGGTACCGGGTTGCCAGCCATTAGCGGCGTAGATCATATTGGGGTCAACATCACCAAACGCACAGGCGATCTTGCCAATGGTATCGCCTGCCTGAACTGTATATTCTGTGGGATGGCTCTTGAGCGCCCGTTCGTAAGGGAAACTGCCGCTTTGAGGAATGGTAAGTGTAAACCCTACCACTACATAGGAATCCATGTTCAGCCCGTTGATGCTCAGTAACTCGACCGGATCGACGTTAAATCGCCGGGCGATGCAGAAGGGAAATTCATCCTTTTGAATCGTGTAAGTGGCGGGGCGTCCCGGGGTGGGAGTAGGAACCACGATTTCTTTCTCTGGTTCTGGCGTGGTCTGAGTGGTAGCAGCGGGTTCCTCCCCGCCGGTGGCAGGCGCTTGCGTGTTTTGAGAAGTAACCTGCGCTTCCTTGCTAGGTTTAAATGCCTGAGCTGTTTGCGTCCCGGCAAGAATATCAACCATGATTTGGGATTGGGTTGAAACCAGCGGAATCTCGCCGCCCTCAGGTGTTGCGGTGGCGCGAGGCGCGCGGGTGGCGGAACGTGTGCAGCCAGTTATGACGAGCAAAGCAATTGTCACAAGCGTAAAAACGGTAAGCGAAGTCTTTTTCATACCAACACTCCTTATCATGGCTGCCGGTTAATTCTATCGCCAGATGCTTACAATGATACTAGAGTAAACTTGCGACATAAAGTAAAATGCTTTTCAGGCATACCATCTGTGGTACACGTTGCAAATATGATGCCAAATTATAAAGGAGTTTCAGATGAGGATCTATTTTTCCTGTTCTATCACGGGCGGTCGGGCTGAAGAAGCGACCTATCAGGCAATTGTGCGCGAACTTGAGAGTGAAGGACACGAGGTACCTACCGCTCATCTTTCTTCACCGAACGTGATGGAAATGGAAAAGATAGTGAATGCAGTGGATATTTTTACCCGCGATATGGCTTGGCTCAGGGAATGCGACGCTGTGGTGGCGGAAGTTTCTTCACCATCGCATGGCGTGGGGTACGAAATTGCCTACGGTCTCTCACTCGGGAAACCTGTCTTCTGTTGTTACCGGAAGGACAGGCGGGTGTCGAAAATCATCACCGGTAATACCACTCCCGGCATCAAAGTTTTGAGCTACGAAACTGACGCTGAAGCTGTAAACCTGGTGCGAAATTATTTGCTCAGCCTTGAAAAATCGGAGTAATTGTGAAGAGTTGTGCAGATTATTAGTGATCTATAAGAGACACCCTAAAAAGTATTGACATTTCCTCTTTAGGATGCAAGAATTAAAGTATGGACTACAAGGATTATTACAAAATCCTGGGAGTGGATCGCAAAGCATCCCAGGATGAGATTAAGAAAGCTTTCCGCAAGCTGGCAATGAAGTATCATCCTGATCGCAATAAGGATAACAAGCAGGCGGAAGAAAAATTCAAGGAGATCAATGAAGCTTACGAGGTGCTGGGTGACCAGCAAAAACGTGAGCGGTATGATCAACTTGGATCTTCCTATTCCCAGTGGCAGCAACGCGGTGGGAACCCCGGCAACTTTAACTGGAGCGAATGGACGACGCAACCGGGAGGACAGGGGACTGGTTCTGCAGATTTTCAGGATATATTCGGCGGTTTTTCTGATTTCTTCAGCGCCATCTTTGGTGGTATGCCCGCCAGCAGTAGAACCCAATCCTGGCAGAGCGGACGCCCTTCGGCTCGACAGGCGCCGAGACCTGCCCAGAATTACGAACAAAAAGTCCAGATTACCCTGGAGGAAGCGTATCATGGTACCCAGCGCATCCTTCAGATTAATGACCGGCGGATTGAGGTCAAAATACCGGCAGGCGCGAAAAACGGCACTAAAATTCGCGTGGCTGGGGCTGGTCCGGTGGATCAATACGGTCAGAAATCAGATATTTATCTGGTCATCGAGTTATTACCCCATCCGAGGTTTACGGTCAATGGCTCAGACCTGACCACTGAGGTGAAGATTGATCTCTTCACTGCTGTTCTGGGTGGTACAGTGACCGTCAATACATTAAGTGGCGATGTTTCTTTAACCATTCCACCCGGCACGCAGCCTGGTCAAAAATTTCGGCTTAGCGGTCGCGGAATGCCATTATTGAAATCCAGTGGTTCCTATGGCAATCTTTATGTGGTGGTAAAAGTAGAATTACCAAAGAAACTTAATGAGGAACAGCGAAGACTGTTTGAGGAATTAAGAAAAAAGTCGTGAGTGGAAAGGAAGTTTGACTTCTATGAAGAAACGAATCTGGTTGATTGTTGCGGCAATAATGATCATGAGTATTCTGGCTGCCTGCCGTTTTACACCAAACTTAAACTGGCAGATTGGGAGCAATCCCACCTCAACCCCCGCACCTGCAATACAAACCACAACAGTACCTCCAATCATCATTAATGCAGAAGATATTACCAGCACGGATCAAATCTTGACCACGATTTATGATAAGGTCAACGCGGGTGTCGTGACGATAATCTCCTACACCACAAGTGGTGAAGGGAGTGGCTCAGGGTTTGTCTATGATTATGATGGGCATATTATTACCAATTACCATGTCGTGGAAGGCGCTGAATCCATCGAAGTGGCATTTGCCAGCGGGCGCAAGGTATGGGCAACCCTGGTGGCTACTGATATCGATTCCGATATTGCGGTAATCAAAGTAGATGTCCCTTCCGACGAACTGGTGCCTTTAAGCATGGGTGATTCGGATGCCCTCAAGGTAGGTCAAATGGTTGTTGCCATCGGGAATCCCTACCGTCTGACAAGTACGATGACCCTGGGGATCGTCAGCGCCAAAGGTCGGGTGCTCGACTCTCTGCGAACGACGGAAGACATGACTTCCTATACCGCCGGCGATCTGATTCAGACGGATGCAGCCATTAACCCCGGGAATTCAGGCGGACCATTACTGAATCTTAATGGCGAAGTAATTGGAATTAATCGTGCCATCCGCACTTCCGGTACGACCATTGAAGGGGAGGCTGTAAACACTGGTATCGGTTATGCGGTCTCGATCAACATCGTCAAGCGTGTCGTCCCTTACCTGATCCGTGATGGAAAGTATGATTACCCATTGATGGGAATTTCCAGCTCTTCAACGGAGTTAACCCTGTCTCAATGGCAGATGATAAGCGATAAGGTGACATCGGGAGTGTATGTGGTAAGTGTTACACCGGGTGGACCGGCTGATCAGGCGGGATTGGTTGGTGGAACCAAGCCGACAGATTTGCAGGGTTTTTACAGTGGCGGCGATATTATCACCGCGGTAGATGGAATACCCGTGAAAGTGTATGGTGATTTGATTAGCTATATCTTCAAGTATAAATCCCCCGGTGATGTTATCACCCTAACGATCATTCGAAATGGGCAGCAAAAGGAGGTAGAGCTGACACTTGGTTCAAGATCGCAGTAACTGCCGTTCTTAAAAAACCATATTTACGAGGAGGTATCAATGTTCACAGAGTCAAGTCTGCGAAAGATAAAAGATTTTTCCGCCAGCGACCCGATTGTGAGCCTTTACTTGAACACCGAGCCGAGCCGCGGTAACGCAGAAACCCATCGTCTCCGACTACGCAACATGATCAAGGATATTTCCCTCAAGCAAGACGCAGACGCGATAGAAAAATTTTTTAACTTTACTTATGACTGGTCAGGCCGGTCGGTGGCGGTATTCTCATGCGCACCGGCTGGCTTTTTCGAATCCATCTCACTTGCCATACCGGTGAAGGATTTCATTCAAATCGGTTCCCGGGCAGCGGTTGCTCCGCTGGAAGAATTACTGGAAGAATACAGCAACATGGGCGTGATCCTGGTGGATAAACAGGGTGCCAGACTGTTTCTTTTCCACCTTGGTGAACTGGTGGAACAGGAAGGTTTTCTGGGGGAACAGGTGAAACAGATAAAATCAGGCGGAGCGTCTTCCGCGCATGGTCTGCGAGGCGGCTCATTGAATAGCGGGCGGTCGGTACGCGAAACGATTGATCGCAATCAGCGCGATATCGCCGAACTGGCAACCCGATTCCTGGAATCCAAACGGGTCCGGCGAATCATGATCGGGGGCACGGATGAGAATGTTTCTCATTTTCGCAATTTTCTCCCCAAATCAATGCAAAGTCTGATCGTGGGAACCTTTCCGATGAGCATGACTGCCAATAATGGCGAAGTCCTGCAGAAGGTATTGCAAACCGTTCAGGGCGGATAAGCCCAGCGCGGGATTAAAATATTGAAGCGGCATCGAGCGATGCCGCTTCTGTTTTGTTAATATAGAACCAGTCACTCAATTGGTGAGGTTATCCACCAGAAGTAACAGGTTGGCGTAGAGCTCATCCAAAGCCGCCTTGGCATTGTCGATTTCAGTAAGTGAGAGGTTGGTGCTGGCGGCATCCAATTTCTCTGTAAACCCTGAAAGAGCGTCTTTCTCCACATCGGTTGCCTCGAGTGCCTTGAGGTCAGCGCGCGCGAAGTTAATCGCCTGTCTTGCACCGGCTACATCTTCTTTCTCCAATGCCAGCCGGGCTGAACTTACATCTACCAGGAATTTGTAGGAAATGTTGGTCTTTTGTAGGGTGGCAATCTCATTTTGAAGATCTTCCTGCAAAACCTTAAAGCTTTGCAGTTCACTTTTTGTTAGATCGAGTTCAGTTTGCGCATCTCGATACTGCTTGAGCGCCTGGTTATAGTCAGAGGTTAAGGATGCCACTTTAGCGTCGCTGTCAGCCGCTGCGACATCGGCTGCCTCTTTGAGGGGTTGATATTGGGTAAAGTAGAACGTCGCCATTCCCCCGAGGAAAAATACCACTGCGATAATCAACCAGGTAAGCAGCTTTGAACCGAAGCTTTGTTTTGGTTTGGGTTGACCGATGGCAGGTTTGACTTCAGCTGTGGCGGGAGGTACTGGACTTGGAGTGCTTTCCACAGGGGCAGGCGCGGGCTCATTTACCGCACTGGGGATGGAGGAGGCAGCGGGTGTTTCCTCCGCCCGAGAATCATCTGAAGAGGGGTTAAAATTTTCAGTTTCCATGGAGTTCTCCTTTCGATATGGAATTCCTCTTGAACAACCATAAACCTAAAAAGCGAATGTGTCAATGTGATCCATTGTGAAGGGGTCCTCCGTTCAGGATAACCGGACATCTGGTTTATAATCTTCGTTATGGAATCATCGCCGGTGCCTGAAGGCACAGAAAATCGCCGGATTGCCCGTGATGCGGCAACCGTTATGATTGCGATCATTCTGGGTCAGGTTTTCAGTCTGCTTTCTTCCATTTTGATCACCAACGCCTTTGGCACGGGGATTGCCAACGAGGCTTTCAATGCTTCCAATCGGCTGCCGGATATTCTTTATCAGCTGGTAGCCGGGGGAGCGCTGGCTTCTGCTTTCATCCCCACTTTCACGACATTACTGACCCGTGGAGAGCGGGCAAAAGCCTGGAAACTGGCTTCTGCTATTGCCTCAATCATCACCTTCATCTTCATCGTGGCAGGTGTGGTGATTGTCATCTTTGCTCCCTGGGTTGTTCGCCACATTCTGGCTCCAGGTTTTACCGACCCCGAAAAATTCAATTTGACCGTTGACCTGGTACGGATTCAAATGTTGGCTCCGGTGATATTCGGCATCAGCGGTCTCATTATCGGGATCTTGAATTCTCACCGCAGCTTTTTATGGCCCGCGCTGGCGCCAATGATGTATTCCATTGGCAAAATCCTTGGCGTCCTGCTGCTTGCGCCCTCGCTGGGGGTTTATGGACTCGCCATCGGTGTGGTGGGCGGCGCTTTGATGCATGGTCTCATTCAGCTCCCCGCGCTGCTCAAGCTGCCGCAGCGGAAATTCACCTTTACTCTCGGGCAAGATTTACCTGAAGTGAAGGAGGTGGCGCGGTTGATGGGACCGCGGGTGCTGGGGGTGGCATTTGTCCAACTTAACTTTCTGGTCAACACCCGTTTGGCATCCACCATGCCTCTGGGCAGTGTAACTGCGTTGACGCTTGGTTTTGCCCTGATGATGATTCCAGAAGCGGCAATTGCCCAGGCAATAGCGATTGCAGCGCTGCCTGCTTTCTCCACGCAGGTTGCCTTGGGGCATCTGGATGAGATGCGCCGTTCGCTGGCGGCTTTATTAAGAGGCTTGCTCTTCTTGGCAGTGCCGGCTTCACTGGGGTTGATCCTGTTGCGGGTGCCGCTGGTGACGCTAATCTATCAACGAGGTGAGTTTAATCCGCACTCCACCCAACTGGTGGCATGGGCGCTGCTTTGGTATGCGGCGGGTCTCGTCGGTCACAGTGTGGTTGAAATCGTCTCGCGCGCGTTTTATGCGTTGCATGATACCAAAACCCCCGTCATGATCGGGGTAGTGGCAATGAGTCTGAATATTGCTTTAAGCTTTGCACTGCAATCTCTTTTCCTCGCCCATGGGCTCATGCCTCATGGTGCCCTGGCTCTGGCAAATACGATAGCCACCTTTCTAGAAATGGGTGCGCTCTTGTTTTTCATGCGCAGGCGTCTTTCGGGATTGGAAGGGAAAAGAGTGCTCAATGGATTTTTGCAGGCGCTGCTGGGTGCAGGCGCGATGTCACTGGCATTATGGGGCTGGATGCGCCTGGTGAATGGACTCTCGCTGCTCCCGACGGCGGACGCTGCTCTGAGCTCGCTGGGCGGAATCATCATCGGTGTATTGGTGTATGGACTCAGCCTTTATTGGATTAGAGTGCCCGAAATGAGCCTGATCTTGAAGGAAATTCGCAAACGATTGGTAAAAAAAACAGCCTAAGAAGGAGGATCGATGGACAATAATTCCGGTCATGAGTTTATGGTAAAGACTCGTTACGAAAATCTCAGCCCTTCCCCGCAAAACGGTGGTGTGATCCCTCAGCCGCCCCTCGAATTGCCTGTCAAACCGGGCGTGGAGCTGATCCCTTTACCCAAGCCGCCTGAACTGAGCGTACCGGCGATGGATCTTCGTAACGCGATTGAACAGCGCCGCACGATCCGTGCCTACAGTCAGGAAGCACTCTCGCTGGAGGAATTGACTTACCTGCTGTGGGTCTCACAGGGTGTGAAGAGGGTTTCGACTCGCCCATCAACGGCCCGCACCGTGCCTTCCGCTGGAGCGCGGCATGCTTTTGAAACCTGGCTGCTCATCAATCGGGTAAATCAACTCGATAAGGGGCTCTATCGTTATGTGGCGATTGAAAACGCCCTCCTCCCGCTCGAGGCTTCTGCGGATATTGCGGAAAAGCTCGCTCATGCCTGCCATGACCAGCCGCAAATTACTAACAGCGCAGTAACCTTCTTTTGGGTTGCCGTTGTGGAGCGCATGTACTGGCGTTATGTGGAGCGTGGTTACCGTTACCTTCATTTGGATGCCGGGCATGTCTGCCAAAATCTGGCGCTGGGTGCCGAACAATTGGGTTGCGGAATCTGCCCGATTGCGGCGTTTGATGATGAATTGCTTAACGCAACGCTGGGTCTGGATGGCAGGAATCTTTTTGTGATCTATCTGGCAAGTGTTGGGAAGAAACCCCCAAAATGGGCATAGATGACCTGGCAGTAAAAAAACCGGTTTCATGTTGAAACCGGTTTTTCATCCTGATATTGGATGCGAACTATCTTGCCAGAATATTCGCCATTTCGATGTAGTCTTTGGAAAGAACTTTTTTATTGCTGATCACCTCATCAATGGGAATTGAAACCACGTCCCGTCCGTCTAACGCCGTCATGACGCCGGATTGCCCCTCGAGGAGAAATTGCACTGCCTTGACCCCAAAACGAGAGGAGAGCAGGCGATCGAACGCAGTGGGTTTGCCGCCGCGCTGCACATGCCCCAGAATGGTGACGCGGGTGGTGAAACCGATATCCATGGCGTCAATCATTTCACCCAGTTCGGTAGTGTGGGGTTTGAACCCTTCGGCGACCACGATAATGGCGTGAGTTTTACCACGGCGGTAGGATTCATCAATGGCATGGGCAACCTCTTTGGGGGAGGTTTTCTTTTCCGGGATAAGTACAAGCTCGGCACCGGTCACGATACCCGCCTGTACAGCCAGATAACCTGACTCCCGCCCCATGGTTTCCACCAGGAACGCGCGGTTATGAGAGGAGGCGGTATCCCGTAATTTATCGATGGCGTCCACGATGGTATTCAGTGCAGTGTCGACGCCAATGCACATATCGGTGCCGTAAATATCATTGTCAATGCTGGCTGGTACTCCGATGACTGGAATGCCCTGATGGGCAAGTTTTTGTGCCCCGGCGAGAGAGCCATCTCCACCGGCGATTATGATAGCGTCGAGTTCCGCGTTATTAATCTGCCGCACTGCTTCCCGTTGCCCCGAGGCATCGCGGAATTCCTTGCTGCGTGCAGTTTGCAGGATCGTCCCGCCACGCTGTAGAATGCCCCCCACTTCACGAATACCCAGTTCGCGCAACTTTCCGTGGATCAAGCCTTCAAAGCCACCCTCCACCCCCATGACGCGAATATTGTTGGCGGCTGCTGTTCGCACGACCGCCCGGATAAATGGATTCATCCCCGGAGCGTCTCCACCCGAGGTCATAACACCAATTTTACGAATTTCACCTGTCATCATTCACCTGTTGCTTCAACCAATAGTTTCTACCCTGATGTTGTCTTTTCCAACAATCTCAGTCAATTGATTGATCATATCATTATTTACATCTGTAGTGTGATTCGGAAAATCAAGCAGGTGGCGAAAACCGTGTTCATAGACCAGAAAACAAAAGCGATCACGTCCGGGAAAAGAATTCAAAACGCCATGGATCCTGTGCATCCGGCGCAAGTCGCGCTCTTTTTCTCCACTGGAGCGGATGGTTACGGTGATCATGTGAGTTTCGTTTTTCTTTCCTGAAGGGATATCGGGAGTGAGGGGAGAGATCATCATGGGGGGTTTAATATAATCCTCCTGGGTGGAATTTTCATCATGCAGATTGTTGTCAGGATTCACCGCTGGTTCGGTTTCTGATGCCAGGGGCGCAACCTGTGCCTCAGGAGCCTCGCGGAGAGAATTTCCGCTTTTGTTAATCTGATGATCTTCAAACGGCACGGTTGTCCAGGAGGATTCTTCGGCGGAAAGCGGAGGTTCCTGGTACTGCTCCGCGGCATCAAGATAGCGCGAGGTTTCAAAATCTGTCTGCCAGGTGTCGTTCTCTTCCGGCGAATCATTTTCCTGCCGGGCTTTTTTCTCCTGATAGATACGGAGGTCTTCTTCCCGCAGGAGGCTTATGGAATCCACCAGTACTTTGGGTTCAGCGCCTTCAGCGTCCACGGATCCAGCGGCAGTGATCACCGCTTCCATCTGTACCAGGGCGCCATATTTTTCCCAGGCTTTGGGAAAAACGATTAATTCAATCGATCCTTGAATATCCTCAATGGTCACAAACGCCATTTGCTGGTTATTCTTGCGGGTCGTGGTCATGCGAATGCGGGTAATCATACCTGCAACCGTGACTTTTTGTTTGTGAGAGGCTTCTGCCAGATCCTTGGCGAAATGAGACACGCGTTCACGCATCAGCGGGATGAAGGGGGAAATTGGATGATCGGAAACATATAAGCCGATTAATTCCTTCTCCCATTCGAGCTGCAGGCGGCGATCCTCGGGCAATGTGTTGGACAGGTGAATTTCATCTTCAACGCCGGCAACGCTGCCAAAAATACTCAGCTGCCCGCATTCTGAGGCGCGGAAGTGACTGTTGCTGATGGAGATCATCGTATCCACCACTTCCAGGATCGCCCGGCGCGGACCGAAGCCATCCAGTGCCCCCACTCGAATCAGGCACTCCAGGCTGCGCTTTCCTACCCGGTGCAGGTCGACCCGCCGGATGAAATCATTGAGATCCTTGAACTTATCCTGCTGGCGGGCTTCGAGGATGAGATTGACCGATGTTTCACCCACATTCTTGACCGCGCCTAACCCAAAGCGTATCGCAGAGCGATTCCCCGGGTAATCTTCAATTGAAAAATCCCACTGGCTGTTGTTGACGTCCGGGGGAAGGACATCAATCCCCATCGAACGGGCATCCGCCACATAGAAGGCTACCTTGGAGGTTTCATTTTTGGTTACCGAAAGCAGGGCGGTCATATACTCAACCGTATAGCGCAGTTTGAGGTAAGCCGTCTGCACGGCAATCATGCCGTAATCCGCTGCGTGGCTCTTGTTAAATCCGTAACGGGCAAAGTTTTCCCAACCCTCGAAAATTTCACGCGCTTTCTTTTCGGAAATCCCATTCTTTTGCGCGCCGGCGATAAATTTGTTTTTGTGCTTTTCAATTGACTCTTTGATTTTCTTGGAGATGGCTTTTCGCAGGTCATCCGCTTCAGCGGGTGTATAAGCAGCCAGTTCCATTACCGCCATCATCAATTGCTCCTGATAAACAGGCAAGCCGTAGGTTTCCTTAAATACTTTTTCCATCGTCGGGTGTTCATACGTGACCGGTTCCTCATTGTGCATGCGGCGGATGTATTGAGGAATAAAGTCCATTGGACCGGGTCGGAAAAGCGCGACCATGGCGATAATGTGGCTTAGATCATGCGGTTTCATTTGGGTGATATAGCGCGTCATACCGTTGCCCTCCAGTTGGAAGAGCCCTGCGGTATGACCCTTGCTGATAAACTCAAAGGTTTCCGGGTCGTCGAGAGGAATGTTATTCAAATTCAGGTCAATTTGATGACGCTCTTTGATCATCTTGCATGCTCTGTGCATCACGGTCAGGGTGGCAAGCCCAAGAAAGTCGACCTTGAGCAGCCCCAGTTTGGTGATGATATTCATCTCAAATTGTGTAACGGATTTAATGGGCGACTCTTCAGCATTACTGGTAGGTCGGTGAAGCGGAAGATATTCCAGCAGAGGTACATCCGTAATGACCACACCCGCAGCGTGTGTGCCAGCATTGCGGGCAACGCCTTCCATGTTGGCGGCGGTGTCAATTAGTTCCTTAACATAACCACCTTCATCGTAAATCGCTTTGAATTCGGGAGATTTATCCAGCGCCTTGGCGATTGTAACGACCTGTTCCTCTGGAATGGTAGCCGGGACAGTTTTGGAGATGCGATCGACTTCGGAGAGCGGGATATCCATTACGCGACCAACATCCCGAATCGCAGCGCGCGCGCCCAGCGTGCCGAAGGTGATGATTTGTGCCACTTTTTCGCTGCCGTAACGCTCGGCGCAATATTGCAGCATTTGCGCTCGTTTGTCATCCTGAAAATCAAGGTCAATATCCGGCATTTCAGCACGTGCCGGATTGAGGAAGCGTTCAAAAAGCAAGCCATGTCTGAGCGGTTCGATAAGCGTAATATCCAGTGAATAGGCTACGATTGAACCGGCGCCGGATCCACGGGTGTTGTACCAGATCTCGTTGGTGCGCGCGTAGCGGCAGAGATCCCAGACGATCAAAAAGTAAGCATCAAACCCCATATCGTGGATGATCTTGAGTTCATGTTCCAGCCGTTCACGGACTTCAGGATCTCTGCCGCGTCCGCCATATTTACGTTCAATGCCTTCCTCGCAAAGTTTGCGCAGGTAGGTTTCCGTAGTAAATCCTTCGGGAACGGGGAAAAGGGGCAGATGATAGCCCTTCTTGATTAAATCCACATTACAGCGTTCAGCAATCTCAAGTGTGTTGCTCAGCGCAAGCGGCAAATCCGGGAAGAGGCTTGCCATTTCCTGCGGTGAGCGCATATAAAAGGTATTTGCTCCCATCTTCATCCGGTTTGGGTCCGATAGGAGTGACCCGGTTTGGATGGCGAGCATAATGTCCTGCAGGCGGGCATCCTCTGGGTTAATGTAATGGGAATCGTTGGTGGCAATGTATTTAAGGCTGTAGTGTTTACTCAAATCGAGCAGGGTGCGGTTAAGCTCCGGCAATTCGCGTATTGGGTGATTTTGAAGCTCGATGAAGAAATTATTCTCCCCGAAGGTTTCCAAGTACCACTCAAGAACCTGCTGACCGGCTTCCACCCCTTTATTGAGGATGGTGCGTGGCACCTCACCAGACATGCACGACGTGGTGGCGATGATTCCTTCGCTATGGGCAGCCAGAAAGTCGTGATCCACCCGGGGGTAATAATAAAATCCTTCCAGCTGCGCGGCGCTGGCAATTCTAAGCAGATTCTTGTAACCAATTTCGTTTTCCGCCAGCAACACCAGATGGTAGGAATGTTTGTCCTTTTGCGGATCGCGATCCTTCATAGTGCGGGCAGCGACATACGCTTCCAGCCCGATGATCGGTTTCACGCCCTCTTCCATGGCGGTTTTAAAGAAATCAATCACACCGAACATGGTGCCGTGGTCGGTAATGGCGACCGAGGTCATCCCCATTTCCTTGACGCGTTTGATCAGCTTTTTGATGTTGCTAAAGCCATCCAGCAGGGAGTATTCCGTATGTACATGGAGATGGGCGAATGACATTTACCAGTAACTCTTTCTCTGTGATCTTCAAAAAATATTATAGCATGTGGAAAATCGTGCACCCTTAAGAGGGAATTTTCTCATTTTAATTTTAAGAAATTTCCCTCGAGCAAGCGAGGGACTGGACAGAAAACGAGGAATTGAAATCCTCTTTTCATTAAGATTGGCATCCAATCTTAAGAATGACGTTTACAGAAATGCTGGTGTATCCGCAGGCTTTACTCCCAGATCTTGACCGGTAACTGGGATGGACATGAACTCCTGAAAAGTCAAATCGGTAGCGCTGAGGTTCTCATTCTTCTTAAGCTGTTCAAAAAGTTCAAGGTAGCTTGCCTGGATGCGGTTTTCCCAGTTTAGCGCCAGGATACGGGTGGCAAGTTGAATGGCTGCGGGATCCTCCCCCTCAATCTCGGCAAAATGTCCATATGGCAGCTCGTCCAGCGAGATTTCCAGATTGTCGTAGTGGTATACAGCGCGATATTTTTCGTAACAATAAGTCTGAATGTACCCCAAGCCTTCCAGAATTGCCCGCGCATTTTGAAGATTGTCGACCTCTACCTCAAATTCAGCGCGTACCCGCACGCCCCCCTCCTGGCTGGATGGTCCTTTGAAGGTCAAAGTGATCTTGTCAGCCTGGCGCAGCCGGAGGGCGCGACCGGAATTGCCAAGAGCGCGATCAGGTGTATCAAACCGGTAGTTGATTTCACGATGACGTGGGTTGACCGTGGTGGCACCAATCGCCAGCAGTCGGTCACGTAACCCGGATAGATCCAGGATGTAAAATTTCACTTCTTTTTCAAGAGTAGATTTATTCACCATAACCTCCAAGATCCTCTTTCTCGGCATCTGCACCTTGCTCGTCTCTCTTCATAAACGGTTCCAGCAGCCAGGCGGAGAGGAAAATGAAAATGAGCAGGAACAACGAGAGAAGAAGAGGGAAGAGATGCGCAGAAAAGGGCAGAGGGTTGCTCGTCAGCGCAAGGCGACCAATCCAGTAGCTGGCAAAAACCAATCCCGCGACCACTTGAGCCAGCCGGGGCGCAAATGGAAATCTCACCCATAAGAAAACTGCCGTCACCAGGCTCGAAAGCCCCACAAAGGCGCCCTTTAGAACTGTCCATACAGGATGAGGAAAATAGCCGGCTGCCAGCAGCCAGTTCCAGGATTCAACCACCTGTATGATTCCTGCCAGATTCATCAGGAAGCAAATAATAAAAGCTATTGCCACGATGTGCAGGAGAAAGGGTGGCTTTGTGGATTGACTCGATTGCTCCATCAGGTGGCATTATAGCATGCTGGTAGAAAAGGAAGAAAACTTGACAGCCGTCTAAAGTCGGATATACTGACAAAAGTCCTAAGGGGCAGTCGATGAAACGGTCAATTTGGGATATTCTGGCAGTGATTTTTAGCGCAGCGGCTGTCCTTCTGTTGATGTTGATCCTGATCATTTACATCAACCCGGATAGTTCGCTTAATCCATTTCCATTCCCCACTCTACCGCCAACAATCGAGATTCCAACTCCAACGCCCACGCTTTTGCAATTGCCTCCCACCTGGACGCCAACGCCTTTGCAACAAAACACACCCCTGCCCACAAGCACTTTTATGCCAACGGAAATACCCCTGATATTGACGCCGGGCGGGTGATGCAACAATTGCCATACCATTCTAAAGGATAAAAGGGTATTCAATCACATGAGTGAAGCCATCACAAAAGAGATATTTGACCATCTGGTAGAACTGGCTGCGCTGGAGTTGAATGAAGACCAGGCAGAATACCTGCGCAAGCAGCTCAATAACCAGTTAAAAGCCATTAACGAACTCGCAGCCATTCCAATTGAAGGGGAAGTGCCGCCTAACCTGCATGGAGTGCCCTTTGAGGCGGAAGTAAGCGCTCAACCCCGCGAAGATGTCTGGCATCCATACCCAGACCCGGCTGAAATTCTCAAACAGGCGCCGCAAGTCGAAGATGGTTACATCGTCGTCCCTGATATCCCTCATACGGAGCTTAAGTAGGTCTCATGGAACCTTGTGATCTCAACGCGCTCGACCTATCCGAATTGCTGCGGAAGAAAGAACTTTCCGCACTTGAAATTGTCAACTCCCGCCTGGAGAGAATCGCCATGGTGGATGGACGCCCTGGAACACTCGACAGCGGAGAATTAACCGCCGAAGACCGCCGCCGGGTGCACGCATTCATCAGCCTGGATGCTGAAGAGGCGCGTACACAGGCGGAAGCTCTTGACCGGCGCATCCAACAGGGTGAGCAGCCCGGTCGGCTGGCAGGGGTCCCTTTCACTGTGAAAGACATCTTATGTGTCAAGGACACCTTTTCTACGGCTGCCTCGAAGATTCTGGCAACTTTCCGCTCTCCTTATACGGCAACAGCGGTTCAACGAATGCAACAGGCGGGTGCCATCATGCTCGGCAAGGTTAACCTGGATGAATTCACCTACGGCTCATCCAATGAATCTTCCGCCTTCCAGCCCAGCCCCCGCAATCCCTGGAATACCGACCGCGTGCCGGGCGGTTCATCCGGTGGCAGCACAGCCAGTGTCGCAGCCGGAGAAGCACCCCTCTCCCTTGGCACGGATACAGCCGGTTCGATCCGGCAGCCGGCAGCTTTTTGCGGGGTGGTTGGAGTTAAACCCACCTATGGCAGG
>Ga0116192_1001171_pt1 | contig 18735 bp, 18 predicted proteins | sample AD_UKC113_MetaG_FD_89876 | JGI IMG/M metagenome (GOLD analysis project Ga0116192, IMG submission 89876) | Active sludge microbial communities of municipal wastewater-treating anaerobic digesters from Hong Kong - AD_UKC113_MetaG | ecosystem: Engineered > Bioreactor > Anaerobic > Digestate... | reverse complement strand
GGATATTGGGTCAAAAGGCTGAGGCGCAGCTTAAAAGCCAAATAGAAGATTTTGTCAGGAAGGTGCAAAGGGAGTATGGGGCCGATATCTTCGGCTTTGGACAGACCGTGTACAAGAATCTGCCCCAGGTATGGCGGGAAATGCATGATGAGTGGGATACCGTCTTTAGTGAACTGGAAGTGACTGCAAATCCCATAATCGTCATCAAGCATGCAGGCTTATTGAGAAAGCCGATAAAACCGGGAGACTGATTTCATGACGACCTTAATCATGGTGATCATCATCTGTGTGGGAATGATTATTGTGGATGTCATCCCCCTCTATAAAAACCAGCAATGGTTATCATTCTTTGTCTATCTGGGTTTGCTCACCGTGGCAATAGTAGTGGCAATCACAATGGATGTTTGCTTTCAGATGCCATGTCCTGCCGATTGGTTTAAGAAAATTATCATATTGATCTGGGGTTTAGAGGATTAATAAACATGAGAGAGGATAATAATGACCAAAGAAGTGATCAGCAATAAACAGGCTATTGTGCTCTTATCAGGATTTATCATAGGCAGCACCTCCATTCTTGGAGTGGGCACCAACACCAAGCAGGATGTGTGGATTACACTCCTTCTGGCCATGGCTCTGGCTGCCGTTATCTATTTTGTTTATGCGAGAATTATAGCCCTTTATCCTGGAATGAACATCTATGAAATCCTGGATGTTCTTTTTGGGAAGGTTCTGGGTAAGATTATCTCACTTTGCTTCATTGGCTATGCTTTTTATCTTCAGTCTCTGATATTACGCAATTTTGCTGAATTTATCAGAGCCATATCGTTGTCCGAAACACCCATGTGTGTGATTGCCTTCTGCGGTATGCTCTTATCCTTTTATGCCATACGGGAGGGGCTGGAGGTCTTCGCGCGGTGGGCGGCCATGTTTTTTCCCATTATGGTTTTCTTTGTGCTCCTGACCACATCCCTGACCCTGCCCTGGAGCGACCTGAATAATTTCAAACCCATACTCTTTAATGGGTTCAAGCCTGTTTTTGAAGGCGCACTTTCAGCATTCGCCTTTCCGTTTGCCGAAGCGGTTCTGTTTATTCCAACCATGGGCAGCCTTCAACAAAAGGGAAACCCCTATAAGGTTTACTATACCAGCCTCCTCATCGGCGGAACGCTTGTCATGTTAGTTTCTTTGCGCTCCCTTCTGGTTCTGGGCCCCGAGATTGCATCCCTTCAGTACTATAGCTCCTATGCGGCAGTTCAGATCATCAACCTGGGCAATTTTCTTCAGAGAATAGAGGTCAGTGTATCCATTGTTTTTCTGATCAGTGGCTTAATGAAGAGCTCCATGTGCCTCTATGCTTCGGTGAAGGGTATTTCCCACCTGCTGTCCTACAAAATGGATTATAAAACACTGGCTCTGCCTGTCAATTTATTATGCGGGCTTTTGGCGCTCTTTGTCTATAAGAATGCCATGCAGATGTTTGAGTGGGCCGAGGTATACTATAAATATTTCGCTTTTCCGTTCCAGGTGGCTCTTCCCATCATCACCCTCATTGTTGCCGAATTCAAGGTCAGAGCCCGGACCCAGAATGGTAATCAGGCCTCTTCAGAGGAATAAATTATGTTTTCATTAGAAAGATTAGAAATGGTACTTGATGGTTGAAACAGAGTATTTGACGAAATATAATTGTCTATAGCGCGGTGAATATTGTGTTTCTTATGGAGGTTATCCTATGAGATATGTCTTTGGTCAGTTTAGCGAGTCCTTTCCGCCCATTATGGATGGCGTTGGAAATGTGGCGAAGAATTATGCATACTGGCTCAATAAAAAATATGGATCCTGTACTGTGGTTGCGCCCAGCTTCCCAAAACATGTGGATAATGAGGAATACGAGGTTCTGCGTTACAACTCCATCGGTGTTCCCACCAGAAACCCCTATCGGACAGGCATTCCCACCTTTGATGTGGGATTTATGAAGAAAGTCAAAAGCATTCCCTTTGATATCATCCATGCCCATACTCCCTTCAGTTCCGGAAGGATTGCCCTGGATATTGCACGCAAACGGGGAATTCCGGTGATAGCCTCTTTCCACTCCAAGTATTATGATGATTTTCTGGAATCCTTGAAATTTGAAGGAGCAGCCCGTCTGATGGTCCTCAAGGTGGTGGAATTCTATAACCGTGTGGATGCGGTCTGGACGGTTAACAACGCAACGGCCGACACCCTCAGAGAATATGGCTATAGGGGCAATATTGAGATTGTCCCCAATGGAACCGAGTATCTGCCCGCCCAGGACAGGGAACAGGCTGCGGCCATGGTCAACGAGAAGCTCAATCTGGCCGGGGATGAGCTGGTGCTCATCTATGTGGGGCAGATGGTCTGGCAGAAGAACACCAAAACCCTGCTGGAAGCCCTTGCGCTTCTCAAAAAGGCCGGCGTTAAATTCAAGATGCTGATGGTGGGTCAGGGTTATGCCTGGGAGGAACTCAAGGAACTGGCCAGAACCCTTGACTTAACCGATTCGGTGCTCTTTTTAGGAGCCATTTATGACAGGGAATACTTGAAAAATCTCTACTGCAGAGCCCAGCTACTGGTTTTCCCTTCCCTCTATGACAATGCCTCCATTGTGGTGCGGGAGGCGGCTTCTCAAAGCTGTCCGGCCCTTTTGGTGGAGGGATCCAATACGGCCGAGGGTGTGGAGGACGGTGTCAATGGATTCCTGTCCAAGGACGGCGCCGAGGCCATCAGCCAAAGAATTCAGGAAATTATCGTCCGTCCCGAGCTTTTAGGCCAGGTAGGCCGCAATGCCCTCCATACCATTTATACCCCTTGGGAGAAAATTGTTGATGAGGTCTATGGCCGCTATCGGGAGATTATTCAAACCTATGGAAGGATGCATGCCTAACAGTTGCAAATAAAGGATTGGGTGATGATTTCATAGGCCTTATGGATGCTTTCCTTGATTTCCTGGCTTCTTAAGAAGCGAAGCTGTATTTTGACATTTCCGCTGAGGTTCAGAAGGATTTCAGCATCAAGATCCAATCCGCCCACCGTCCCCACCTTGAAAAAGGTGATGCTGCGGTAGGGGATGATAATATAGCGAATTTTCTTCCCCGAGAATCCCTTGCGATCAGCAATGAGGATTCTCTTTTCTGTCAGCACCATCTCATCCCGAATCGAAGAAAAGCAGAGCTTGACAGTTTCATCCGGACACAGTTTTTCCAGAATGATTTCGGAAGGCTCACTCTCGTTGAGAAAGAAGTAAATTGTGGGCTTATATCTTAAGTACTTTAAGAACACAGGTTTTGACCACCTTTTCCTCAAACTCTTTTTTAAGCTTTCGCAATATTTCATGAAGTTATTCAACAGGGCTTTTTAGGCTTATCTTCCCACCAGCCGAAGGAAATCCGTGCTTCAACCAGCTTGCTGCAGCAAGGCGCCTTTAAAAAGACCAGGTAATTGCCGCCGGGACCGAAGATAAACCTGCCGTCCTTATCCATGCTCAGTGTGGAGTGAGGGGGCACAATGCGATCATAGGCATTAATTCCGCCTGTAGGGGTTTCACATCCAAACTGTCCGCTGCGTATTCTTACCTGATTCTTAGGCGGCGGGAACAGGGCGGTGTTTGCCGAGGTCACCCTCGAAGAAAAGGCACCCATATCCAAAGGATTGGCGTTGAACCATATCTCTGCAATCAGGGGTACATCGGAGAAGTTTGATATGCCTACAAAGCTGACATAAAGATTATTGGTGCCGCTTAACGGATTGCAGAGCTCCCCCCAGGCATAGGTTCCCTGACCCAGGGTCAGAAGCTCGGTCTGTCCGAGAAAATACTTTCCCTGCATGGCGACATAGGTGGAGTAGGGGATGCTCGCCTGCTCCGGAATAAAGGGGACTGGGCTGGGGCACCCTTTTGCAGGATATTCCGAGTTCATGGTGTTCACTTCCGGTATAAAGTAAGGGTATTCTGATTCAAGATATGAAAAGAGAGGACTTTTGGTGCCATAAGGCCTGTTTACACGGCAGTGTTTACGGACTTGACAGGGGATGGCGCTTAGGATAGAGTAAAACTAGGTTAACCGGTTAACCGACAGCCCAGGATGTACCGGAAGGGACCACAGAGTGTGGTAAAGGAGTGTTGTACGATGAATGGATGGACTTGGGAAACACAAATACAGGAGAGAATCAAGCAGGCGGGTGCGGTAAAATCCTTGGCGCTTGAAGGAAATAACGGGGTTATAGGCTTTGAGCAGGGCACGGCGCGCATTGTTCCCTATGGTGAGGGGATTGTAAGAATCACCCTGTCTGACGGAGCAATCCATCAGCAGGAGTCCCTGGCCGTTGTAAAGCCCTTTGAGGGCGCTATAACCCTGACACAGGAAGGAGATGCCTTCGTCTTTTCCGGGCAGGGTATCCGAATTACAGGCCGTAAGGGCAGTAACGCTTTAAGGATTTTAGGACGGCAGGACAGAGAGCTGATGAGGCTGGAATCGGCCTTTGAAAAGTGCAAAGGCTTTATAGGCATAACCTCAGCAATCAGCAAAGACCAAAAATTCTATGGCCTGGGGGAGAAAACCGGGTTTTTAGATAAACGGGGAAGAAAGTATACCATGTGGAATACCGACGATCCCTTGCATACCCCCGACAGGGATCCGCTCTACAAGAGCATTCCCTTCCTGATCAGCAAGGATGATGACAGGGTGTTCGGGTTATTTGTGGATTCCATTGCCCTTTCCCAATTTGATTTGGGGTATGAGCATCCTGATTACCTCAGTCTTAAGGTGAGAGATGATCTGCTGGATCTCTATATCCTTGATGGCGCATCCATCAAGGAGGTGCTCACACGCTATACTGAGCTCACAGGAAGAATGAAGCTTCCGCCCCTCTGGAGCCTTGGCTATCAGCAATGCCGGTGGAGCTATTACCCTGAGGAGAGGGTGGAGCAGCTTGCTCAGGAGTTCAAGAACCGAGATATCCCCTGTGACGCCATTTATCTGGACATAGATTATATGAATGAATTCAGGGTGTTTACCTTTGATGAAAACCGTTTTCCCCACCCGGAGCAATTGAGCAGCAAGCTTCGGGAGCAGGGCATTCGCTTGGTGACCATTATTGATCCCGGGGTTAAAATGGATGCGGATTATCCGGTGTATCTGGAGGGGGCAAGGAATGGCTATTTCTGCAAGCTTCCCACCGGTGAGGTCTATCATGGCAAGGTTTGGCCGGGTGTCTCGGCCTATCCGGATTTTTCCAAGTCTGCTACACGGAAATGGTGGGGAGAGAAGCATGCCGCACTGTTTGACAAAGGCATCAGCGGGATCTGGAATGATATGAACGAGCCCAGTGATTTTTCGGTGGAGACCCATGGGGACAGAACCCTGGCCACCGTGCCCAACCATGTGATGATGGATTTTGACGGCAAGCCCCGTTCCTTTGCCAAAAGCCATAATGCCTATGGCCTTCTGATGTGCATGGCCACATTGGAGGGATTCAATACCCTGAGACCCGACGAGAGACCCTTTATCGTCACACGGTCGGCTTATGCCGGCATCCAGCGCTATTCGGCTGTTTGGACAGGGGACAACCACAGTTGGTGGGAGCATCTGGCCTCCTCCATACCCATGTATCTGAACATCGGTCTATCAGGGGTTCCCTTTGTGGGCGGCGATGTGGGCGGATTCCAGGGTGAATGCGAACCAGAGCTCTTTGCCCGCTGGATTCAGTTGGGGGCCTTTACACCCTTCTTCAGAGCCCACTCAGTGATCCACAGCAAGGATCATGAGCCCTGGGCCTTCGGCCAGGAGGTGGAGAAGGTTGCACGGGAAGCCATTAAGCTGCGCTATAGCCTCATGCCCTATCTCTACAGTGAGATGCGGCGCTCTGCTGAAACGGGCCTGCCCCTTATGCGCCCCCTGGTGCTGGAGTTTGAAAACGATCCCTTGACCCATCACATTGATGATCAGTTTATGGTGGGGCCCTGGCTTTTGGTGGCGCCGGTATTGAAACGCCATGCCAGAAAGCGCATGGTCTACCTGCCCGAAGGGGCCTGGTATGATTATTACACCAAACAATACTATGAGGGCGGCACCACCATTCTGGTTGATGCGCCTTTGGACAGGATCCCGCTCTTTGTACGGGCAGGGGCTATTCTGCCGTTTGCCGAGCCCGCCTTGAGCACCAAGCTTATGGATATGGGCCGTCTGAGATTCGAGGTTTATACGGGGGCGGCCGGTGTGTTTGACCTCTATGAGGATGATGGAATCTCCTATGACTATCGCGAGGGTCGATATAATCTTTACCGCTTTACCCTTTCCAAGGCGCAGGAGGGGGAAGTCCTGCATGTAGAAGCGCTGGCCCAGGGCTATGACCATGGCTTTGAAACCGCCGAAATTGTGGCTTACCAGCCCGACGGCGCGACCATAAGGAAGACTGTCACCCACAAGGCCAGGGAAATCTCTCTTATAGCCGAGGCGGAGTGATTAAAACGGAGCCTGGGAAATACCTTGTAAACCATCTCGGAATGCTATGATACAACTCATTGCCCCCTGTGCCTGGCGCCTGAAGACAGAGTAACAGTCTGGCGAATACCAATCAACAAAAGAGCTTCCTCATAAAGCTGAGGAAGCTCTTTTTTATCCCTATGCCGTAATCAAATACTATGGGAAATTTTTCACAAAGTATCAGACAAAATGGATCCTCCTGTGTAATAATTAAATGAAAATATGAGGAACCAAGGAGTATCCCACGTTCCTGACTTTGGAGGGAGATTCTTACATGAGCAGAATGAGAAACAAGCTTTTGGCGATGCTTTTGTGCCTGACCTTGATGTTGACCATCATTCCGGCACAGGCCTTTGCCGAAACCACTGGTCTTGTAACGAGAGAACAAGCGGTGGCAGAGCTCATCAACGCCATTGGTCTTGGCGCTTTGAATGAGACTGTAAGTGACTTGAGTGTATTTCCTGATGCAGCCGAGATATCGGCCGAGTACCAAGATGAATTAGGAATTGCTCTGACCAACGGCATTATCGCTGCGGGACAGGCCCTCAATCCCAAGGAGCCTATCACGCGTTTGGATTTTGTCCTGATTCTCAACCGGGCCATTCGTGAATTCCCGGCTTTCCTTGCCCCTTCGGCTTTTGCTGATGTTCCTGTAGCGTACCTGGGCGAGGTTAACCGCCTGGTGAGAGCAGGAATTCTTAGGGGATACGGCAACGGCAATTTCGGCGCGGGCGATTATCTGACCCAGGAGCAATTGGCGGTCATTCTGGATCGCATTGAGGCGCTGGCCTATACCAGACCCCAGGACGATTTCTTCTATTCTATCAACTATAACTGGCTCATCAGCACCAAGCTGCCCGCCGGGTATTCTTACTATATGTCCTTTAATGAGGTGGATGCCAGCAACAGCAGAAAGCTGATGGAAGTTGTTGCTGAGATCTTCAAGAACAAGGGCACCTATAAGCAGGGTACCAAGGAGCAGAAGATGGCTGATTTCTACAGTACCATTGTAGATACTGAGTCAAGAAATCAGCAGGGTATCGCGCCTATCAAGGAATATTTGGAACTGGTGGATCAGGCTAATACCGTGGAAGAGCTGCTTGATACCATGGCAAAGACGGAAAAGGATGCAGGGATGAACTTCCTATTCACCTTCAGCCCTTCCGTTGACTTAAAGAACAGCACCCGCTATGCCCTTTACGGTAACGGCCTGTCAACCTATCTGCCTTCGGTCTATCTTCTCATGGACAATCCTCAGATAGCGCAGTTTTATCAGATGTTTGTGGCTCAGCTCTTTATGCTTGCAGGGGATACCCAGGAACAGGCCCTTCAAAAGGCACAGAACCTCTATGCCTTCGAGGTATTGCTTGCTCAGAACACCATGAGCAATGAAGAAGCCAACAAGATTGAAAAGATTTATAATCCCATGTCCATGGATGAGTTGGTCAAGCTGTTCCCCCATGTGGACTTAAAGGCCTATATCAGGAACCTGGGCTATGAATCAGCAAAAGAAGCCATTATTCTTGATGTGGGACTGATGAAGAAGACTGGCGAGCTTATCAGTGATGAGAATCTGGACATCCTCAAGACCTACGCCAAATACGCATTGATCGTGGGTTCCGCGCCCTATTTGACCGAGGATTTCAGGGCTGTATTGGATTCCTTCAATCAGGGCTTCTATGGTATTGCGCCGGCCAGCAAAGAGGATGTGGCCTTCTCCCAATTCAGCTCTGTCATGAGCACTTATCTTGGCCAGGCCTATGTTGAGAAGTATTTCTCTGATGAGGCCAAGAAGGATGTGGAGGGCATCATCAAAGAGATTGTGGCCGCTTATGAAAAGCGTATTGAAAAGCTGGATTGGATGAGTGATGCTACCAAGCAGGCTGCCATCACCAAGCTTAAGAACATTAAGGCCTATGTGGGATATCCTGAGGAATGGAATGATCCCCTGGAAGGCATTGAGATCAAGAGCTATGAGAACGGCGGCTCTCTGCTGGGCAATATGATGACTATCAACGCAATTATGGCTAAGGAAGCAAAGACCCTCCTTGATAAACCCGTCGAAAAAACTGGATGGATAGTCCCTCCCCAGACGGTCAATGCATTCTATGATGCCACCAAGAACGCTATTTTTATCCCTGCAGGTATTCTTCAGCCGCCCTTCTACGATGTAAATGCCTCCCATGAACAGAACCTCGGCGGTATTGGTGCCATCATCGCCCATGAGATAACCCATGCCTTTGACAATAACGGTGCCCAGTTTGATAAGGACGGGAATATGAGCAACTGGTGGACCGAAACCGATTATACCGTCTTCCAGCAAAAATGTCATGAAGTCATAGAACTGTTTGATGGTATTGAGATTGCCCCCAATGCCATTTCAAACGGTAACCTGACGGTTTCTGAAAGCGTTTCCGACTTGGGAGCTATGGCCTGCATTCTGGATATCGTAAAGGCTATGCCCAACGCAAATTACAAGGAGCTGTTTGAAAGCAATGCAAGAATCTGGCGCATGACAGCCACGCTGCAGGGCTATCAGTTCCTTGCAACCCAGGATTCCCATGCGGCCAATAAATTGCGTGTCAATCAGATTCTCAGAAACTTACAGGAATTCTATGACACCTATAATATCCAACCCAATGATCCCATGTATCTGGCTCCCGAAGACAGAATAGCGGTCTGGTAAGCACTCTGTATAAAGCTTAAAAAAAGAGTTCCCTCAGTATTGAGGGAGCTCTTTTTTACATGTGCGCCCAGCATGATGCAATCTATCAGATGAAACGAACACGGATTTTGTCAGCAAAAGCACTGAAACGTAACGGGAATTCTGTCCAAAATTTTAATTGACAACATCCACCAGTTCCTGTATTATGTTAATGTAATAACTGATAATGATTATCAATATCGTTGTCTTAATGAGGTGATCACTATGCCATTGACCATGCTAACGCCCGGTGTTGAAGCAGTCATCAATCTCTGTAAAGCCAGGGAAAAGACCAAAAAGTTTCTGGAAGGGCTGGGCATTGTACCAGGAGCTTCTATTTCTGTGGTTTCAGAAATGGGAGGAGATCTTATTGTCAATGTTAAGGGTTCCAGGCTGGCTTTAAATAAGGGGATCGCCCAGCAACTGCATGTCAAAATCTAAAGTTAAGTCGGTGCTTGAAAGGAACGATGACCCATGGAAAGAACATTAAAGGAACTGAAGCCCGGTGAAAAGGGCACAATCAAAAAGATTACGGGGGAGCCCGCAATAAAGAAAAGGCTGATGGATATGGGCATCACCCGCGGGGCCGAGATTTTGGTCAGAAAGGTCGCGCCGCTGGGGGATCCCATAGAGGTCAATATCCGTGGTTACGAGCTGACCTTCAGAAAATCAGAGGCAGAGAATATCACCGTGGAATAGATTCATTCACATACTTTTTGCTCTTCAAAGTGTTTCCGTCATAGAAGCATATCCTTTTGGATATATTTTTTTGAAGGGTAATTGATAATAATAATCAAAATCAAGAAAGGGGTTACCTATGAGCTTCCGTTTTGCATTGGTCGGTAATCCGAACTGCGGAAAAACAACCCTGTTCAACGAGATTACCGGCAGCACACAATATGTTGGCAACTGGCCCGGCGTCACCATCGAAAAGAAGGAGGGCAAAGCAAGAAAGCTGGAAGAGGATGTTCGCATCATTGACCTTCCGGGGATTTACTCCCTGTCTCCCTATTCCATGGAAGAGATTATAGCCAGGGACTATCTTATGGATGAAAGGCCCGATGTCCTCATCAACATTGTTGATGCCACAAATATAGAACGCAATCTCTATCTGACAACCCAGGTCATAGAGTTGGGCGTTCCCGTGGTGGTGGCCTTAAACATGATGGATGCCATTGAAGCCCGGGGCGATGTTATTGATGTCGAGGGTCTTCAAAGAGCTTTGGGCGTGCCTGTGGTGCCAACAGCGGCCAGCAAGGGCCGGGGCGTGAAGGAGCTCATGGATAAGGCTTTGGAGGTTGCCAAAAAAGCATCGAAACCTGCCGTTTTTACATATGATGAGGCTGTTGAAAAGGTGCTGAGTAAGGTTCAGGAGCAATGCGCGGCAGCCTTGGCTGAACAGCGCTATAACCCGCGCTGGGTGGCCTTAAAGATCCTGGAGGGTGATGAAAAGGCCAGGGAGAAGCTTAAGCTTCCCGAATCCCTGTTTGATAGCATAAGGCCGCTTCAGGAGCAGCTTGAGGCCGATTATGACAATGATATGGAAACCATTATTGCCGATAACCGGTACAGGGTTATTGCCCATATGGTTAAGCAGTCAGTGAAGAAGAAATCAGCCAGCGGGGAGCTCACCCTGTCCGATAAGATAGATAAGATTGTCACCAACAAGTTCTTAGCCATCCCTTTATTCCTGCTGATTATGTTCGGACTGTTCCAGCTCACCTTTGGTGCCATTGGCTCCTTTACGGTGGATTTCGTGGATGTATTGATTAATGAGAATCTTGCCGGCGCTGTATCTGATTGGCTTACCAATGCCGGAGCGGCGGACTGGCTCCACTCCTTGATTGTGGATGGCATCATCGGCGGCATGGGAAGCATGCTGGTCTTTGTTCCCCAAATCATGATCCTGTTCTTCTTCCTGTCCATCCTGGAAGACAGCGGCTATATGGCCAGAGCGGCTTTCGTTATGGATCGCCTTCTGAGAAAGCTTGGATTAACCGGAAAGTCCTTCATCCCCATGCTCATGGGCTTTGGCTGCAGCGTTCCCGCCGTCATGAGCGCACGTACCCTGGAAAATGAGAAGGACAGAAGACTGACCATCATACTCACACCTTTTATGTCATGTGGTGCAAGACTTCCCGTATATGCCATTTTTGCGGCAGCCTTCTTTGCCAAAAATCAAGGCATGGTCATCTTCTCCATTTACCTGCTGGGTATTCTGATTGCCATTCTGTCAGGTATTGTGCTTAAAAAGACCCTCTTTAAGGGTGAAGCCGCTCCTTTTGTCATGGAGCTCCCCCCTTACCGCCTGCCTACCTTTAAGGGGCTGATGATCCACATGTGGGACAGGGCAAAGGGCTTTATAAAGAAGGCAGGAACTATTATCTTCTCGGCGGCTGTATTGATTTGGGTGCTGCAGAGCTTCAGCTTCTCCCTCCAGATGGTGGAGGACCCCAGTGAAAGTATCATGGGCGCCATAGGCGCGGCCATTGCTCCCTTCTTTGCACCCCTGGGCTTTGGGGACTGGCGGTCTTCGGTGGCTCTGTTGACCGGATTTGTGGCCAAGGAAGTGGTGGTATCAACCCTGGGCATTCTCCATGGCGTAGGTGAAGAAGCCGCTCAACTGATACCGGCCCTGCAAAGTGCTTTTACACCCTTAACCGCCTATGCCTATATGGCATTCACCCTGTTATATCTGCCCTGTATCGCGGCCTTTGCCACCATTAAGAGAGAAATGAACTCCTGGAAATGGACCCTGTTTGCCGTAGGCTATCAGACTGCCATTGCCTGGGTAGTGGCCTTCCTCATCTTCAATGTGGGCAGGTTGTTTGGCTTAAATTAAAACTAAGAAAGTAGGTGCTTCATATGATGGATTACATTATTGGCGGATTGATATTTGGTTTAGCGGCCTTTTTAATCATCAGAAACATTATAAAAATGAAAAAGGGTCAGAGCTGCTGCTGTGAAGGCTGCGATAAAAGCGCATCCTGCTGCAGCAAGCCTCAGTGACCCTTCAGAGAATCATTCATTGGGCTTAAGGCAAATACCCAACCATTAAATAGCTAGTGTCAAACCTCTTTAACAGTGCGGGCTTCCAATACTCGAATCATACGATAAAGCGTTTCGTTGACGGGTGTTGGAAGTCCGTGCTTTTTACCCAGGGCCATGACCGTCTGGCTAAAGCTCTCCACCTCAGTCTTTCTTCCCGCTTCAATATCCTGAAGCATGGAGGTTTTTCCTTCCGGAGAAAGGGTGGCAAAGATTCTGAAATATTCGTCGATATCCTTCTCGGAAAGCGAAATGCCTTCCCTGGCTGCAATGGGCAGAACCTCCCTGCAGGCAGAGGCCAAAAGCTCCCTGGCCTCCTCAACCCGGCTGTAAACCCCATAGGGGGCACCCAATATGGCTGAGGTCTGATTGATACCCACATTCATCATAAACTTCCACCACATCTCATGGAGAATGTTGTCCGAATAGGTGTGGGGGATACCTGCCTCGTCAAAGAAGGCTTTCACACGGGCCCCTTTACCCTTGGCCTCCGCATAATGATCGCCAAAAACAATTCTCCCTGTTTGGGTAAAATGAACGCTATTTCCCTCACGAACCGCGTCAGTGGCCACACAGAAGCCGTGAAGCACCTTTTCGCGGCCAAAGGCTTTACTTAAGTCCTCCTCGCTGGTAATACCATTGAGCAGGGAAAGGATAATGGTGTCCTTATCCACCAGAGGGGCCATGGTCTCTATGGCTTTATCGAGGTGGTGACCCTTTACCACCACCAGAATAAGCTCTGCCGGTGCATCCCCCTGCTTGGGGGCAACCAGGTCAAAGGAATAATTAATGCCGTTAATTAAGGTGCCCTGTCGGTATCGGTGCAGTCTTTCCTCATCCAATATGACTTTTATGCATTGGGGATTCCATTGATGGAAAAGGGATGCATAGGTTGCGCCCACAGCTCCCAGGCCTATCACATGAACAGTTTTAATCTTTTCCATAAGCACTCCTCTTAGGTAAATAATAATGAATAAAGGCTTTTTACCATCTTTCATTATATCATGATAAATCCAATCCGATGTGCTAAGGTGTGGGAATTTACATAAAAATTAAACCACTTTTTTTAAATAATTTAAAAAATTAATTGTTTACACTTGGATTAGGATGGTAAATAAGAAACAATGACAGCAATTACAGAGATGCGACAAAACTGGGAACAGATGGGTTGACATCAAGGTTAGGACGTAATAATTCTTCCATTAAGCTTCTTGTCAAATTAAGAGAACAAAGGTTCATTCCATAGTTACTCTTCTCATTTAATCCAATCCCAAACCAATGATTGCTCCTTATAATGACCCTATTTGAATTTCAAATATTGGGTTTCTGTTGTCTTGTGCTCCGATATGGAAGAGCGTTTATTTGCTCTGCCATTGAGGGGTCTGGTGAGTTGTTTTTATTTTCATGAGATTAATATACAGGAGCGTGAATGAAATGAAAAAGGTGCTGATTGTTGATGATGCAATGTTTATGCGCACCTCCATTAAGCTGATACTTGAAAAAGCCGGGTACCAGGTTGTGGGTGAAGCAGAGAATGGCGAAGAAGGGGTGCGGCTCTACAAGGAGCTGAAGCCTGACCTTGTAACCATGGATATCACCATGCCCATCATGTCAGGTATTGAAGCCTTAAGGGCCATTCGCGCCTTTGATCCACAGGCCAGGGTCATCATGGTATCAGCCATGGGGCAGGAGGCCATGGTCAGGGAAGCGGTGATGTATGGCGCAAAAACCTTTATTGTCAAACCCTTTAAGGAAGATACCATTTTGCAGATTCTCAGCAAAATCTAGTACTTAAGGAAGCAACTCAGGCACTAAAACAGGAGGGCCATATAAATGTCAAACCTATCTCCACCCTGGCCCATGCCATAGAAGATTTGTTCTTCTTTATCCGTGAGGAGCATCCCCTTCAGACCGATTGCTCAGCCTTATCGGATATGGTTTTGGAAGTGGTGGATTTCATTAAAGAAGAAATCGAAAAAATTAAAAACGGGGATCAGGCCTATGGCGATGCCTCGCCCCTTATTGCCCGTATTCATGATCATCTCAGTCAGCTCAGGCAAGGGAAGGAATCAACCCTGGAGCAGCATACCCCTGCCAAGTCGGAGAAACCCGTTTCCTCCATGAGTCATGAACTGGGGACGTCATCCCCCTGCGCCCATACCTACAAGGCGGTCATACGCTTTGAGGAAGGGTGTGAGATGGAAAACATTCGGGCCTATTCCGTCATTCATAATCTGAAGGAAAAGGCTCAGGAGATACTTTTCTATCCCGAGGATATTCTCGATAACGACCAGTGCGCTGAAGTCATCCGACGTGATGGTTTTACCATCATTTTAAGATCCAATGAGAGCTTTGAGGATATGCACCAATTGCTGCTGGACACCCTCTTTTTAAAGTCGCTGGATTTTGAGGAGCTTAAAGGGGACGATGCCTTTTCGTTCTATGCCTCAGCAAATGAGGAGGATCAGAATGACGATACCCATGGTCCTGCCGTTATATCCTCGGAGCCCGAACGCAGGGAGCTGTCCGATAAAGGGGAGACCCATCTGCAAAGCTCGAGCCAGCAGAGCATTGTCAGCGTTAATGTGTCCAAGCTGGACAAGCTCATGGACCTGGTGGGGGAGATGGTGATAGCCGAGGCCATGGTAATTCAGAACCCTGATCTTAAGGGGCTTATGCTGGACAATTTTCAGAAAGCGGCCCAACGACTCAGCAAGATCACCAATGAAATTCAGGATATGGTCATGTCAGTGCGCATGGTTTCTCTGTCCACAACCTTCCATAAAATGCACCGGGTGGTCAGGGATATGTGCAAGAAGCTTAATAAGGATGTGGAGCTCAGGATCATTGGTGAAGAGACCGAGGTGGACAAGAACATCATCGAGCACATCTCGGATCCTTTGATGCACCTGGTCCGAAACGCCATAGACCATGGTATAGAATCGCCCGAGGAAAGAAAATTGGCCGGGAAGCCCGATTCGGGCACAGTGACCCTGGAAGCCAGGAACTCAGGCGGGGATGTTCTGGTCATGGTCAGGGACGACGGAAAGGGGCTTAACAGGGACAAGATTCTCCAAAAAGCCATGGAGAATAATCTCCTGGTCAAGCAGCCTTCCGAGATGACCGATAAAGAGGTCTTCAATCTGATTTTCCTGCCGGGTTTCTCCACCAATGAGAAGGTGACCGAGTTCTCGGGCCGCGGTGTGGGCATGGATGTGGTGACTAAAAATATCGAGGCCATAGGCGGGTCAGTATCGGTGGACAGCACGCCGGGAAAAGGTTCCATGTTCATCCTTAAAATTCCGCTGACACTGGCCATTATTGATGGCATGACCATCAGAGTGGGGAAGGCTTCTTACACTTTACCCACCATCGCCATCAAAGAGTCCTTCAGACCCAGGGAGGAAGATATCATTACTGATCCCGACGGCAATGAGATGATCATGGTAAGGGGCCAGTGCTATCCCATCTTAAGGCTCCATCGCCACTTTAAGGTCAGGGATGCCGTAACCCGGTTCAGCGAAGGCATTATCATCATGGTCGAGCAGGATGGCTTCACCCTCTGCTGCTTCGCCGATGAGCTTGTGGGTCAGCAGCAGGTTGTAGTCAAGGCCCTGCCTAACTATATCAGAAACTTCAAAAAAGCAAAGGGCTTGGCGGGATGCACATTATTAGGAGACGGCAGTATCAGCCTGATACTTAACATAGCAGGTTTGCTGGAAGTTTAATTGAGGGGAGATGAAAGCATGTCGGATATTATTGACAACATCATGGAATTGGAGGAGGACACCCAGAAGGGGAGATTTCTCACCTTTGTGCTCGGCAAAGAGACCTACGGCATTGAAATCAAATATGTGACAGAAATTATTGGTATTCAAGCCATTACTGAGATACCCGAGCTGCCCGAGTACGTGAAGGGCATCATTAATTTAAGAGGCAAGATCATTCCGGTCATGGATGTGAGGCTTCGGTTCAGGAAAGATCCCAAGGAGTATAACGACAGGACCTGTGTCATTGTCATTGACATTAATGACCTGTCCATCGGACTCATTGTGGACAGCGTATCGGAGGTACTGAGCATTCCTGAGGATGCCATTGTGGAACCGCCGAAAAACGCGGCCTTCAGCAACCGGTATATCAAGAATATCGGGAAGGTCGGAAATGACGTAAAGCTGCTTCTGGATTGCGAAAAGCTGCTTACTGAAAATGAATTGGAAGACTTAAGTGAGATCATGTAACGATCTTCTGCTTATAGGAACGACGAAAGGAAGTTGGACTATGAAATGGTATAAGAACATGAAAATCAGCCTCAAGCTCATCATTGGATTCTTTATTGTGGCAATTATCTCAGTCATTGTAGGTATTATCGGACTGACAAATATCAGGAAAATCAGTACAGCCAGTGAAAGCCTTTTTAGCGAGAATTTATTGGGTGTGAGCTATATAGGCAGAGCGGCTACCGATTTTCAGCGTTTGAGATATAATGCGCTGAAATTAACCACCGCTGAGACTCTTCAGGAAATAGAGGCTCAGGCGGCCACGCTTCAAGAGCTTAACCAATCGGTGGACGCGCTTTTGGCCAAGTATGAAAAAACCGTGAGTACTGGTGACGCCCGCACCATGTATGAGGCATTGCTAGAACAATGGACAACCTATGACGAGATCATTGACAAGGCGGTTCAGTATGTTAGTACCGGGGATATCGACAAAGCGGAAAATGCCATTCTGGTCGACGGCAAGTCGGCAGGGGATACGCTGCGGGAAACCTTCCTAGAACTCATGAAGATGGAAACTGCCGATGCCGAGGCAACCTAAAAGAGCAATAGTGCGATGGCCCAGAGCTCCAGCGTGGTCATGGTGATTGTCATAGCCATCGGTGTACTCATATCCATCGTTATGGGGATAACCATCTCCAATATGATCAGCAGGCCCATTAATTCCATGGTGGGGGTTGCCGATAAGCTGGCCGTGGGCGATGTCAATGTCAATGTGGATGCCAACACAAAGGATGAGATAGGTAAACTTGCCCAATCCTTCAAACATTTAATTGAAAGCACCCGGGAACAGGCCATGGTTGCTGAAAGGCTTGCCGAGGGCGACCTGACTGTGGATGTAAAGGTCAGGTCCGACAAGGATCTCCTGGGTATAAAACTGGCCGAATTGGTGCAGAAACTCAATGAGATGATGACCAATATCTCCGCAGCCTCCGAGCAGGTGGCCACAGGCGCCAAGCAGGTTTCGGATTCCAGTATTGCCCTCTCCCAGGGCGCCACTGAGCAGGCCAGCTCCATTGAAGAGCTGACGGCTTCTTTAGAGGAGATCTCCTCCCAATGCGGCCGTGGAGGCGGCCAGAGCCGGTCAGCACGGCAAGGGCTTTGCTGTAGTGGCCGAGGAAGTCAGAACCCTTGCAGCCCGCTCAGCCAACGCGGCCAAGGAGACCACTGAGATGATTGAAAGCTCCATCAAGAAGGTGGAGGATGGAACCAAGATTGCCAATGACACCGCTCAGGCGCTCAACAAGATTGTGACAGAAATTGAGAAGGCGGCCAATCTGGTGAGTGATATTGCTGTGGCTTCCAATGAACAGGCCCTGGGTATTGAACAGATCAATCAGGGTGTCATGCAGGTATCCCAGGTTGTTCAGACCAACTCGGCCACCTCCGAGGAAAGTGCGGCGGCCAGTGAGGAAATGTCCACCCAGGCCGCAGTCTTAAGAGAGCTGGTGGGCAGATTCAGGCTGAAAAAGATCCACAGGAGTGCTCAGCGTGTGGATGAACTAAGCCCCGAGGTTTTAAGAATGCTGGAGAGCATGTCCGATAAGAGCAAGTCCGGCGTTTCCCTGGCCGATGCAGGAGATGAGAGCCTTCCCCGTGAAAGCGCCATTGCCTTAAGCGATAGGGAGTTTGGAAAGTATTCGTTATAGAAGCTTAAGGGAGGGGGCCCTAACGCCTCCTCCTTTGGCACAACATCCTGGCTGACATGAAAGAAGTAAAGAATGATGTATCAATTTGCTATGAGGTCCCCTATGGTGGAGATAACTGAGAAAGAATTCAATCTGCTGGCAGACTATATCAAGTCCAACTATGGCATTCACTTAAGAAAAGAAAAGCAGGCCCTGGTTATGGGCAGACTCTATAATGTTCTTATGCAGAACAACTTCAAGAGCTTTTCCGAGTACTATGCGCATGTCCTGGCCGACACAACGGGAAAAGCGGCAGAAACCCTCATTGATAAAATATCAACCAATCACACCTTCTTTATGCGGGAAAGCGATCATTTCAGATATTTTAAAGAAAAGGTGCTGCCCTATCTTAAGGCAAGTATTCCTGACAAGGATCTGCGCATATGGAGTGCGGGATGTTCCACAGGCGAAGAACCCTATACCCTGGCCATGATCATTGATGAGTTTTTTGGCAGGGAAAAGGTGCTTTGGGATGCAAAAGTGCTGGCCACCGATATTTCAACCAATGTCCTGGAACAGGCGTG
>Ga0116192_1001170_pt1 | contig 18741 bp, 20 predicted proteins | sample AD_UKC113_MetaG_FD_89876 | JGI IMG/M metagenome (GOLD analysis project Ga0116192, IMG submission 89876) | Active sludge microbial communities of municipal wastewater-treating anaerobic digesters from Hong Kong - AD_UKC113_MetaG | ecosystem: Engineered > Bioreactor > Anaerobic > Digestate... | reverse complement strand
TTCGATGTTCGTAATGGCTCAGCTTTCTTCTCAGGCAAGTACAAAGAGTTCTTCGACAAGGTCTTCTTCCCGACGCTCCGAGCGCGCGGGATCAAGACTCTCTGGATTCTAGGTGACACCTGGGAGTACAGAACCAAGATCAACTCCGTCAGTCTGAACTTTGCTATCCGGAACTTCTTCGATAAGCTCGAAGATGAGGGGATCGACACGACGATCATCTACGGCAATCACGACGTCGCCTACCGAGCTGATAATTCAATCAATACGATTGACTTCCTCGGCAAGATGTATGACAACCTACGCGTCGTAAGAGACTTCGAGACCATTGAGGTGTTCGGCCAGCCAATCAATTTCATGCCATGGATCCATGCCAAGAACTACCAAGAGGCGATGGACTTCATGGTGTCGGCACCGCCGACCGTTCTATGTGGACACTTCGAGATCAACGGTTTCGAGACAACCAAAGGTCAGTACGCCCATGGTGGATTGGAGCCGAACATCTTCAACAAGTTCGACAAGGTCTTCTCTGGTCACTTCCACATCCGATCGAATCAAGGGTCGATACACTATCTCGGCAATCCGTTCCAGACGAACTGGGGTGATTATGGATATGAACGAGGGTTCCACTTCTTCGATGTCGTAACACACGAACTCGAATTTGTTTCGAATCCATTTGACATCTACGCCAAAATCGACTACAATGACGATGTAGATATCGGAGCGTTTGACTACTCGATCTTCGACAACATGATCGTGCGAGTCTACATTCCATCCTACGCTACAACCAATCAGAACAAGCTCGCGCTCTTCCTAGACAAGCTCCAGCAGGTCGCCTATTCCACAGAAGTAGTCGAGCGTGAAGCTGTGGCAGTCTTAAATGAGACAGGTGAGATTGAGTTTCTGGATAACAAGGAACTGATCGATAAGTACATTACCGAAGTCGTCGAGGCTCCGAACGTGGACAAGGTTCTCCTGATGTCCATGTTCAATGAACTCTACGTCGAAGCGCAGAACATGGTGGAACGTGAATGACCAACTCGAAACATTTGTAGAGGGTGTGCTGAAGAAGTACACCCCAGATGAGATTGCCGATCTGCTACTCAATGTGGAACCGATGACGGTTGACAGTGGCCATCGGTTCAATATCAGATATGAGGTAAACAGTGACGTGGGAAGCACCACACAAGAAGCCACTCGCGCCGACCAAAGTTCAGACGTTTGAACTACAGGTGCAAGACATCGTGGGGCCTTACATTCCTCTGAGCTGTGATCCGATCACATCCATCATGACAGAGAACAAGGTCTCGACTCTGAAAGACCGACTTATTGAGAATCAGCGCGAGCTGATGGGGTTCTTTACATGATTCATTTCAAGAGAGCACGTTGGCGAAACCTCATGCGATACGGACAGTCCTGGACTGAGATCCAGCTTGACCGTTCGCCATCGACAATGATCCTCGGAAAGAACGGTCACGGCAAGTCGGCGATTCTTGAGGCAATCTGCTTCGGACTGTTCGGCAAGCCGTATCGCAAGATCAAGCGAGACCAGCTGATCAACACGAAGAACGGCCGCGACATGATGGTCGAGATCGAGTTTACGATCAACGACAAGGAATACCTTGTGCGTCGTGGGCAGCGCCCGAACATCTTTGAGATCTTCGAAGATGGTGTGCTCCTCAACCAACCAGGCGGCTCGCGTGACTACCAGAAGGCTCTGGAGCTCGACATCCTGCGTATGGACTACGCGTCCGCATGTCAGATCGTGTTCGTTGGTAAGGCGCAGCACACGACGTTCATGCAGCTCAATCCTGCGCAGCGCCGACAGTTCATCGAAGTTCTGTTGAACCTGGTGATCTTCAGCAAGATGTCTGGTCTGCACAAGCAGAAGGATGTCGAACTGCGCAACAAGATCACCGAACTCAAGACGGCCGTCACGATAATGAAGGACAAGGCTGAGACGCGTGAGCGATACATCCGAGACCTCGAGAAGGATTCGCTGGCATCGATAAACGCTGATATCCAACGTGTCAAGGACGCTCGTGGACAGACTATCAACGACATCGTGCGACTCCAAGAGAAGCTCGACGCTTTGATTGCGTCGGCCCCAGAGGATCACTCCGCCGCTGTTTCGATGTTCCACCAGAGACTCAACGGCATCTCGCGCGACCTGATCAGTCTGAACAACGGACTTTCGAAGCACCGTTCGCAACGTCAGCATCTGGAAGTCGGTCACTCGTGCTACGCATGCGGCCAGAGTGTGAACGACGCACAGCGTCTAGCACAACTGGCAGAACAGGACAAGGAGATCGAGGAGTTCGAAGCCAAGATCAGACTGGCTGAAAGCGACCGTGTCGATATCGAGATCCAGCTGGCTCTGTACGAACCGACATTGGAACCACGTCGAGAGTTCGAACGCAAGCGCGCCGAATACGAAGGCGCACTCAAGGCGAAGAACTCACTGCTCACACAGTACGACAATGAACTGATGCAGACTCGTGTCGTGGATCAGTCCAAGATCGAGAAGGCAAGACAGGAATTGGCTGACACCAAGAAAATGGCCGATGCACTGACCCTGAAGCTCGAGTCGTCCTATGAACGGAACGAGTACTACTCAGTCATCAGCGCAATGCTCAATGATCGCGGCATCAAGGCGATGCTCATTCGTCGCTTCATTCCGATCATCAATCACATCGTCAACGAGAAGCTGACCGAACTTGGTCTCTTCGCCAAGTTCACATTGGACGAGGCATTCGACGAGACGATCATGATCGGCACTGATCAATTCAACTATTTCGCACTGTCTGAAGGTGAGAAGCTTCGAATCGATATGGCGCTGCTAATCGCTTGGCGCGAAATCGCCAAGCTCCAAGGCAACGTATCCACCAACCTCCTGTTCTTTGACGAGGTGTTCGACAGCTCCCTGGACAGCAACGGTGCTGAAGCTCTCGCAGACCTGATGAACCAGTTGGAAGACTTGAACGTGTTCATCATCACCCACACACCCGACAAGATCATGGACAAGGTCAGGTCAATCATCAAGATCGAACGCGTGAATGGATTCTCGAAGTTCGGAAACGTAACGGAGAACGAAGAATGAACGACGTGTTCACTATCGAGGAAATTCTAGAGCATCTCAAATCATCTGATCGAGATCAAGATGAATTGTCCCGCTTGAATTCATACATTATTGGATTCATGCAAGCAGCCGTCCATTATCTGGAAGGCCGTGACATGGATGCAATGCGCATCAACCAGCCGGATTACTGGGAGCGCGGCTACAACACTTTCATTGATGTCCTGAGGTCTGGCCAATGAAGAACTTCCACTGCACATTCCGCAGCGAGTTCACCTTCCACAGCACAACGGTCATCGCTGAGTCTCTGGAAGAAGCTCGATCATCTCTGGGAGTGATGTTCCCCGAAACTCTTTCTGATCTACAAGTCTGGGAGTTACGTGAGCTTCAATCAGGTCCGCCGCCCTTTAGATAATCTTTCCGACTCAGGTTGAATCCTGAGGCGATACGTCGTATCATAAAAGCCTGACCACTCTGACATCCATCATTAGGAGCTATATCATGAAGCTTGCTGCACACACCTTGGCGGTTCTCGAGAACTTCGCGTCGATCAACCAAGGCATCATCATCAAGGAAGGCAACCGTCTCCGCACGCTGGCAATCCTGGAAAACATCTTCGCTGCGACTGAAGTCCCGAACGAATTCCCTAAGGAGTTCGCACTCTACGACATCAACGAGCTGCTGGCGACACTGAGCCTGCTCGATGACCCGGATCTCGAATTCCGTTCGGATCACATCTTCATCACCAGTGGCGGGACCAAGGTCAAGTACTTCTACAGCTCACCCGCTGTCGTGGTCGGCCCGCCAGAGAACGACATCAACCTGTCGAACGCCTTGGCAACCCTGACCCTGAAGGCAGACACCATCAAGCGCATCCAGAAGTCGGCGGCGGCCCTGAAGCTCAAGGACCTGCAGTTCACGGATGAGGGCATCAAGGCCTTCAACCTCAATAACGCAGGCAACCAGATCACGATCGAACTCGCCGTGGACGGCATCATCGACTCGCCGAAGTGCATCAAGATCGACAACCTCAAGCTGCTCGAGGGCGACTACGATGTCGCAGTGTTCGACCGCGCGATCAAGTTCTCCTCGAACACCAACCCGGGGCTGTTCTACTTCGTCACCGTCGAAGCGAGCAAGTAATCATGGATCCCGACTACACCGCTATGGTGTGTGAGTCTTTGGGTATCAGGCGCGCCCTGCATCCGTTGGACGGAGGCACACACAGAACTTGGTTGGCGGGTGCTCGGAACTGGGATGAACTTTTGCAAGAAATTGCATCCCAGAAATGGGTATCCATACTCGAAATCGACGAAGTCACCGCTATGAATCACCTGAATGGTGAACTCGTCCGCTCCTGGAAAGTACGAGGACTCCCTGCATGAGTATTGACACCATCCTCTGGTCTGAGGCATACAGGCCCCACACGGTCGATGAGTGTATCCTTCCTGATCGCTTGAAGGTCTACTTCAATGCGATCGCGAAGAAGGGTCATCTCGACAACATGACTTTCATCGGCGGCCCAGGCACAGGCAAGACTTCACTCGCTCGAGCACTCTGCGAGCAGATGAAGATCACCCACCTGATGATCAACGCGTCCTCGGAAGGCAACATCGAAACCATCCGTACGCAAGTCCGCCAATTCGCATCCACTGTTTCGTTCGGTGGTGGCATCAAGTGTATCATCCTGGACGAGGCTGACGGTCTGACCGATCAGGCTCAGAAGGCTCTGCGAGGAGCTATCGAAGAGTATGCGGGCAACTGTCGATTCATCTTCACAGGAAACTTCGGCAATCGCATCATCGAAGCGATCACGAGCCGCGCCCCGATCGTGGATTTCTCGATCGAGAAGGTTGAGCGCAACGCCCTGCTCATCCAGTTCGCTACCGCGATCGAGAAGGTACTGAAGAGCAAGGGCATCGTTTACAACGAGCTCGAGCTGTTCGCGGTCATCAAGAAGAACTTCCCCGACTACCGTCGAACCTGGAACCTACTCCAGCGCTACTGCTCGACGGGCGAACTCAAGATCACTTCCCAGATCGGTCTCGACGACAACGCGCTCAAGGAATTGGTCGAGATCCTGAAGAAGAAAGAGTTTGGCAAAATGCGTGCCTGGGTTGTTGAGAACCTCGACAACGACGGAGCGTCAATGCGCCGCGCAATCTACGACAAGGTCTCGCTACTCCTGAAACCCGAATCCATCCCACAGATGATCCTCACCCTGGCCGAGTACGACTACAAGGAGTCTCACGTCATGGACAAGGAAATCAACATGGTGGCGATGCTCACTCTGATCATGGCGGATTGTCAATTCCAATGATGAGATCTGTCGATATCAAAATCGTGACGGTTGAGGTTCGAGCGAAGCCGAGGCGTCTCGGCTGGGTTCGACAGTCTGTCCTTCGACGAGGTCGGAAGTTCAATTACATCAAGAAATGGACCTGGTCTCTCGAACCTGCTCGTGATCTCAAAATGCTCAATGGACTAAATAACTCAGACGGAGCACAATGATGGCTGACAAATTCAGTCCTTTTGACATCGCTTCGGTCATCAATGAGAAGAAAGGTCCCCTGGACGTTGACGAGGTAGGGTATTCGCCGTATATGATCAACCGAGTCTTCTCGAACACCATGGACAGCGTCATTTTCGCAAACGAAATGAACCGCTGGTGGCGTCTCGATAAGCAAGCTCAGTTCGATTTCTACTACTACGGCCTCCCGAAGCGTAAGCGTTTTGGTAAGTGGCACAAGAATCAGGACGACGAGAAGGAACTTGGATTGATCCAAGAAGCGTTCGGCTACAGCCGCCGCAAAGCCAAAGACGTCCTGCTACTCCTACGACCGCACCTTTCTGAAATCGAGAAGGAACTTGACAAGGGCGGTAATCATGGGAAGAAAGGAAGTCGTTGAAACACTATTCGAAGTAGAGCCACTCGACAAGGATCAGTTCCTGAAGGTGCGCGAGACGCTCACGCGTATCGGCATCCCAAGTCGGCAGAATGGTGAACAGGTACTCTGGCAAACCTGCCATGTGTTGCACAAGAAGGGTAAGTATTACATCTGCCACTTCAAGCAACTGTTCCTGCTGGATGGTCGTACACGCATGACGAATTACTCCGAGGAGGATGAAGACCGTCTCGAATACGTCGTTTCGCTGCTTGAAGAATGGGGTCTGGTGCGTGGCATCCTCGCGCCTCGAAAGACTCAACCAAACGGGTTGTCAATCATCCCGTACCGTGAGAAGAATCAGTGGGCCTGCAAGGCCAAGTACACAATGGGAGTTCGTAATGGGTCGCAAGAAAATTGATAAAATTGACCTCGCCGCCGCGCCAGAAGGCGTTGACCTCGGGGTGCTGAACATGACAGAGACGACGGGCTATAGCCAGGTCGTGACAGAATTTCCTTACGGTGATCTGCCAGGTTCCATTGCAGTGAAGGACGAGGATGTACCTGGTGTTCCGTTCGAAGACATCGTCAATCCTCCGCTCAGGATCGGGATCTTTGCTGATCGCGGCGCAAGCATCCCATCGAAGGCAACGCCTGGCTCAGCAGCATTCGACCTGGCGGCATGTCTGGCTGCTGGCGATGAAGTGACGGCGATGTATTCGCTCGGTCCGTCCATACTTCGCGTGCGCAAGGACAACAAGCTCTACATTCCTGCGGGGTATCGTGTTCTGGTTCCGACCGGACTCTTCATGGATATACCCGACTTCACGATGGTGAACATCTATCCACGAAGCGGAACGTCCTTCAAGAAGGGTCTGATGCTCACGAACAGTGTCGCGGTCATTGACTCTGACTACGTGCAGGAAGTCTTCGTGTCCATCACGAACAACTCAGGTGTCACCCAGACAATCGAACACGGTGAACGCATTGCGCAGGGTATTCTGATACACCTGGGACTACAGAACGGCATCGTTGCACTCACACTACCACCACAGCCGAAAACAACGCGCAAGGGCGGGTTCGGCAGCACAGGAGCTTGATTATGAATATCCGCATCATCTTCACCAAGAGCGGCCAGATCATCGGTGACCTCTCCGAGCAACGAGCAGGAGAGGCGACTCACGCGGTCACTGTCGACAACCCAGTACTTCTGATGTCTGGCCCACAAGGCGTCCAGTTTATTCCGTTGCTGATGCTCACGACCGACACCAAGGTCAACCTAGGTCGTGACGAACTGCTGTTCAATGGTGAATCGTTCGAACCAGTGACAGAGCTGCGCAATCAGTATAGCTCGATGTACGGCTCAGGCATTCAGCTCCTGAGCAAGTAAGTCATCGGTCAGAGTAGCCTTCCGGAAGCTCACGTACTGGATCGTGCGTGGGCTCTTCGTCTCTGTCTTCAATCGTGCGATTACGACGGCGACGTGCGCGGCTTGGACGATCATCACTGTATTCATATTCCTGAGCTTCCTGAGCTTCTTGGCGCGCGATCATACCAGCGGCACTGTAACGCAGGCTCAGGAACTTGTGAACCGCGGCCGACGCACCAACAACACCTAGATAGACAACCCAGATGAATTCAAGAGAAGCAGCGCCTGGGGCTGCAATGTTGATCGCGAGGAATGCGATCGTCGAAACGAAGTAGGCAATGTTCGACCAGAACTTCGAATTCGAAATGAACCGATCACCCGGATTCTCGGTGAACAACCCCTTTAGATCCAGTTTCGTCATCCCCTTGAAAAGTAGGATGGAAACAATTAGCATAAAGAGTGCCGTGAAGATGCCGGCGGCGGCCATAAACGAATTTTCAACCAGCGTTTTCAGGAATTCTAAGTTCGTGAAAGCAGAGACAGTCTCTACAGGAGGGGTCATTGAGTTTCTACACTTTTTGCGATAAGATCGGGAATAAGATCTACCACCGATGGATTGGTCCGGACGGCTCGCGCCATCGAGAGGTCGTAACAGGATTCCCTATCGAACTATTTATGAAAGGGGCGGGTTCGCACCGTTCACTGTATGGTGAACAGCTTCGCAAGACTGAATTCTCGAGCATCTCTGAGGCGATGGAGTTCATGGAGAGGTATGAAGGAATCGACATCTATGGACAGACGAGTCTCGCGCATCAATTCATCAACCACAAATACCCAGGCAAGATCGACTTCAACCTGAACTGGTACAGGATCCTGAACTTCGACATCGAGACGCGATTCGATGGATATGATCCATGGGATGAGATCCGTTGCAGGTTGGGTGACGAGGAATGGGTATCGACTGTCGAGAACATTCCGAACCTGAACAAGAAGACACAGATTTGGGACAAGTACAACGAGCGCTGGTACGACATCACGGATGAACTTCCGTTGCTTCGACCGGGCGGATTCCCTGATCCAGAAAAGGCCGAATACGAGATTACCTCGATTAGCTGCAAGATCTTCGGCAAGAAGGCGAAGGTCACGTTCGCACTCAAGGACTACACAGGTGAGCCGGACCCAGATCGAGTGTTCATCAAGTGTGACAGTGAGCAGCGACTCCTGGTTGAGTTCCTCTCCTACGTTCGCTCGATGGACCCAGACTGTCTGACAGGCTGGAACATCGACGGATTCGACGTGCCGTACATTGTGAACCGACTGAAGCGCATTCTGCCAGGCCAGGAAATTCGCCTGTCACCATTCCACAACGACACCAACGTCAGGAACTGCATCCGCCCATACAACTACAAAGAGTTCGAGATGACGTCGTACCGAATCCTCGGTCTGCCGACTCTCGATTACATGATCCTGTTCCAGCGCTTCAGTGGTAAGAAGTACGAACAGTGGTCGTTGGACTACGTGGCGACCGAGGAGCTCGAGGAACAGAAGCTTGACTACTCAGAGTTCGACGACAACCTGATGGAGCTGTACCTCAGGGGATTCAACAAGTACATCCAGTACAACGAACGAGACGTCGAGCTGGTCGAGCGACTTGATCAGAAGGTTCAGCTGATTCGTCTGGCAATCACCATGACGTTGATGACCAAGACTCGCTACCAAGAGATGTACGGCAAGGTGAAGCTCTGGGACAACCTGATCTACAACATGCTCGGCGAGGAGGGCGTCATCATCCCGCCTGATAAGCGCAAGGCATCCACAGGTCCGATCAAGGGTGCGTGGGTCAAGGACCCGATCGCAGGCAAGTATCGCTGGGTCTGCTCGCTCGACTTGACATCACTGTACCCCTCGATCTGCATGATGTACAACATGAGTCCTGAGACTCTGCAGCGTGAAGCTGATGCTGATCCGATGAGTTTCATGGAGCGTCTGTTCAAAGGCGAGGATCTCTGCATCGAGGCTCGTGCTCAAGGATTCTCTTGCACGGCGAATGGCGCATGGTTCTCGCAAGAGCATGAAGGTGTTCTGCCTCGCGCGATGAAGTACGTGTTCGACACACGTCAGACCAACAAGAAGCTGATGCTCAAGACCAAGAAGGAAAAGGAAGAGTATCTGAGGCAGGGTGGCAAGAAAGACGATGCTCGAGCACATGAGTACGATAACCTTGCAGCAGCCTACGACGCTACGCAAGGAGCGATGAAGGTTCTGGCCAACTCCGGATACGGTGCTTCAGCGAACGCGGGCTTCAGGTACTACAACCGCAACATCGCGGAAGGCATCACGATCACTGGTCAGCTGACCATTCGATTCATCATCAAGAGGATGAATGCCTACCTCAACGATCGATACGGCACGAAGGATCGCGATTACGTCATTGCGGCTGATACCGACTCGGCGTATCTGACTCTCGACAACGAGCCGACGGATCCGTCCAACATCGATCAGTCCGTTGACGAGCTGAACAACTTCATCCTCAACGAGTTCCAGCCGTTCCTGGCTGCTGCATTCTCACGCCTAGGTACCAAGCTCGGCGCCAAGATTCAATTGATGGACATGAAGAAGGAAGCGATTGCATCGACAGGAGTCTGGCGTGCGAAGAAGAACTACATCCTGCTCGTACATGACATGGAAGGTGTTCGTTACGCGACTCCGCAGGTCAAGGTCACAGGCGTTGAAGCGATCAAGGGCGCGACTCCGAAGCATTGCCGTGAACAGCTCAAGGTCTGCTACGAGCAGATCCTCAAGGGTGACAGGGAAGGATTCGACAAGGGCATCAAGGACTTCCGAACGGTGTACATGGGTCTGACACCTACGCAACAGGCTAAGACCCTCAGCGTGTCGAACGTGGAAGATTCGAAGTCATACAACTCCAAGGCGGCGTACGTTCACAACCAGCTTCTGATGAAACTCAACCTGCAACGTAAGTATCCGAGGATCAGGAACGGTGCCAAGATCAAGCTCTACCAGCTGAAGAGTCCAAATCCGGTTCGAAACAACTACATCGCCTTCCAGGGCTCAATTCCTGAGGAATTCGAACTATCTAAATACTTGGACACCGAGGGACAGTTCAAGAGTGTCTTCCTGGACCCGATTGAATCGTTCGCGACGCTTGTGGGTTGGAGTGTCAACCCACCTCGTTCCACGCTCTCAGGACTCTTCGGATGAAAGACAGCCCCACCCTAGCAGTCATCAAGTTCTTGCACGACCTGAACAACTTCATCGAGGTTGAAGAGGACATGCCGGGAGGTGGACGTGTCGCCTCCCTAGACCTCGGCGACGATGAAGATGATGATGAACGCGAGATCATGTTCGGTGACAGGTACGAACCGGTGCCCGAGGCCATCCTCGACAATCTACGTGCAGTACAAAATGCAGTTTCACTCACACTTCCATTGCTCAAGGTGGCGGACGAGTACATGGATTCTAAGATCAACGACAGTGTTTTCATGAAGCGTTGGGATGAGATCAAGGATTCAGTGGACGAACTACAGACGGAAATGAACCACGAATCAGCCGCACCCGTGGTTCAGCGACTACTAGATCAATATCATGGAGACGATACACAATGACAGATTTGACCACATTCCTCAAAGCAACAGGAAACGAGTGGGCCGCAATTGCCGATGAAGGCATCGCAGCTGGTGACGTGTCGGGCTACTACGACACAGGCTCCTACACCCTGAACGCTTTGATCTCTGGATCCATCTACGGTGGTATCCCTGACTCAAAGGCAACGGGCTTTGCGGCTGAATCGAGTGTTGGTAAGACAATGCTTGCACTCTCGACGCTGAAGCAGTTCCTCGACATGAAGCCAAATGGCCTGGCAATGATCTTCGAATCAGAGTCGGCAATCTCTCGCCAGATGCTGGTCGACAAGGGCATCGACGTCACGCGCGTCGGTATCGTGCCTTGCACGACCCTGCAGGACTTCCGCAACTCCTGCATCAAGGTCATCGACAACTACGAGAAGACCAAGGAGAAGGATCGCGTTCCGCTGTTCTTCATGCTCGACTCACTCGGCATGCTTTCGACCGAGAAGGAAGTGGCAGACGCTCTGGCCGGTAACAACGTCAAGGACATGACTCGTGCATCCCTGGTTCGCAGTGTATTCCGCGTCATCACCCTGAAGCTGGGGCGCGCTCGAATTCCATTCGCTATCACCAATCACGTCCATGCCAATGTCACGGCGATGTACGGCGGCAACGAAGTGAGCGGCGGTGGCGGCTTCAAGTACGCGTGCTCCACGATCATCACGATGACCAAGGCACAGGACAAGGATGGCGACGAGATCCGTGGTGCGATCGTCACATGTACCGCGTACAAGTCTCGTCTGACTCGCGAGAAGCTGAAGGTCAAGACTCGCATCCTGCACCGCGGCGGCCTCGACCGTTACTACGGCTTGGTCCCGCTTGCGGAAGCGGCGGGCGTGCTCAAGAAGGTTTCGACTCGTATGGAGTTCGTCGATGACGGCACCAAGGCATTCGAGTCGGTCATCAACAAGGATCCGAAGAAGTACTGGACCCAGGAACGTCTCGACCAGATCGAGAAGTACGTGAAAACGCACTTCCTGTATGTGTCGGATACGGACATTGACGAACTGCCGCCAGAGATCGTGGCGGACGACGAGGCATAAGGAACAGAAATGGCAACTGAACTCAGCGCCAACGACGGCTACTCAAAGTACCTGCGCGGACGTGATCATGATCTCACCGTGAAGATGTCAACCAAGCTGGCGGCGAAAGAGCCCCAACTCAAGGACGACAGTGGGAAGACCGTGAAGTTGCGCCCAGGAGAGAAGGTTCACTTCTCTCCGAAGTACAAGGGCAACCAAGCACCGAACGTTCAGTACGGTGTGAAGTACAAAGGACGTATGTACACAATCCATACGTCCTACTTGATGAAGCCGGGTCGAGAAGCTCTGCCCGACTTCAAGCCGCAACAGCTAGGAATCAAGAACAAGTATCCAGCCAAGCAGTTCGACAAGATCATCAAGGACATGTTTGCCGGCATGGAAAAGCAGCGTGGTCGAATCGGCCCTGAGACCTTCGAGTACGTCCAGCTTCTTTGTGACTACGTGCTTGGCTCGCAAGCTCAGTCCAACAAGGCTCGTCAGATCATCACCAAGAACTGGTCAGCCTGGAAGACCGTGCTGCCGCTGAAGGACATTGCTAAGGACTTGGCTGAGATCATCGGTCCTCTGTGGTATGTCAACTCCAAGAAGAATAAGTACGATGCGGTCGAGATTGAATATCCGACCGCAGGCAACGAACCGCTGGTCGACTACTACATCACGCTCCAAGACGAGAAAGGTAATTTGATCAAGCGTCCATGCTCCGCCAAGTCGGCGTTTGCATCTAGCGCAAACACGGCGAAGCTCAACACCGTCCTCAAGTCAATCTCGTCACTTCCACCACAGCGTAAGATATCATTCACCGAGCAGTGGAAGGGCAGTTGGATTTGGAACCTGATGGAATACAACACCGAGCTCCTGAAGGCCAGCAAGACCGTGGCCACCAACTCTGAACTACGTGAGTGGGCAATCAAGAACAAGGTGAAGGGTGCGAACAAGACTCTCGACAAGGGGGCGTTCTGGGGCGCAGTCTCACGCGACAAGGACAACGCGATCGACTTGAAGTCGTTCTTTTCAGGCTTTGCGAACAAGACAGTCTGGTACATTGTCTTTGATATCGGCCCAGATGGACTACCAATCTTCATTGCCAATCTCGAATTCCTCGACCTTGTTGCAGTGAAGCTGAAAGAAATGAACGAGCAGTTGGGCTTCGACCTAAAATTCCACACGCAAAAGATGAAAACGAAAGGGGTTTGATTATGAACAAGACTTATACCGCATGGATGGTGATCTACGAGAACGAAGGTAAGTTCGAGACCAGCCACAGGTTGCTGCTCAACGAGGTAGAAGCCAAGCGCTCGATCAACATGTTCGAGGGCCGCAACGTCGTCGCTGTCGTTCCTGTCACGTTCGGCTGGGACAAGGACGGCGAACACAAGTCCGGCATGGAGTTTTACGCCGACGCGAAGATTGCGGGTGAAATCCCGTGCCGTGAGGAATAATCATGGAACTATACTGCCTCGAAGCTAAGGAAGACTACGTCGTTTTCGTTGACGTCAAGTACCCCGCAGTTGCATACAAGATCGCAAACGCTACCATGAACGAGGATGGTGAACTGTTCGCAGATATCACCATCCTCGGCGCACAGGTCGAGACACAAGACAACGAGTTTCCCCCGGACCTCGAAGCTCATGAAGAGGAAGTTCTGAAAGAGTTCCTCATTCTACTTGAAAAGCAGGCAGGATGAGCTTACAATTATCGGGTAAGTAGTAGACAATCCACTGAGGAAACATCAATCCTATGAGTAAATCCGATCCCGCACTCGGCCAGAAAGTTCACGCTCATCTGGTGGCCAGAGGCCTCGAAACACCAATCACTTCGAAGGTTCTGGAACCCGATGACGAGAAGATCGAGCGCATCACAGAGCTGATGGCCGAAACCCTAGACGTCCTAGGTCTCGACCGTACCGATGATTCACTAGTCGATACCCCGAAGCGTATCGCCAAAATGTATGTCCAGGAACTGTTTTACGGCCTGAACTACGACCGCTTCCCGAAGTGTACCGCTGTCGACAACAAGATCACCTACGACGAACTCGTCGTCGAGCGTTGCACGGTGAAGTCGGTATGTGAACATCACTTCGTCTACTTCGGCACTGCACACCGTCCTGACCTGAGCTGCTGGGTGTCGTACATCCCAGAAGATAAGGTCCTCGGCCTGTCCAAGCTGTCACGCATCGTGGACTTCTTCTCACGTCGTCCGCAAATCCAAGAACGACTGACGGCGCAGATCGCCGAAACCGTCAAGTTCATCACGGGCTCCGAGCACGTCGGTGTCGTGATGAAGGGCCAACACTTCTGCGTTCTGACACGTGGTGTCGAAGATGCAGACGGTGTGACCATCACCTCGAGCCTCCACGGTGGCTTCCGAACCAACCCTGATCTCCGTTCGGAGTTGATGAGCTACCTGACTTAAGGAGCGTTATGTCGTATCAATATGTGATGTCGGGACTGAGTTTCATTCTCCCGACCATTGACGTCTACAACTCAACAGAGTTCGTAGACATTTCGAAGCGTGCATTCGGCTGGATGCAGAAGACGGAGCCGGATCATACATTCGGCGTCCTCTTCAACGCATACAAGGAGCGCCGTATCGGTAAGAAGATCTGGACGTCATACAGTAACGACATTCCGATCTACGCCGACTCAGGTGGTCTTCAGATGATCACCCTAGGTGAGAATGCAGGCGACAAGGAGAAGATGCAGGTCTACAAGACTCAAGGCGAGTTCAGCCACTTCGGCATGAGCTTCGACGAGATTCCTCTGACGACCAGCGGTGACTCTGGTGTCAACGACACGAGCGCGCGCTTCTTCAATTACGAGCTGTTCCAAGACAAGGCTCGCGAGACAGGTGAGAACCTGAAGAAGCAGATCATCTCGCTGCAAGAGCAAGGTGGTCATTGCCGTCCATTCCTGATCGCGCATGGCAACAGCATCCCTCACTACAAGGAGTGGATCGACCGCGTGCTTGATGCAGTAGGTCCTGAGCATTCAGACTACATCGGCGGCCTGGCTCTGGGGAGCGCATCACTGGGCTTCGGAGAACTCGAGGACTTCACGCGAGCATTCGTCGTCAAGACGCTTGACATTCCTGAGCACATCAAGAGTCACGTCCACATCCTGGGAGTAGGTAGCTCGCAGCGTCTGTTGCCGATGCTCTCCTACAATCATCCAGGACTCGTGTCTTACGACTCCACGTCGCATAGTTCAGCTGACAGCTTCTTCGCTTACCAGCTGCGTGACGCACGCGTCTCGTACAAGGGTGGTCGCTCGGCTCGCATGGAAGTGATCCTGGATGATATCGAGGCCAAGAACAAGGAACTCGGCGTCGAGATCGACCGTGGTGAGATGCGGCTGTTCAACATGAAGCTGCGCTCAGAGATTCAATTCACTACCGAGTCTCGCTGGCGCTACGACACGTTCAAGTTCCTGATCGGACTGTACAACGTCGCGAACTTCATGGGTATGATCACCGATCTCAAGGAAGACAATCGACACATCATTGACATCTTGGGTGAGAAGTATTATCATGCATTTGAGAGTTTCCGCCACGTCAGTGACATGTCGCAGTTCACCGAATGGGAGAACACGGTCGGTCGTTCACTGATCTCGAGGCGGATTCGAAACAAGTCAAATGTCACGAGCCTGAGAGGTCTGTTCGGATGAGCAAAGTAATCTGGGTGGTTCCAATCGAACCAGTCGAAACTCGGTACACCTGGGACTGGTACTCGCACATTCCGCAGATGATCCACGATGCTGGAATGACGGTACACAACATCGGCGCTGTCATGGATCCTCCGAAGGCTGAGTCGAGCGACTTCCTGAACTGGACTGCGACGAACGTCTACAAGTCCAGGCAGGTCGAGATCATCGCTCGACACTTCGAAGCAGGCGATATCAAGGACGGTGACACGTTCTTGGTCTGCGACTTCTGGCATCCAGGTGTCATCCAGATCCGTTACATGGCTGTGATGCTCGGCATCAAAGTCAACATCGTCGGTCTCGCACATGCGGGCGCATACGACGGATGGGATCGCCTCGCGATCAAGTCACATGAGATGAATGACACCTTGTGGGCGCTCCAAGCCGAGCAAGCCTTCCTTGCAGCCTACGACACGATCGTATTCGCCACAGAATTCCATCGTGACTTGTTCGAAGCATCACACGGTAAGAATCGCAAGTGTGTCGTGGCGGGCTTCCCGATGGAGTATGTGGAACAGAACATCAGGAACTTCTCACAAGATACGCTGATTCATCAGAAGAGGAATCGCTATCGAATCGTGTTCTCGCAGCGCCTCGCACCCGAGAAGCAACCCGAGCTGTTCAAGGAGCTCGAGCAGGTGATGGTTGCGAAGTACGGCGACCGATTCGAATTCGTGAACGTTCTCGAGAAGTACAAGAACCCAAGCAAGCGCGACTACTACACCGAGCTGCTCAGGTCAGACCTGTACATCTCATTCGCTCTGCAAGAGACACTCGGCATCACACCCTTCGAAGCTGTCATGGCAGGCTGCAAGGTTCTCGTGCCTGATCGCCTCTCCTACGAGGAGATGTGGCTGCCGGAATTCAAGTACGCCAACGACGCTTCGATGGATGACATCGCGACTCTGACGATGGACTTGCTCTGCGAATACATCGAGCAGCCAGTCGCCCAGCAAGTGGTCAAGTCTTGGAAGTATTTCACTGGAAAAGAACTAATGGAGCTCCTTCATCATGGCTAAGAAGATGTACGTCTACACACAGTTCGTCAAGGAAGGTTATCACTGCTTTCCCGAGGCGAAGGATCATCCGTCACTGGCGACCGGCGACTACCTAGACGTCTCACACCTTGGAGACCGGCACTTCCACTACTTCTACTTCAAGGTCTGGGTTGAAGTCAACCACTCCAACCGCGACATTGAGTTCATCCAGTTGCGCCGCATGATTGAGCAAGAGTATCGTGGTGGTGCCTTGGAAGTGAACCATAAGTCGTGCGAGATGCTGGCGGAGGATCTGCTGGAAGTCTTGAAGTCCTGGTACCCGGGTGTCGGAATCAAGATCGACGTCTCGGAGGAGAACATCAACGGCGCGTTGCTGGAGTACACTCCGTGAAGCTGTGCACTGTCTACATCATCCACTATCTCCCGAACGACGCAGATGAACGTATCCGTCGACGTGCGGCTCACTGGGATCAGCTCCACTACTGGACTGAGATGGGACTGAAGTGTGTTGTGGCCGCCTCTAATCTGGGCCCGGAGGATGAGTACCGACACCTGCTCGTTGAGTACATCAAAACTCCGAGGGTTGGTATCGCGAACAGCCGGAACATGCTTCTTCGGCGATTCTACTCAAGTATTGAAGACTTCGGCATCTTCGCTGATGACGACATCATCCTGAACGACACCGTGGGTAGTGATCGCATTCTGGAAGAACTGATGACGATGAATGTCGATCGCCTCGCAGGTATCGACCTGTTCTCACCGATCCATCCTGAATGGCACGGCATCGACGCTGCACTGAAAGCGAACAATGGTCACAGCCTCTGGACCTTCAAGAAGAACCCTCGCCAAGCAGGTCATGCAATGTTCCTGAGGAACATGGTGAAGTTCTACAATCGAGAGTACTACTTCAAGAACGAGTGGGCACCGCAACCGTGGGCTCAGCGTTGCGGCGAAGATGTCGTGTTCGCTCTCGATCTACACCTCGACGGCTTCGGCGTCTATGACTGCTACAACATGCTCAAGGTTGTCAGCAATGACGACACCAGCACATGGTTGACGGACGGTTCTGATCGAACACAGATGGTCGATGAATTCGAAGCGCGCCTGGTCGAGGAATACGACCTTCCCATCAAAGCTGGTTGTGTCATCGACTGGGATGCAGTGGCAGAACTAGATCCTCTATCCCGAACCCGTTGATTTCTCAGCACCAATCCAGTACAATCTACTGGTATTCATTGGAGCACAACACGTGGCAAAAATTACAGTCGTTGAGTCCTGGTACGGGACTCCAAACGGAGAAGGCCCTGTCACTGGACGACTAGATACATCGGTCTGGATCCGGGTAGCGAAGTGTCCATTCACCTGTAAGGGATTCAACAACCCTGAAGGTCTCGATACAGAAACAAACGAAGGTCTCGGGTTCGATCCGACAGCCTTCAAGACTCTGGATGAGATTCCAGAGATCACCCGAGGCTGTGATTCAATCTACGCCTGGGACGACCGATTCAAGCACATGTGGACAACCTACACCACAGATGAATTGGCCGAGCACGTTGTCGGTCTCCTACCAGACAACGCAAAGAACTGGCAACACCCAATCTCCAAGCAATTCTATGGTTTGAGTATCACGGGTGGTGAACCGACGTCCGTCATGAAAGCATGGATCGAGTTCATCAATCATCCGTTGCTCGCCAATCTCCGAACCATCACGTTCGAAACCAACTGTGCCGTTCCACTAATGCCGAAGCACATGGACGCGCTGAGGCATTGGTGCCTACGAATTCCGGGCCGCCAGATCATCTGGTCGAATTCACCAAAGCTCTCCGTGAGCGGTGAACCTTGGGAGAAGGCTATCGTGCCTATGAATGCGCTCTATCAGCGCCTGGTTGGTGAGGGATTGTTCAAACAGTACTTCAAGTTCGTCTGCGACGCGACCGAGGAATCGTTCGATGAAGTCGCCCGTGCAATGTCTGAATACCACGCATCAGGTATCCCTGAAGGAACTGAAGTCTGGATCATGCCGATGGG
>Ga0116192_1001169_pt1 | contig 18760 bp, 13 predicted proteins | sample AD_UKC113_MetaG_FD_89876 | JGI IMG/M metagenome (GOLD analysis project Ga0116192, IMG submission 89876) | Active sludge microbial communities of municipal wastewater-treating anaerobic digesters from Hong Kong - AD_UKC113_MetaG | ecosystem: Engineered > Bioreactor > Anaerobic > Digestate... | reverse complement strand
GGGGGAGCGGACCACGAGCGAATTGCGTTCCCTTTTGCAGGCCGCTGTACCACTGGCAAATAGAACAATTTCCAATGCGGTGTTGGAACTGGCCGGACTGCTGGAGCGTACGCCGGTGGGACGTGAACTGGGCCAGGGCGAGGTGAGCGGAAGGCGCCCCCGGCGGGTGACCAGGCGCGGCATGGTGCCAACTGACTCCGCCATCATGATGGCCGTGGGCAGGTTGTATTTAAAGGAACGACGGCCGTATTTTAATTGGGATGACGACCTGGTCTGGCCCTGGACCGTTTTTGGCTGCGGCAGGGAGGACGTGCTGGCGAGACTATTTGACCTGCAGCCGGCAGGTTTGGAGCTAAACGAGACAGGAATGATCATCCGGAACCTGGACAGGGAGTGGTGGGAATGTGGCAGTATTCTGACTACCTTGCGGTAAGCAAGGAATTTATTCCAGTTTTCTCGGCCGAAGTGGATAAAAACCACAGGGGCAACTGGAAGTCTTTTATCCCTCACAACGCCATGTACGATATCCTGCAGAAACTGATCAAGGCGCTGGAACGTTCAAGCACCGGGGACAACCGTTCCCTGTGGCTGACCGGCGCTTATGGAACGGGAAAGACATTTGCTTCTTTTGTGCTGAAGCACTTGCTGGAGGATGATATTTCCGAGATCGAGGATTATTTTAAAAAACACCAGATAATCACTCCCCTTTGGCTGAGGTTCAAGGCCTTGCGGGAGCGCAACCGCTATCTGGTGATCTACCGCTCCTCATCGGCTCACATCACCTCCAGCCGCCGCCTGCTGGTGGAAATTCAGGAGGCTGTTAAGGAACAGTTAAGAGCACAAAATCTTAAAAGCGCTTTCAGCCGGGGAATTCTTGACGCTGTTTTGGAAAAGCTTTCAGGAGGTTTTTTCAACTGGGAATGGGCCTTTGACAAGTATCGCAGCAGGTTTATGACTGTGAATGACGCCTGGGAGGTCATGGAGCGGCTGCGGACCGGGGACATGGTCATGGGGGAAAAAGTGGCCCAGATAATGGAGGAGGAAGGGATCAGCCTTGCCGACACGCCCGATGATGTCAAGGCCTGGATAAAAGAAGTAATTGCTGGAAACGACTTACAGGGTATTATCTTTATCTGGGATGAGTTTACCGAGTTTTTCGCCAACAATGTTCCGGTAACCTCTTTGCAGGAATTGGCCCAGGCCGCCGCCGGCATGCCCTTTTACATGCTTCTGGTCACCCACCGGGCCTTAAACCAGTTTGCCCGCATCGACGAGGACACCAGGCAAAAACTGTTGGACAGGTTCCATAATTGCCAGTTGGAAATGTCTCCGGTGACGGCTTACCGGCTAATCGGCAATGTTATTGAAGCGCATCCCGGGACAAAAAAAGAATGGGAAAACCGCCGGGATAGTCTGTGGGGACAGGTAAACAGGATAATGGTTTATATTAACCTTTTAGGGGAGAGTGTCCGCAAGGAAGAGATAAAATCACTGGCGCCGATCCATCCTTTTACAGCCTACCTTCTGGCGACAATATCCAGCCTGTACAGCTCCAGCCAGCGCACTTTGTTTCAGTTTTTGAAAACGGAAGAGCCGAGTTCTTTTCAATGGTTTATCAACAATTATCCCCGGAATGCCTGGTACTGGCTGACGCCCGATTTTCTTTGGGAGTATTTTTTTGAGAATACCAAAATTGAGGCAGCGGATTCCATCAACGATGTTTTGACTTACTATAATACTGTTAAAAGCAGCCTGGCTTCAGAAGACGAACTGCCTGTTTTCCGGGTCATGCTGCTATTAACGGCTTTGTGGCGGCAGACAGGCGGCACGAACAAGTTGCTCAAGCCTTCTTTGTCTATTTTGCAAAGGATGTTTTTGGGTACGGAACTCAATCAGAGAATGCCTCAGATAGCGGATGGACTCTGCTCGAAGGGTATTATGCATCCCTTGGCCTTGGGCAGTGACTGCGAGTATATAATCCCGACCATGACCATTGACCAGGAAAAACTGAAAAGAGAGCGGGAATGGGTGGAAAAGAACCTGAGCTTTGAAAAAATGATTAATCCTGACGGGCAAACAGCTCATTATGCATTTGACTTGCAAAATTTGATACCGTTACAGGGAGCGGGAGAAAAACGTCATCCCGTGCAAATGATTTCGGCGAAGGAATTAAAACAACGGGGTGAGCGGGCTGTCCAGGACGTTGAAAGAGCTTTTGAGATCGCTGTGGTGATGGTGCTGGCCCAGGAAGACGAGCATTTAATCGATACGGAACAAAAAGCCAGTGAAATCTCCAGGGAGTTGACCAGCCATGTCATTATCATTGCCCAATCTTCCTTCGGAAAAAAACGCTGGCAGGAATGGATGGAATGTCGCGCCAAGGGCCGCTACGCTGAAGATGTGCGGGACACAAACAACAAGCGTGTCTATGAAAACAAAGCCGTAACAATGAACACCGACTGGATTAGAGAAATAAAAACCGGCAGGTTCCGCGCATTTTTCCGGGGAAAACAAGCTGAGCTGGCCGGTAGCGACGCCATAGCCGATTATCTGGACGAAATTTGTATGTTGGTATTTCCTTACGGTCCGGAAAACTTGAGCAAAGTCAGGACTTTATATACCAGCGCCTGGGGTAAGACCGGCGCCGAAATCGGGCTTAAAGTGGCTTCTGCCGTATCAAGACCATACAAGGATGTGGTGGATGAGCTGAAGAGTCAGGGGCTGTGGGAGGACAGCAGGATATTGTATGACCGGCCCGATCACCCGTTGGGAAGGATGAAATTAAAAATAACAAGCGTCATAAAAGAATCGTCAAGTTTTAACCTGAAATCCTTGTGGGAGGGAATGGAGGAGCCCCCGTTTGGTTTGATGCCTTCGCCAATAGGTATTCTGCTGTTCGCCTTTTTATTGAGAGATTATGCCAGCGGATATTACTATTCGGACGGGATGAGCTCATATCCGCTTAACCCGAACAAACTGGCGGAAATAATCGATGCTGTCATGAAAAGCGCCCGTTTGTCGGAAAACTATTCAATCCGGAAAATGTCGGACGCGGCAGAAAAGTTTTGTCAGATGATCCGGGAAATCTTTAACCTTGATCTGGAAAAGGCATCTTATCCGGAAGAAGCGAGAAAAAATATCCGTGCTTTCATAAGCCAGGTTGGATATCCCCTGTGGGCGTTAAATCACTATGTTTTTAGGGAGCATGGTGACAGCTCTTTTAAAAATAGTATCTGCGGGGCAATCGAGGCAATTGAGGATATGCTTGACCTAAACCAGGATGCGATGGATGACCGGAAATTAGAGGAAGTATATGTGCGCGTAAAGCCGGCGCAACGGGATTTAACAATGCTCATAAATAGAAGAAACCTGCAGGAAGGTTTGAAATTATTCTGCTTCAGCCAGGAAGAGCGGCTGGAAGCGCTATTAAAAACTCTTAATCTTGATGTATCCCAGGTAACCGCGAAATTGAAAGGTTTGCTAAATGAAGAAGTGTGGCTTTGGCAGCAGGAAAGAGTAAAGGAGAAATTGCCGGATGTTGTCCTTGAGCTCGATTTGGTTGAAGCTTTAAATCAGTTAAGTGGAACTGCCGCTAAAAACATAAATGAAGCGAGGCATTATTTCCGGACGGGGCGGTTGAAGAGCAAATTTCCGTTCTTTATATACAGAGTAAATCAACCTCCTTACATTGCAGAGCTGGTGGATTTTCTTCACAACCTTGTCAATCATCCCGACATTAATATTCGGCAGTTTAAGTTTTATCCTGACCAAATCCGCAATCACCTGGGAGAATTAAGGACATTACTTAAGGATGAATTTAAATTGCTTGCCCGGCTTACAGTCAAGTATTGCGGGACTGAGCTCGCTGATAGCGACATCGAAGCGCTGTACCAGGCTTTACCGGACCTTTCAGGGGCATCTGACGAAAGTTATGTAAAAGAAGCAATTATTAACGCTCTCAGGGCTCAATCAAAACAAAAGAGAATTAAGGATTTCAAGAATCTCTGGCGGGATCTCACCGGGACCAGGTCTCCTTTTGACTGGAGCGAGAAAAAGCGTATTCCGGTCCAGTGGGTTTTAGAAGGCAACAGTCATCATACCTTTCTGCAAAAGGCCGGGGCGGTTGAAAGACTGTCCAATCAGGAGATTGAAGAAATAATTCGTTATGTTGAAACTAATAAAGATGAGATTGCCGTTTTAAATAATGATTCGTTTGTTAAAACGCAGTTCATTAAAGTTGCGGCCGGGGATTATGCCGGTCTGGTTGAACAGACCGGTATGGTTGCCGATTTGCAGGACTTTATTTATCAGTCGCTTAAGGGAAATGTATATAACTGGCCGCTGAGATTAGGTGAAATTAACCGGCTGGTACGGGATTGGGTAGGAAAGCATTACAAAAAAACAGCATATCAAAAGGTTGTCAAGATTATTGATGATTTCCCGGCGGCGGATATTAAAGAGTTTGTCAAACAATTAGCTGAAGATGCTGTTGTTGGCGCAAGATTACTGCAACACGTGGGGCGGGAAAAAGCCTTTTCGAGGAGATAAGAAATATGTTTTTCTCGGAAGTAAATAGTTTGATTGATCATTTGCGGCAGGAAAAAAATGAAAAAAATCGTTTTGCCACCAGGTTTATAACGGTTCAAGATCAAAAGATTTGGAGAGAGCTTATATCAAAGCTGAATTATGAGGTTGACCTGAATATTCGTTTATCCGCTTTATGCAGCGGTGAAGATGTTTTTCCGGATAACCAAAGCATACTCGGAGCTTTAAAAAGCGTAGCGGGTTCCGGCAAACTCATAATGATCTGCCCTATTGCGGAATGCGCAAGGCTTTATCCTGAAAACGGCGAAATAATCCGCTATCTGGCCGAGTGGCCTGCGGGGAATGTAGCGCGGGTATATGTGCCGCTTTTGATGGCCGGAGATATTCTTAATAATCAATTAAACAAGATAATACGCTACAGGGCGGGGAATCTTCCTGAAGTCTGGGCAATACATGGGGAAGACCGCGTAGAAGTTATTGTGGCTCCTTTCCGTAGTGCCGGAATATGGGATAATTACGTTAAAACGGGGATTAAAAGTTACCTTGAATTGTGGGAACACGGTGGATCTCAAAAGGTGTGGCTGGTGACAAAATGGGCTCCTTATTTACCGGCACAGCAGATTAGGAGTGATTTTCGCGTCCGCATGTATTCTTCAGGTTTTGATTTTGTACGGGAAAATTGCTTCTGGGAAGATCTACGCCAGGAATGGGGTAATGCTGCTCAGTGGGAATGGCTGGCAACCAATGTACAAAGTGGAGAAAGCTTTGATAAACTGGCAAGCCGGCTGGTTGGATTTAAGGAGTATAACCCCGGTCAGCTTTTTGCGTTATGGAAAAAATTTAGAGAAGATACGCGCTGGTTAGTCTGGTTGTGGAGCAAAAAGAAAACCGAGCCTGGAACCTACCTTCATCATGTTATGCAAAAAAGTTCAGGGGTAAACTTGTTAGCTCAGGATATTGCTTTAGGGATTTTTTCAGCCGGGAAAAGTATCATGCTGATACAAGAAAGAAAAGAGTTATTGCATTTCCTTGGAATAAATCATATGCCCGTCGAATTTTGGGACAAGTTTAAAAGCTTGACTGATGACCTGGATAAACTCGTTGTTTTGACTGATATTTCGGAGGAAGAAAGATGTAATATTATAAAATGTATTAAAAATCTATTGCTATCAAAAGTTAATGAAATATCATGGCGGGAAAAATTGGAATGCGTCTATCCAGAATTGGCTTGGTATCTAATGTCAGTTGATTTTCAAGATGATTTTCTGAACGAATATTTTAATTTATATATAAGGTGCCGGTTGACTGATCAATTAAATAATGAACTGGCAACAAAAGCACGGGAAGGCGCGGAGAAACAATTGATCTGGAATTATCCGTCTCGTGAAGAAATACTGACTCAGATAAATGCTGATTCAAAAAAAGTATTATGGGTAGATGGCTTGGGATTGGAATGGACCGGATTAATTGCCCAATTGCTGATGAAAAAAGGTGATTTGGAAATTGATGTTAAGGTCGCCAGGTCGAATCTGCCTACTACAACAGAAGCAAACAGGTGTTGGGGTGAAAATGACGAAGTGGAACGCGGCCTGGATAATATAGCGCACCATTATGATTACAGGTTTCCCAATGCTTTAATAGAAGCTTTTGAAGTAATTAAAAAAAATGTTGACAAAATTATTGCGTTAACCCAGCGTTATGATTGTGTTATACTTACCGCCGATCACGGTTTAAGCAGATTTGCAGATAAAGCCGGAAAGGTCAAAGCACCGGAAGGAGTAGAGATACAGCAATATGGGCGATATGGAAATGTCGGCAGCCTGCAATACCAGCCGCAACCCGACAGCGGGTGGATACTTGACGGTTCTAAAGCTATCATGTTGATACATGAGAAATTCGAAGGTTCAGGTACATCCGCTGGGGAAGTGCATGGAGGAGGCACTCTGGAAGAATGCCTGGTGCCTGTAATTACCGTTCGTAAACCGGATCGAGCAGTAACAACAACATTTGAACTCATTACTGACATTGTAAGGATTAATCCGAGGGGTAAAGGTGAACTGATAATAAAATGCAACAGAGCAATATCAGATGTAAAATTTAAGGTGGCGGGTCAGTGGTTGAGAGGTGAAAAATTAACTGCCGATAAGTGGCGCTTTATTTTGGTGGATTTTAAAAATGGAAGGTATACCGGTAAAATTTATTGTAATTACAGACTTGCACAAGAATTTGAGTTCAGTGTTATGAAAGGCTATATCGAGGATGATTTGGGAATATGAGGTGATATTAAGCCGTGTCTGACATGACGATAATTCAGGACAAGTTGAGATTTGCCTTTCAGGATATGGTGGTTTATAAACATCCGACTCAAAATAAATTTTTTGCTTCTCTTAGTATTCCTTCATATATGCGGGATTGGCTTGTGATGCGCTTTGCCGGCAATGATGGAAAAGTTAATATGGATGAAGTGTCAGAATATGTTAAAAAGAATATTCCCGGTGAAAAAGACTGGGAGTTGTTAAAAAGTAATATGATTAAAGGTGGGCAAAAAGTAAGATTTTTGGCGAAAATCCGCGTGGAATTGGATGTTAAAACCGGGGAAGGTCTATTCAGCCTGCCCGATCTGGGGTTCCCATCCCGTAAAAGTGAAGCGATTGTACATGACAGGGTGTTACGTCAGAATAAGGAAGACCTGCTGTCATCACATGAAACCTGGGGTGTTATTGAGTGTGAATGGAACCCGATCGGCTTAAGCGGGAAAGATAAAGACGGGGCAATTTACTTATGCGATTTCAAACCTTTCAAACCATATAAAGTGGATTTGGATTTTTTCAGAGAGATGCGGGTGGAGTTTTCTCTTGAAGAATGGATAGATGTATTGTTGTTAGCTGTTGATTATAATCCGATTGGTTTTCTTGATACTAAACAAAAGCTGACTTTATTAAGCCGCCTCCTGCCTTTTGTTGAAAAAAGGGTTAACCTGGTAGAACTGGCCCCCAAAGGGACAGGAAAGTCTTATTTGCTGTCTCAAATAAGTAAATATGGATGGCTGGTAAGCGGTGGAAGTATAAGCCGGGCCAGATTGTTTTATGATATTAGCCGCAAAAGCGGTGGGTTGGTCAGCAGATATGATTATGTAGCTTTTGATGAAGTACAGACCATAAGTTTTCCTGATATTAATGAAGTTAGAGGGGCCTTGAAAGGTTATTTAGAGACTGGGGTGTCTCACATAGGTGAACAAGAAGTCAAAGGTGAAGCAGGTTTAATTCTTTTGGGAAATATTTCTGATGACAGAATGAATGAAAATGCCAATATGTTTACTGAGTTACCTGTTGCTTTTCAGGAATCTGCGCTCCTGGACCGTTTTCACGGATTTATAAAAGGCTGGAACATACCCCGAATGAGGGAAAATATGAAAGCCGAAGGATGGGCGCTCAATGTTGAATATTTTTCCGAAATTATGCACGCTTTACGTGATGAAATTATTTACCGCGCTATTGTTGATGAATTACTGGATGTGCCCAGGGGTTCAGATACCCGTGACACAGAAGCGATTAAACGTATCTGTACCGGTTTTTTGAAGCTGTTTTTCCCCAATATTAAGTCCGTAAAAGATGTAAATTTAGAGGAGTTTTCCGAGTATTGTCTTAATCCGGCTAAACAAATGAGGGCTATAATTAAACGGCAGCTTCATCTGATGGATAGCGAATACCGTGATGGTGTGCCTGATATTAATATTCATAGAAATTTATTGAGGCAATTGGCCGAGTAAGTGCTGCCATGCACTCCTGGCAGATCTGCATGTGACCAATTAAGGCATATGGCTTCTCATGTTAAATTATTAAAAGCAGCCATTTCCAATTTAAAATCGCAATGAGGTAATAGGATGGCTTATAGGCCAGTATATTCTCCTAAAAATCTCGAACTACATTCTATTAACTTTGCCAATTTTCGGATCCATACTTTTCTTAAAGTTTTACATTGGTCTGTCTCCCGTGCGCCGGGTTTTTGGTATTTTTGAGATGGATAGCCGGCCGGACTGGCTCAAGTTGTCAATCGCCGGCATAGTTTAAAAAAATCCGGTATACCGGGATAATATCCAGGAGGGGTGCGGGTTGTTCCGGGAAGGTCTTGGAAATTTTAGCGAGTCGCGGCGGGGCATGAGGAACAGCGCCGGCTCCGGCTCCGGTGTGTATCCCTGTTTTGTTGAAACCGCCCCGGCCCGGGGCGTTCCTTTCAGGCCTTATGTAAACGTTCCAAAAGATAAACTGGACAGGGAAATCCTGGCTCGCATGTATGAAAGCAAAATCGTCGGGGTTTCCGCCGCTTTTATAAAAGACGGCCGGGTGGTCTGGGCAAACGGTTACGGGTGGGCTGACCTGGAAAAAGGAAAATTGGCCACCCCGGCAACGGTTTTCCGGATCGCGTCTGTTTCCAAGGCTGTAACCGCTACGGCTTTAATGCAGCTTTGGGAACGCGGCCTGTTCAGCCTTGAGGACGACATTGGCGTTTATCTGGGTTATCCGGTCAGAAATCCGCGTTATCCGGACGTTAAGATAACATTCCGGATGCTTCTTACGCATACGTCCGGCATTTTGGATTCCGGCGGCTACGAGACGGCTTTGGGTTCAGCCCCGCCGCCTCTTTTAAAGGACCTTCTGGCTCCAGGCGGCAAAGCGTACAGTGAGTTGACCTGGGGCGGCTTCATGCCGGGAGCCGGGTTTGTCTACTCGAATTTTGGATACGGGATAATCGGAGCCCTGGTTGAGGTAATCTCGGGGGAGCGTTTTGACCAATACGCCGCCGGGCACATATTCAGACCTCTGGGAATGGATGCGAGTTACAATGTTTCAGATATTGTGAACTTCGGCGAAATTGCGGTTCTGTATGAAACGACCGGGGACGGGAAATACTCCCCCGCCTGCGACTATTTCCCGTCGGGCGCAAGGCCGCCGCGGAAAGAGTACGCCCTGCCGCCTGGAAACTACTATATCGGTCCGGCGGGGGCGGTGCGTTCAAGTGTGCCGGATCTGGCCAAATTTCTGATCGCCCATATGAACGGGGGAGTTTACCGCGGTGTGCGCATCCTGCAGAGGCGCACTGCGGATCTGATGCACCGGATGCAGTGGTACGGGTACGGGCTGGGAGGACTCTTCAGGTACATGGGGCTCGGTTTTCACATAACCGACGCTCTGGCGGGCAGAAGGCTGCGGGGCCATCCGGGTGAGGCGTGCGGCCTGCTGAGCGACATGTACTTTAGTGCCGGGGAGAACGCCGGGGTGATCTTTATGACGAACGGGGGCTGCTATGAGTTTCTTGACAGCGGTTTTGCGGGCATCGAGGTGAAGGTGATCAACGCGATATTTGACAAGCTGGCCGGCAAGCCCCTGCCGGCTGTGCGAACCGTCACTGCAACTGTCGGCGGCGACGGGGTTATGCAGAGGGAAGAATGATCTTCTACCCTGTCCCGCCCGACGCGCGGGCAGGTGATTTATTCGTCCCTGCGATAACTGTGCCCGATACGTTTGAAACCGGAATAATAAAAGAAGAATACGGGATTGTTTTAGCGTCGTTTTTTCTGAAGGAGTTTATCCTGTCGTGTAGAAACACTTCCTGTAACGTACGGACTTGCGAATATGGACGATGGAACCATCTTCGTTGACACGTCGCTATTTTGCGGCAGCGAGCTTCACAAGACGCGGTTGCTCAATTTTCTGGATACTTCTTGTATTAAGGAGGTTTTTTAAGGAATAAGTCTTTTACCGGGTGAAGTTCCCGGATTTCTGTTTTTGGAAGAAAAAAACTCCGTCGCCGGAGTTTTCAACAAAATGCCTTCGTGATCTCCATCACCCGGCCGTCTCAGTCCTCCACTACGCTTCCGCCGGTGGAGATGGTGACGATGCGCCACGGTATCATTTTGCCGCTGTTTATGAGCGCCTGTTTTACCGCGTTCGCTATGCCGCCGCAGCAGGGAACTTCCATGCGGAGCACGGTGACGCTTTTTATTTCGTGCGCCTTCAAGATTTCGGTCAGTTTTTCCGCATAGTTGGCGTTGTCCAGCTTCGGGCAGCCGATAACGGTGATTTTGTTGCGCATGAAGTCATGGTGGATGTTGGCGTAGGCATAGGCGGTGCAGTCGGCGGCCACAAGCAGGTGGGCGCGGTCGAAGTAGGGAGCGCCGGCCGGCACCAGCCTGATCTGGCAGGGCCACTGGCGAAGCTGCGATGCCGCGGGCGCGGGTTCCGCCGCTGCGGTTGCGGCTCCGGACACCGCTTCCGCCTTTCTCTCGATTGTCCCGGCGTGGGCGCCTGGACATCCGCAGGCGAGTGTTTCGGGTATTTGACTGTGTTTTGCTTCCATTTGTTTTTTCACGGCTTCCTCGTCGAACGCCGCCGCTTCGCGCTCCTCAATGGTGATGGCGCCGGCCGGACATTCCGGGAGACAGGCTCCAAGGCCGTCGCAGTAGCTTTCGGAAACAAGCTTCGCCTTTCCGTTTACAAGCTCCAGGGCCCCTTCGTGGCAGGCTTTGACGCAGAGTCCGCATCCGTTGCACTTGTCTTCGTCTATCTTGACAATCTTCCTTTTCACCTGAAAAACCTCCTTTTTTCTCTTGCGATAGTTTCGAACTTATTTTACTATATAGGGAACGGAAAGTTAGTAACTGCGGTTACTAATTTGCAAGGTGAGCGGAAATAATGCAGAAATGGGCGAAGATACTGTCGGAGTGCGTCCTGTTTGAACGAATCAGCCCGGATGAGCTGGATGCCGTGCTCGCATGCCTGAACCCGGAAGTGAGCAGCTACAGGAAAAACGAGTGGGTGACCGTCGCGGGCGAGGATATTACCGGCCTGGGCATAGTACTCTCCGGCGAGGTGGTGGTTACCAGGGAAAATGCGGCGGGCAACCGGATCGTCATGTCGGTGAACGGCCCCGGGGAGATGTTCGGCGAGATGGCCGCGTTTTCGGGAAGCGGCGTGTGGCCCGCCACGGTGACGGCGCGAAGGCCCTGCACGGTGATGTTCCTGCCGCCGGGCAAGCTGGCCGGCAGCTGCGAAAAGGCTTGCGCGAGCCACAAGCAGCTCATCTTGAACATGCTCAAAATTGTATCCGGCAAGGCGCTTCTGCTCGGCAGAATGGTCGAGTACCTGTCCATTAAGAGTATGCGGGGAAAGATCAGCACTTTTTTGCTCGAACAGTACCAGAAGACGGGCAGGAACATGTTCATGCTGCCGCTGAAAAGGGACGAACTCGCGGATTTCCTGAACGTCTCCCGCCCCTCGCTTTCCCGCGAGATGGGCAGGTTGAGGGATGAGGGAATCATAGAATTTCACAGGTCATCGGTGAAAATCAAGGACCTCGAGGCTTTGAGAAGAATGGCTGAGTGAGCGGGGAACCATACAAAGGCGCCGCCTGCGCGGGGGCTGCAGAATTGTGAATTTGAGGAGGGGATTTTATTGGACTTGAAGGCTTTGTTCAATTTGAGCTACGGTTTGTACGTTATCTGCGGGAAAAAGGGGGAGCGGTTCAACGGACAGATCGCCAATACGGTGTTCCAGGTTTCCGGCGAGCCGGCCAGCATTGCAATCAGCCTCAACAAGCAGAACCTGACCCACGAGTTCGTAAAAGAAAGCCGGGTTTTTACGGTTTCCGTCCTGACCCAGAGCGCTCCCCTGTCTCTGATAGGACATTTCGGCTTTAAATCGGGCCGGCAGGAAGATAAATTTGCCGGTGCGAATTTTGAGTACAGGATGAGTGCCGTCGGTCTCCCTTATATTCTCAGTCATACCTGCTCTTTTATCGAAGCCGTGGTGACCGGGGAACTGGATGCAGGCAGCCATACCGTTTTTTTGGCCGATGTGAAGAACGCATCTGTTTTCAATAACGAGCCGCCCATGACTTACGCCTATTACCACCAGGTAAAGCGGGGCTCCGCGCCCAAAGCGGCTCCCCTTCCCGCGGCCGAAAAACCGGCGCCTGCCGCGGAAATAAAACACGCCTCCTACCGCTGCACTGTATGCGGTTACGTTTACGATCCGGAAAAAGGGGACCCGGAAAACGGGATCGCTCCCGGCACTGCTTTTGAACAACTGCCTGAAAGCTGGACCTGCCCTGTTTGCGGAGCGGCCAAAGACATGTTTGAGAAGGAGGAATAGGTAAATATGCAGCCGGTGGAAATAAAACCCTCGGTGTACTGGGTAGGAGCAGTCGACTGGGACATACGTGATTTTCACGGTTACCTTACGCCCCGCGGGACGACTTACAACGCCTATCTGATCACGGGCGGAAAGAACGTCCTGGTAGACACGGTAAAGCAAACCCACTTCGGAGAAATGCTCTCCCGTATCGGTCAACTGGTCGATCCCGGCAGGATTGACTGTATTGTGGCCAACCACGTGGAGATGGACCATTCGGGCAGCCTGCCCCTGCTTCTGGAAATAGCCCCCCGGGCCGAAGTGATTACTTCGCCGCAGGGGGAAAAGGGTTTGTCGCGTCACTACAAAAAGGACTGGCCTTTTAAGACGGTCAAAACGGGTGAAACGCTGGACCTCGGCGGTAGAACCCTGCAGTTTTTCCACGTCCCCATGGTGCACTGGCCCGATTCGATGGTCACCTACCTGGCGGAAGAAAAGCTGCTTCTGTCCAACGACGCCTTTGGGCAGCACATAGCCGACAGCCGGCGTTTCGACTCGGAAGTTGGCTGGGACATCCTTCGCGAGGAAGCGGCCAAATACTACGCCAATATTGTCATGCCTTACGGAGAAAACGTAAAAAAAGCCCTGGCCGCGCTGTCCGGTCTGGAGATAGAAGTGATTGCGCCCAGCCACGGCATGATCTGGCGTCGCTACCTGCCGGAAATTTTCAGTTGTTACCGGAAGTGGTCCGGTTACCAGGCGGACCAAAAGGCCGTAATCGTTTACGACACCATGTGGGGTTCCACCCGGAAGATTGCCCGCGCCCTGCAGGAGGGACTGGAGGAGGCGGGAATACCCGTTTCCATGCGCAGTTTGAAAGACAATCACATCTCGACGGTAATGCCCGACGTTCTGGAAGCCAAAGCCGTCTTGATCGGCTCGCCCACCCTAAACAACGGCCTTTTTTCCACCGTGGGCGCTTTTCTCACTTATTTGAAGGGACTGCGGCCCAGGCAAAAGATCGGCTTTGCCTTCGGCTCCTACGGATGGGGCGGCCAGGCGGTGAAGGAAATCGAGGAGGTAATGAATGCTTTGGGCTGGCGCCGCCCGCTGACCGGCATCAACATCCAGTATCTGCCCGGTGCGGAGGAACTGGCCCGGGTGAAAGAGACGGGGAAAAAACTGGGTGAAATTATTCTGCAGGAGAATTGAGAATTATGACCGGTACGGACTTTGAACTAAAAAAGTCGGGAAATTACGATACTTCAATAATAAGAACTCAGGTAAGGATTGAAGACATCCGGGTCAGGGGACAGGGAATGTCTCCGGCAAGGCTGAAGGCCATCAGAAAGGGACTGCTCACCCTGCACACCCTGGAATTGATGGCCGTGAACATATACAAATTTCAGATTGCCGGAAAGAGCGGTGAATTGAACCGCCATCTGATTGCCGCCATGAGCAACGAAATGACGCACTATCAGGACTTTCAGGTCAAACTCTTTGAATACGGTTTCAGGCCCGGCCTTTTCAGGTGGATGTTCTGGATTGCCGGTTTTGTTTTCGGTACTCTGTCGAGATTGCTGGGCGCCGGGAAGATTCTCAAGACGGGTATCTGGGTGGAGACGAAGGCTGTTGAGCATTACGGCAAACTCCTCCAGACCGTGGAGTGGGATGACGATACCCGGAAGGTGATTGAAAAAAATCAGACTGATGAATTCGGACACATAATGCGGTGGAAAAAGCTGCTCCAGGAGGGCGGCGGCAGATGACAAGCCGGCTGGGGAATCTGCGGCCGGACGATGGAGATGATCATGCGTCGATGGAAGATTTACGCCGTGAAATCATTTCGTATGCCGGGGAACAGGGAGCTGATTTGATCGGCTTTGCCCGGGTGGAAAAATGGCCGGAGGCGGCCGAGGTGCCGCCGGAGTTTTGGCCCCAGGCATTATGGCCGCCGGCCAGAACTGTAATTGTGCTCGGCATGGGCCTGCCCCTGCCCATTGTGGAAACTACTCCCTCTGCCATTCACATGGAACTGTACAATACCTGCAACCGGGAACTGGACGGCCTTGCCTACCGCCTGGCATCATGGCTGAACCGGCGGGGTTGCGCCTCGATTTTCTTCCCCCGGGACTGTTACGGGAGCATAAAGATATTGATGGAAAAGCCTTTTGCCGCATTCGGCCACGTACCGGCGGCACAATACGCCGGTCTGGGCACCGTGGGCTTGAGCCGTCTTCTTTTGACTCCGGCCTTCGGGCCCCGCGTGAGGTTCGTTTCGGTGTTTACCGAAGCTGACCTGGAAAACAGTCCCCTCCCTGAAAAAGAACTCTGTATAAGATGCCGGGCGTGTATCAAGTGCTGCCCGCCGGGCGCGCTCAAATACCCCGCCTCGCCCGGGGAACTGGCTGTTTACGACAAAATAGCCTGCGCCCGGAGGGCGGACGAACTTACCCGGCGGCGCTGCTATCCCTGCGGAATTTGCAGCAAGGTGTGCCCGGTAGGTGAAGACCGCAAACTCTTTAAAGCGGTCAAAAGAACTGAAAAATACCTGCGGGAAAGGGAACTGTTGAAGAAGGAACCGGACCATCCCGATTACCGCGGGTGGGAGCATTTCCGCCGCTACGGCAGCTGGTATAATAATGAAAATGACGAATGAGGAGGGCGATTTTATGAATCTGTCTGAATTCTCCAGGGAATTCGGGCTTCTGGCGGCTTCGGGGCAGGACTACCCGGCTTTGATTGCCGAAGGACAAAAACTGCTGGGAAAGCTGCTGGCCGGGAGGAATTTAATAGCTGAAGCGGCAGCAAATATTTTTCATGACGAGTCTTTCCTGCAGGGACAGCTTTTGACCCTTGACCCGAATGAGCTTACCTTGTTCCGTTCCCCGGACGGAAACTTTTCCTTGCGCCTTTTTATCTGGGAGCCGGGGGTGACGTATCCGGCGCACGACCACGGGTCCTGGGGGGTGGTGGGAGCCTGGGCCGGTGAAGTGGAGGAAGTCAAATTCCGCCGTTTGGACGACGGCAGCCGGGAAGGCTTTGCCGACCTGGCTGTCGAAAGCAAAGCCTCCTTGACCCCGGGCAAGCTTACCGCGGTTCTTCCCTTAAACGACGGCATTCACCGGATGAGGGCGGTGGGCGATTTGCCGGCCCTGACCGTGCACGCTTACGGTATCCCCGTCCGCAAGGGGTATATACAATATTTCGACCCGGCGGCGAAAAAGCTTGCCAAGGTATTTGCTCCCAAACTGAACCGCAAAATCGTAGTTCTGAGAGCCCTGGCCAGTGTCGGCGAAGAATGGTCGCGGCAGTTGCTGGCGGAAGTCGCCCGGGACAAGAATCCCCAGTTGAGGGATGAAGCGCGGCTGGCGCTGCAGAAAATGCGGATGAGCTGACGCCGGCGGCGATAGAGGGGTTTTGCCGATGCTGTGGTTGGACGCCGTCCCCCTGCCGCTAACCGGTATTGCGGCCAGCCTGCTGGCCGGCATGGCTACCGGTATAGGCGCCCTGCCGGTGATATTCATAAGAAACGTTTCTCAAAAGGTGCAGGATGCCATGCTGGGATTCGGCGCCGGAGTAATGCTGGCCGCCACCTCTTTTTCTTTGATCATCCCCGCCATGGAAAGCGCGGGCGGGAAGGCCGACGGCGCCTTTATCGTCGCTGCGGGCATTGTCCTGGGGGGGTTGTTCCTGTGGGCGGGCGATACATATCTTCCCCACGAGCATTTTGTAAAAGGCCGCGAGGGTTTGAACGTCAGGCAGTTAAAACAGATCTGGCTCTTTATTATCGCTATCACGCTGCATAATTTTCCAGAAGGGCTGGCGGTGGGGGTCGGCTTCGGGGAAGGCGACACGGCCAATGGGATAATACTGGCCGCGGGGATAGGTTTGCAGAACATGCCGGAAGGCCTGGTGGTGGCCCTGGCCTTGCTGACCGTCCGGTATCCCGTATCGAAGACCTTATTTACAGCTTTTCTTACCGGGTTGGCGGAGCCGGTGGGCGGTGCCGCGGGGGTTGCTCTGGTTTCGGTGGCAGGGCCGTTTTTGCCATGGGCCCTGGCTTTTGCCGCCGGCGCCATGCTTTTTGTCATCAGCGACGAGCTTATCCCGGAGTCCCACCGCCGGGGTTCGGAAAAAGAGGCCACTTTCGGGGTGATTTCCGGTTTTATACTGATGATGATTCTGGACGCAACCCTCGGCGGCGGCCATTAAGCCCCGGAAACTACAGGCTGCGAAACAGGCCGCCAAACCTGGGGCTCGTTTCTGCCAATCGGGGTGAAAGCAGTTGGAGAACGTTTCCCGGAAAGCGACGGGAGACGTATTTTTTTTGTTAAAACAAGTATATATGAACCAGAGGGCGGTAAAATTCGTCTTACGGAATAACGGGCCTGTTGGATATGTAAATTATTTAAGGGGGAGGTAAAACAGCATGTCCAGGCGGGGGACGCATGGTCAAGTTAAAGGAGAGATAATAGCGGATTTGAAAATTGCGGGCAGAGTTGTTTTGGCATGTTTTTTCTTTAGTGTCTTCCTGATGCTGCCGGGTGCGGTAAATGCGGCGACACCCCCGGCGGACGCTCCGGGCAAAGAAATTGGTGAATCCGGGAACCCGGGCGGCCCTATACCGGGGAGCCGGCAAACTCAAACCGCCGTCGGACTGGAGCAGGCTATCAGGATCGCCAAAGAAAGATTTCCGGCGCCTGAGGGCTTTGACCAGTTTTCAACGGGATTTGCCCAATCGGGGGAAAACTCTTTTTGGGAGCTGCGCTGGTACCGCAACGGCGAACCGGGCGGTCAGCTCAATGTGAGCGTCAACGCCGAAACCGGCGAGATTTGGAGTATGAGCCGGTGGGTGCCGCTATCCCCCGGACAGTCATACCGGGGACTGCCCAGGTATACCAGGGAACAGGCGGAAGCCATAGCCGGGGCTTTCGCCCGGGAAATGCAGCCCGAACGTTTCAGGCAGACCAGCCTGCAGCCCGGCCGTGATTATGTCCCGTTGCCCGCTATCAAGGACCGCGGGCAGGTGGAGTACAGTTACAACTATGCCAGGCTTATTGACGGCGTGCTTTACCCGGAAAACGGCATTACCGTGACAGTAAACGGGGACACCGGGGAAATATTGCAATTCCACCTGCGCTGGGACGACACGCGGGGTTTTCCGCCTGCCGCCGGACGCATCAGCCAGGAACGGGCCGAACAAATTTTTTGCGAAGAGGCCGCCCCGGAACTGTGTTATTTTCTCCCCAGCGCCCGCCGGTACGAAAATGTGCCTGTGAGGCTGGTTTACCGGTTACCGGGGCAGCGGAGCCGGGTGGTCATTGATGCTTTGACCGGCAAGCTTTTGAGCTCTGAAGGCGGATATCTTCTGCAGTATGACGAGTTTTCGGGCGGCGCCGGTGCGATGCGGAAAATGATGAGCGACACCGTAAGGGCGCCGCAGGAAATCAAGCTCAGCCCGGATGAAGAACTCGCTGTGGAGGAAGCCGGGAACCTTCTTTCCAGGGATGAAGCCCTTGAAGCGGCAAAAAAAGCCGTGACGGTTCCCCAAGGGTTTACTCTCAAAAGCAGCAGGCTGGAACGGGATTACCAGTTCAAGGATAAAAAGACCTGGTACTTCAACTGGCAGGCCGGGGACGGGCAGAACGGGGGGGGACTGGATGTCTCCGTCGACGCCGCCAGCGGGGAACTGGTTTCTTTTTACCGTTATTCCGGCGAATCGGAATATTTGAAGACGCCTGAGGTGAAGTTCAGTGAGGAGAACGCCCGGGCTATTGCGGAAGCATTTGTCAAGAAAGTGCAGCCCGGCAAATGGGGTCAGGTTGCCTTCGGCTTTTCCCGGACGGAACCGGGGCCTGTATTAGACCAAACCGGGGAAACCCCGCCCCGCTCGTACAGCTTCAACTGGGACCGCGTGGTAAAAGGCGTCCGGTTTCCGCAGAACGGGTTTGAACTGACCGTAAGCAGTACCACGGGCGAGATCACCGGTTATCGTCTCAACTGGTGGGAGTTGGACTTCCCGGATCCGCGGGGCGTTATCAGCCGGGAAGCAGCCGCTGCCGGATACCTTCAAAAAGCTCCGT
>Ga0116192_1001168_pt1 | contig 18761 bp, 30 predicted proteins | sample AD_UKC113_MetaG_FD_89876 | JGI IMG/M metagenome (GOLD analysis project Ga0116192, IMG submission 89876) | Active sludge microbial communities of municipal wastewater-treating anaerobic digesters from Hong Kong - AD_UKC113_MetaG | ecosystem: Engineered > Bioreactor > Anaerobic > Digestate... | reverse complement strand
TTGCGCGGGCAAATCATCGACTCCCCAAGGCAACCGCCCCCTTTTTCTCCCCGTACAGCCCCATCGGGCAGTCCCAGACCAGGTCAGGATATCTAACCTGCTTGTCCATGGCCGCGCACCTGTCTTTTTCAGGGCGGCTGGGCATGTAATAACACTCCCGGCACTTCTTTTGCCGCAGTTCAAAGCCGTTCCAGTAATAAAGTTTTTTCAGCTTTTCACGGCTCATGCTTCAGGCCGCCTCCTTCCCCCGCGCCGCGCGCGTTTTCGCTCCCCGATCTTGTTGCAGATGTCCGCGATGATGACCCCCGTTTTTGTCAGTTCAGCGTTGTTTTGAATTAAACCACGCTGGTTCAGTCGCACCAACTGCGCCCGGGACACCAAAATAAGGTTCTCCGGATCAAAATTCCGCTTGTTACCGTCCCCGAATATAACCGCATGGTCCGGCGGAACAGGCCCGTTGGCGGCTTCCCATATTACGATATGCTTACCCTTCCAGTTCCTTTGTTTTTGGCCATCTGCAACTTTTATCTCCACATAGCCATCCGCGTTTACTCTTTCAGAGCCTATTGGCACCCAATTAGCTGGCTTATTGCCCTTCTTGAACTGGGTGGCTTTACCACCGAAGGTGACTCCCTTTTTGCCTTTATTCCAAGGCACGTGGCCGGGCTGAAACCTGCAGTCCACGTAGTTGCAGATCCAATTATTCCTCATAAACGCCCTGATCTGTGATTTTTTTAGGTCCAGCCCGAAATGAACATTGAATATTGCGGTCAATTCCGCAACGGTGCGCCCTTCCGCGTTCCTGTCTATGAATTCGAACTCTTCCTGCGTAAAACGATGAACCATATCACGCTACTCCTTTAAAAACTGCGCCTTAAGCATCGGGGGCAGTTTCTTTTCGCCGTCATCCCCACCGATGTATTCATGTATAAACGCCTTCGCTTTCAGCACCAGTGAACCATTTGCAATGATTTGCGTTGCGATATCTGAAATTGCCTTGGCTCTGGTAATTTCCTCTTGCAGTTTATCCCCTGTCAAGTCCTCGTCGCCCAAGCGCTCCAACTGGGCGAACAGGTGGTTATTGAGGTCACCAAGCGTGTTTTTCATGATAATACTTCCCCCCTTTTGCCAAACCCGGATTGTAATTGTTTCACTTACCCCGCCTCCTTATCCGGCCTGATCGTCGTGCATACCCAGGCATTTTCAACAAGGCATAACACCGCAACCAGCCCGCCGCCCAGCTCTATATTTGCCTCCAAGCCCTCAGCTCTCACTCCCCCGCCCCGCAGGTGGTTGTAAAGCAGTGTCTCCACCAGCGCAGCCAGGCCGCTCTTTCGCTTGGGACTCCTGTCCGCCCGTTCCAGCCACCGTTCAAAGGCGTGGTCTGAGATAATCACTGTCGGCGATCTCGGGTGAATCGGTTTCGGCATAGGTCATCGCCTCCGGCCTTCTACTTCTGTGAGGCGCTTGTCCATATCCTGCTCAACGAATATCGCCAGCTCGTGGGATTTTTCAAGGGCTTTGAGCCGCTCGTCCATGTCCTTCAGTTGCACTTCAAGCTCGTAGTATTTTTCACCCAAGAGGTAAACGTCGGTCTGCAGCTGCTTAAGCTGCTCTTCCTGGGTAGGCTCTGGCGCCGGCCTGGACTGAGCGGCGCCAACGAAAAACAATACCGCTATTATCAAGATAAAGATAAGATACCTTTTCACTTTACAACACCTCCCGCAAGCTTCATTACATCCTCCACGCACCTGACCACTATGTACTCCCCGCCGTGGGCCTTAATATCTTCCTCAAACTTTCGCTGGTCCTTCGACTGGCTGCCGTCCGGGGTCTTGACCTCGATCCATATGGACCGGCTGTCTTTTATCGCGTACAGGTCGGCTATGCCTTTGTAGCTGCCCAGGCTCTGGTGGTTTTTGAATACAAACCAGCCGTGCCATTGGAGGAATTCTTTGATCTGTCGCTGGATGTCGGATTCTTTAAGTTTTATCGCTGCCGGCTGCTGTTTAGGTTCGGGTAAATAGCCCACCTTTTTCAGCTGTGCCTCGATTAGCCTGGTCATGGCTCCTAACACTCCATCACATTTTCAAAATGCGCTTTACAATCCCGCTCGGCCTGGGCTGCGTACTTGTCCGATATCCACCACGTCTTCATGTCCGGGTCCCACTTCCTGTGTTCGGCCGGCACGTGCCGCTTCAACGCCTCGATAAAGTCCTCGTCATACGGCGTATCTATGTAGATACCGCCGTGCTTGCGGGTTATATAACAGTGGGATTTTTTCATATATTGTTACCTCCGCCTAAATCAAACCTGCTTAAGCCTACTCGAACCCATTTAAACCGCCTCATCCGTCCGGGCCTCCCAACGTCCTTTTGCATCGTTTTTCTCCAAACGGTACTTCCCGAAAGGGACGCCATGTTTTTTTATTTGCTCGACCAGTGCGGTTCCGCCGATTTTCAGGCTACCACCCCTCTTATGCAGCTTACCGAGTTCGTAGCAACCCTCTTTTGTTTCAGATGGCACTAAAACTATAATCCTGTTTCCGGTCACGCCGACTCTGATATTGCGGACCCTTTCCATCGCCCGGGCAGCCGCGGCGTTTATTGATATGCCATTCTGGTAGAATCTCAACACCGGGTATGATTTGGCCGGTTTAAAGGGTACAACCCAGGCGATTTGTTCGTCGCTGTCGTCAGCGACTTTTGGCGCCTGGTCAATTATATTTTCGGGTGTATCCCCGGCGCTGGGCTGAATAGAGGGTTCAGGTTGTTGTTCCTTTTGCGGCCTGACTATCATCCCGGCCACTCCCCACTCTTTCTTCGCGTCCGTCAGGAATTTTTGGTTATTCGTATATTTCAGACCAACTGATTCGAGAATTTTTTTATCAGACAACCCTTGCCGTTTTAACTCGAGGTATTTCTCTTTGGTAAGGGTTGTTTTAAACCCTTCCAAACTCATCTCTTCAGCCTCCTTCCAGTGTTCCGGCACCGCTATACAATGCCGGGCCATCTCTTTTTTTATACGGGCTATACTTACCCCGATTCTTCTGGCCGCGTCCTCCAGACACGTGGAACTTTCCATCGCATACTTTACTTCACCCCTGGTCAAATCGCGGTCCTTTCGCGGCACCGGCGGCCCGTATCTGGCCGCAATTTCTTCAGGGTTGAGTTTATATGTTTTTATTGGCCCGGCGCCGGCGTAACCGTCTCCGGCTCCCTTTGTCTCGAACGGGAACCGCGGTGATCCCAGTCGCGATCTCGCAATTCTCAGGTTGTGGCCGCTTTGACCGGACATAATCAGTCATCTCCCCGCCTTAGAACGTCAATTACTCGTTTATTTCTTGTCTTTTGAACTGTGCCAGCCAGGGCCACACCTTCGCCGCTGGCACAACCGGCCAACCGGCCAGATCATCCCGCTTGTGCCCAGCTTGGCATAAGCAGCGGTAGCCGAATTCATACACATCATCGTTAACTTGTTCTTCCATCACCAGATACCCCTGGTCCTTACAGATATTACACTGATACCGCCGGATAATTTTAAAATCCGATTCTTTGGCCTGCTGCTCTCTCATCTTCAGCATAGCCAGATAGTTCGGCGTCACGGTGATAGCCGTACCACAGGAAGGACAGCGCACGGTGTACTGTTTCCCTACCAACATGGGCACAGCGCCGCATTTACGGCACCTGACACTCACTTCGACATGTTTTAATTGCTCAAGTATTTCCTCGATCGAATTCATGGTGATCTACCTCCATAAAGCCGCTCCATGATGGCCGGCACCAACTCCTCGCCGTATCCCCGGGCGATTTCTTCCGCTTTGTCCCAGGGCGGGTCAGGACCGCAATGCAGGTGGATAAAATCACATGCGGCGCGGACAGCTTCTTCCCGGCGCTTCTGACTGAGTTCCACAACTTTGGCCTGATTTTCTGTAAGGTCTTGCGGATTTACCCTCTCCCTGGCCGGCGGATCCATCTCTATAACAGCGGCCAGGGTGGTTAGTTTTGCTTTTGTCCAGTCTGAAAGAATACCCTTCGCGTAATGTAGTTTTGGTCTGTTCCGGGCGGCCGCACGACTACAGGCCTCGACAATCAGTTCTACTTGGTAATGCTGGGTAAGTTCCTGCAGTTCCTTTAGCTCCCTGGTTGAAAGAGAGCGCTGAAAAATAACAGCAACCTCGCCGGCCAAGTCTTTTTCATTTTTATCCGAATTTGAAAAGCGCAGCGCAGCGCTGTCGTTACACTCTGCTCTGCTCTGCTTATTATCTGTCTCTGTATCTGCTCTGCTCTGTATATTACGCGTTACATCGCCGTTACAATTTCGTTTCAACTCGTTACTTATCGTTACATTGTCGTTACAGTTTTTTTGTTTGGCCCGGTATTTTTGGACGCGGGCTTTGACGGCCTCCGGTTTGTCCGAATTGTGCTCATACTGCCGGTCCAGGAACCGCACAACCAGGTAGCCATCATCTTGGGCGACAATAATAGGACGTGGTCCTTCCTGTGCCAGTTTAAGAGTATCTTCCACCTCGTTGATAGGCCTCCGGACGCGCCACGCGATTTGATCCGGGGTCATTTTTATGAGTCCCGGCTCGTCTGATTCCTTGGCGAGGCAAAAAAGATATATCAGCATCCTGAATTGATCGCCTGTCCACCTGGCCAGTTTTGGATCATCCATTATTTCGGTGTAGAGCCTAAACCAGAGTTTACTTGCCATACCCACGCCTCCGAAAAGCAGGAAAATTTTACGCGATGTTGAATTTAACTCTAAAAAACCTGGGAGTTAAATCACTATGGTTAAAACAAATATTAGATTAACAATCCCTGGATAAAAGTACCGCTTGGAAGTATACGAATCTGAACCAGGGAAACTTGTTTTTGAGATGGATTCTAATGACCCTGAAGATCACTACGGTGGAGGTTACGTTGAAACAGAAACCTCCTCATTCGTTGAATTACTGCAAAAACTTGTGTCTAAGTAGGCTATTGCCTACTTTTTTTATTTCCACTTAAAACGGCAGGGTTTCAAGTAGTGGCGACCTATCCTCCAGTTGCTTTTTGACTTCCTGCCGTGCCCTCTCCCACAGCCGGCCAAAAGCCTTGTCCAGATCCCCGTTGACTTCAACTTCAATTTCAGCTTCGGCCCGCTGATGATTGTATCCTGGGCCGGACTTCAATTCCGCGTAGCTGACTCTAATCCTCATCCAACCCACCCTTTCTAATCAGAGATTCCAGCACATCCAGCTTCCGCAGCGCTCCGTCAATCTCCCGGACCTTCTTTGCGCGCTCATCCGGCTTGTTTCGGAACACCCACTCCCGCATTTTCCTCTCTGCCGTCAGCACCTTCCGGATCTCGGCCAGGGCCTCGGCGGCCAGGTCGGCATCGGTTTTCGGAAAAAGGCTATCCACCGGCTGGCACCTTCCTCCCCGCACACCGGCTGCACAGGTCCGGCTCTATCCAGCAGCAGCCGCCCGGGCAGGCGCACTCATCAGTACACCCGCAAACGCGGCAGACTCCCGGCCCAGGCGGCGGGATCCCGGCCCCACACTCGCAGCACTTCCATGTCCCGCTTGCGTCCGCGCTGTAATTTGGGGTTCCACATACTGAGCAGATTCTACGTACCATTGAAAGCCACTCCTTCCAGTTCCCAAAGGCCCTGGTTCCCTTTTGCCGGAATTGATTTTGGTAATGATTGCACGTCCCCCAAAATCCAGGCAAATCTTCCTGGCGTATAGTCTCCGAATACAAACTCTTGCTCTGTAGGAAGTGGTAGTTTTGGCTCGGGATTATAGGACAGCCCGCCGTACTTTGTAGTGAATGCATGAAGTCCTTTTTTTGTAATAAATAAAATATCTTCTAATTTACAGATGGCCACCACAGCGCCACAACTAAAAGACGGGTATTTGTAAATTCCCCCCGGGCGGAGTGCTGAGTAAAAAGGTTCTTGGTTCTCCAGAGCTTGAAATTTTTTGGGGTATCTCTTTGCCGCATGTATCGCCAACGGCCCTCGGTGTCTTGTAGGCCAGGATCTTGTTTCTATTTTCTTAGCCCCCGTGGCCACCAGGGAGGCCCAGGGCTGCCATAAACTAATTGCTTTCACTTACAGTTCACCGCCTTTGTAGCACATTTCAGACACGGCTTGCCCTTCCCCGAGCTGGTGTGGAGTCGGTTACACGCCGGGCACCGGCGCCGCTTCCCATATGACCATCCGGTCCGCTTACGGGTCATATAATCCACCTCACAACCGCGCATCCCAGTATCACCCAGAACAGCGCCAGGAGCATATAAGTCAAAATCTTTTCCCTTACCCGGTCCGTCCCCTCAAGACGCTCCTGCACGCATGTTATACCTCTATCCACCGCCCTGGCAGCCCTGGCCACCAGCGACGGCCGCACGGATGCCCGCCGGCGGATCCCCACTGGCAGGCCTACGCTATCTATTTTAGTCCCCCATCGCATTACACTTCCCTCCCTGCGCCCACGGCGCATAATCGTCTAATTCTTTAATCAGCTTCCCCGCGCAGCTCGGGCACAGCATGGCCACCATCGGGGACCTGGCCAGGCCCACCTCGATGAGCCTCTTCGGCCAGTACCCGCATTCATCACAGGCCCGCATGGCGCCGCGCTGTTGGGTTACTATGCGCACTCTCATGCCGCCTCCGGCGCCGGTATCGCCTGCACAGCGCCGTCCTCCACCATAAACATAGACAATCCTGGGATCCCTGGGTTACGCGGCTGGGTCTCCCCCAGGGCCGACAGGATGATGATGGTGTCGTAGTCGTCCCGGATCTGCAGCAGCAAGTTGATCAGCATCCCTTTGTTTTGTGGGTCCAGAATCTCGCAGTCATCAATAACCAGGATCCGGAGCCCGGTCAAGCTGTTCAGCACGTCCTGGAGGATGATACCCACCCGCATACGCTCCGACGTGGACAGGTTCTTTACATCCGTCGTGACATCGCCCACCGTTACCCGGATCTCAAACCCTTTCTCCAGGTCAAACTCCAGACCGTACCTGCCGCCGGTGAGCAAAGCCAGCCGTTCGTTCGCCCGGGCCTGGACCATCCCCACAACCTCGGCCAGCATGGCCGCCTTCATGCCCTTCGGTCCAAATGCCTCCACCAGGGATTCCAGCCAAGCCACTTCCTGGCGTTTTTTCTCCAGGGCGCCGGCCACACGGTTCCGTTCTTCTTTGACACGCTCCTCGGCCGCAATCGCCCGCAGGAGTTCCTCCCCCTTCGGGATCCGCTGGGAGAGTTGGTTTATCTCCACCTCCATTTCGGAAGTTGAAAAAGATAATTTTTCAACCCGCTCAAGCTCAGCCAGGGTAGTTCTTTTCCCACTGTCGGTAGCCTGAATATTTTCCGAAAGCTGTTTAATTCGTTCGTCAATTCGGTGCAGCTCCTCCGCCCTTTTCAGTGCCCGGGCGTATTCCTCCTCAGCTTCTACCGCATCTTTTTCGAGAACTGCTGCCTCTTGACTGGCCTGCTCATACAGCTTTGCAACTGCATCGATTTCTTTGTTCAGCTGTTCCAGCAAGGCCTCTGTATCCGCGGTACATTTGAGTTTCGGCAGGACCGGGCAAGAAGGCGTCTTTCTGTCATCGGTAAACTTATCCCGGGCGGCCGTCCAGGCGTCCAGATTTGTCTTGTGGCTGTCAGCCAGGCTCTTCTGCATTTTAAAATGCCTCTTTGTAGCCTCGACCTTTTTCAGGAGTTCGGGCAAAGAGGCCTCAAGCTTCTCCAGCTCATCGCCAGCTGGTTGAATACCTTGAAGCTCCGCGTATAGCCCCTCATACTGTTCATGAAACTCGTTGTATTGCTTTTTAAGCTTCTCAATCAGCCCCTTACTGCCCGCGGCCTGGCCGCACAGTCTTATGAGCTCCTCTTTCCGGTCTTTGAGTTCCTGGAGCTGGGTATTAATTTGCACTTTCAGCCTGGCCAGTTCCATCGTGTCCTCGAAAGCTTTTATAACTTCAGGGGGAAGCGGCGTATGCTCGCCGCTTCCAGCCGGCGCCTTGGCCAGGGCCTCGAGTTCCTTTAGCGTTTTTTTTACCCCGGTCCGCTCCTTGAAAACCTCTTTGTAGATACTGTCCAGGACCTCCGGGCCGCCGGCTGTATTCTCCGGAACGAATCTGCCGGCATAAGAGAAAAATTCAGCCGTAAGCATATTGGCCTTGCCAGCCCTTATAATGTGGTCCTCGAGGGCCTCGACAATGCTCCGCTTGTTGAATGTGAGACCCATGAGGTTAAACAGCATGTTCTTCTGTTCGTCGGGGCTCAAATTGATAAAATCACTGGTGTTTAAGACCGCGGATATCACGTCCGCACCGGCGCCAAGATGCTTGTATAGCTCGGACTGCTGCATCTTCGTTCCGCCTTTCCAGTCCGCCACCTGGAGCTCCCCGGGGACCGCTCGGGATAAAGGCCCCAGATTCTCTATAGCTAAACCGACACTCCCTGAAGCCGCACCGTGGCGGACCAGGCGCTCGGCACCCCGGCCGGCGCCGTCGGTCCACTCACAGCGACCTGTGAGAGCATATTCGATAGCTGCTTTTATGCTTGACTTGCCGGTATTATTGCGACCGACAAATACGTTAATATTGTCGAGTTCAATGCTTGTCGCGTGATGGTTGCGGAAATTGGTCATCTCAATGCGTTTAATTTTCACGCAACCTCACCTCCGGCTACTTTTTTGCTGTCGAACCTGGTGTAAGAGCGGTCCTTAATTACACTCTGCAGTTTCCCCATCAGTTCAGGATTATTGTAGATTTTCTTGGCCTTAGTGCCGTTGACGGCCAGGAACGGCCTGGGGTCCTGGCCTGCCTCGTTCATAAGCCGCACGAATTCTGGTACGTCTTCGATTGTACGGCTTTCGACCAGGTGAAAACCCCAGGTGATCCCGTTCACCTCCACCGGCCCGGCCTGGTTGCACCAGTTCTTCAGGGCCTCTTTCCGAACGGCGATCTGCCGCTCCAGGATTGCCAGTTCCTCGGCAACTGCCCGGGCGTCGTCGGCTGTCATGATGGGCCGCACGTCGGCCGGGATGCTTTTCGCCGCTGGGCACTGGCTGGAGTAACCGCACCAGGCGCAGAAGTGCCCGGGCCTGGGCGGGAACTTTCCTTTCGCCAGCGCCTGCTCCACCTGGCCGATCAGCCCCAGGATCTGGCCTTCCGCCTGGGCCACCCGGCCGGCGTCCAGGGTGGTCTCCCGGACAACCCCATGGCGAACAAAGTCTAACCTGACCGTGAAAGTATCTACCTGCGGGTACTCCCTGGCCACCAGCCAGGCGTATACGGCCAACTGAAAGTCAGCTTCCACGTCGGCCTGTGTCCGGAGCTGCCAGTCGGTTTTATAGTCTGTGATAATGGCCAAGTTGTCCTGGATGTCCAGGCGGTCTATTATCCCACGGAAAAGATATTTTCGGTCGGCAAGCCAGGCCTGCACCCACTCTTCAATACCCACCACCGTCAGGGGGTTGACCGTGTGGCTGGCCGCGATCTGTTCGGCCAGGGCCAGGACCTCCGGGAAACGGTCGGAAGAAAGCCCGCACGGCTCGGCGTAGAAGCACTGCCGGGCGATGCCGGCCATGGCGGTAATGTCTGTCTCCAGGCCATGGTTCAGGCAGTGCTGGTTGTACGCGGCAATGATTTTGTGTATGAGGCCCCCGAAGGCCAGCGCGTCGCTGGCGGCCTCGGGAATTTTTTTGACATATTTCATTTGGAATGCTGTGGGACAGCTTTCATACAAACTTAACCTCGAAAAGCTGTAATCACGCATAAGTAAGGTTCCTCTCCTTTTCTGAGACTGTTTTTCAAATCCACAATTGCTTTTAAGCTGGCCAAAAGAAACGCCGGGCTGGCTGTACCGCCAAGGAATATTTTGTCGTCTTCCAATTCCTGAATTATGATTTGATTTTGTTTCTCTCCCGGGCTGTCAACTGCAACAGCATATTTAATCCCCATGTTTTTCACCTCTTAGAAAAATGCGCCCATGGCCGGCGGGGTCTGCACAGGAGACGTTCGCGGCTCAGACTGGTTCCGCCGGTCAATCTCGGCCTGCAGGTGTTTAAGCAGCGCCGGTTTGTCCAGGCCGGGCTTGCCCAAAATCGCCATGCGCTTGCCCGGAGAGACCCCGAGGATATCAAATGCGGTTTGCAAATCGGTATCAATGTCGTCCCGTGCTTTGCTGTAGCTGTCTAGGAAACTTTCCCCTTCCTCGGCAATCTGACGGTACTCAGCCTCGGAAACAGCCTTTTGCGTTTTCGCCGCCTTTTTCTTTTCCTTGCCCCCGGGTTGGGTGATCGGCGCCGGCGGCGCGTCAAGGGTAAATGGCTTTGTCTCGGGCTTGTTCAGTACAGCATCAGGGTAAAGGTCTTCTGGCCGCTCGTTTTCGTCTAGCGCCGGCATGAGTAGTTGCTGTGGAGTTTTGCGCGTATCTTCGAGGAGTTTAGAGAGAGTCACCGGTGCGACTAGGTCCAGGACGTAGACAGTTTTCTTTTTGCCGTCCGGGGCAACTTCCTGGGGTTTTAGTACCAGTTGCAGGGGAATCATGTGTATGCGGTCCGCGACCGCTCGGATCATGTCTAAAGCGGAATTGATGTTGATGATGGAGTAGAAGCTCGTCGTATCTATCTGCCAGACACCGAGACCCGGAACTTTGGGAAGTAAAAACTGAAGGTTGGCCAAGCGCCGGCAGTGCTTTTTGGCGTACCATTCGCACTCGTCCGGGACGCACTCAATTTCAACCATTTCACCGTCTTGCCACATGGTAGCAGTTTCTCCGTCTCCCTTGCAGATTAGTCCGGTAGTCTGGTTGTACCTTTTGTACCACTGCGGGAAAAACAAGTTCTGGTCACTGACCGGGAACATGATATCTAGTACTCGGGGCTTTTCGCCATATACTTTCTGCACTTCCGGCGGACAGACAAAGTAATCAACCGCCTTCGGGTACTCTGCGCCTGTCCTCTGTGAAATTTCCTTTTCACCAAGCCGGATCTTGCCCAGCCTAGGCAGTCGGCGTATGTCAGAAACACCCTTTATTGCCATAATCATCACCTTTCTTAACGGAGATTCACTGAATAAAAAGATTTGCCGGGGCCGGAGCCCGCCGGCCCCGGCCAAAGTGAGTAGGGGGTTTAAAGGGGAAGGGGTATATTTTAGCCATGTAATTGGCCTCCTTGACGGTTTATTTAGCCGATGATATACTTTTGTAAGAGAGATTTACTTGCGGCTTTGAAATGCCGCTTTTTTCTTTTTTCAAGTACCCTTTCCCCTCAAGCTCCGCCTGATGCTGGTCCCACATATCCGCCAGGCTGATACCGTATAGCCGGGCCAGTCTTGCGCATGTGTTTTCGCTGGCTGTTGTGCACTCGATGATCTCCAGCATCGTGTCCCGAATAGCCGCCCTGGCCTCTTCGCTGATTCTCTCCGGCGGCTGCATGAGCACCGGCATGATGCTTTTCAACGCGGCTATGGCCTCTTCCAGTTCTTCGATTGTTTTCATGGCGCAGGCCAACCTGTGGCCATCGATGCCATCCAGCCAGGGCGCCACGCACGGCCCGCCGGTGGCCTCCCGGCCCAGGGCCAGGTACAGCCTGCCGTCATCCATTTTCCTCGCCAATTTGGTACGCAGTACCTCGGTGATTCGCTTCCGCCCATGCTCCCACTCACTGACCAGGCTTTCGCTGATGTGGAGCATTCCGGCTATCACCCGCCGCGCCCAGCCGCGTTCTTCCCGGACTTCCCGAAGTGCGATTCCTACCACATTCACCCCTCCTTTCGTGTGGTTTTACTTAGTTGTTTTGTACCATTACCGGGCGGTATAGTGATTGTAGATAGCCACCCTAACTTCGCCCCTCACCCCCGGTCATGGTACCGTGGCCGGGGAAATACCCCCTCCAGGCAATTGAATATTAATATTCAATCAGTTCAATTTCGCATGATTTACATATCACTATGATTCCTGGCTTCGATGCCCTCAGTTTAATCCCACACTTTGGGCACTCCATTTTAAAGCTATTTGATTTTTTCTTTGCGTTTTCAGGCACAGACCTGGCAATTTTAAATGCTCCATCATCAACTTTAAAAGACTGGATTAATTTAACCACTTCTGGTTTTAGCTTGGGGTTAGACCAGCCGTATTTTTTACTTGGTGGCTCATCGTAGTAAAACCCGAATCGCTCTGCCGCCAATTTGAATTTCTTGTTGTGAAATGTACCATTCCGGGAACAATCCTTTACTTTTTGGATTGCATTATAGAGATGAACCATCTCATGAAGTAGGGTTTTCATTATATCTGTAACATCTCTGTCTATGTGTTCAGCCGTCAGGTTGATTTCGTACTTTCTAATTGTGTTATCCTGATTTCGCCAGTATTCAACTGTACTACACCACCCAAACGCATTTCGTTTCCCTTTTGTTTGGATGGTAATAGCTGGCTCCGGTAGACTACCCCCGAAAAAATGATTGTTGAATAATTGAAAACAGCGGTGTAATTCATTTGTAGCTTGCTGGATGTTAGACACAAGATCATCTCCCGGCCCACATCAAATAATACAAGTCCATCCAAACTTCCCGTGGCGTCATGCTCAATAGCCACGCCTGGAGCATCGTCGCCAGCACCCCCACCACGAACACCGTGCCCAAGACCACCATCGGCAGACACTTCCACCACCGCCATATCAGCCGCTTTCGCTTCTCAGGTTCCGGCAGTTTGCCGGTTATGGAAAACCGGATTGCTTCGCTGGTTAGCTTCACGGCGTCATTTCCCCCTCTCTATCTCAACCATCTTGCCCATATTTCCATGCACTACCGGCCAGCCACCCTCGAGGACCAGCCGGACGTAGTCGGCGTGCGTTCTGTGCAGTACCTCGACAACCTTTTTGCCGTCGATGCGGTCGCCTTTTTGGACGTGCTCGATTGGGATGGTTTGTTTCACGGTGTCACCTCCTTACCTTGCAACCTTAAGCGTGCGCACTTTGGCAACTGACTTTTGTTCTTGTTCCGCCATCCACGCATCAAGTGTGGATTCCCGCAGTATGATCCTGGTCCCAACGCGGATATGCGGAATTTCCCCTCGTCTAATGGCCTCTCTGAGTTTTGTTTCACCCAGGGTGCCCTGGAAGTAATCGGTTAGCGCGGTTTTGATGGTGAATTTGCGGTCCACTTTGCATTCACCTCCTATCCCTCAGTGCCGGTCGGGGCTGGTTCTTTGCTGTTTTGCTTGTCATCAAAAAACCACACCCAATCAAAGCCCAGGACTGCGGCTATTTTTTTGGCAACCTCTACAGAGGGATTTGCATTACCATTCTCAATTACGGACAATTTACTTTGTCGGCCATCGTTTTCACCTCTTGTTTCACCCCCTCTGTTCAAAAAATCGCTTCGTCGATATCCTCCAGCGCTGGCCCCAATGAATGCGGCAGCTGATTAATCATTTAACTAACCTTTGAAACGGCTTCATATAATTCAGGGAACACTTCTTTCACCTCGGAGAAGCCGAACACTTTGACGATTAACATCAATTCCCAGTACCACCAATCACGATGACCATTGATTTTTAGGGTTAAAGAGTTTTCGGAGATGCCTATTCTTTTGGCCAGGTCTTTAATGCTCATATCATGTTCAACCAGCAGACCTTTGAGCCTCCGGCTTACAACCCGCTTGCGCATTTACCTCACCTCCAAAGTTTCCACTTATAAACATTTTAGCTTTTTTGTTTACAGTTGTCAACACGCTACATAAAAATAAATTTCCTGTCGGAAACTATTTCTTTACTTTTGTTTTTGATTATCGTAAAATGTACTAAGCACACAGGGATATGAGGAGTTGATAACATGTTGGGATCTATATTTCCCATCAGGTTAAAGCAGGTCATGGACGAGAAGGGGATGAAGCCAGCGGAGCTGCATAGGCGTACAGGAGTAAGCAAGGGCACTATAAGCAAATATCTAAAATCACCCAACAAAAAGAAACACGATGCGCTGATAGTCCTTAAATTTGCGAAGGCCCTGGACGTAAACTCTGAATGGCTGTATGGGTTTACCGATATAAGAAAACCCTTCCATGAACCATCCATTGTAGATATTTATGGACAGTTATCTGAAGGCGGCAAAAAAGAGCTTCAAAGCTATGCGGCATACCTGCTTGATAAAGAAGCAGCTAAAGCCGGAGGTAACGGGCATGAGAACGGGGCATTATAAGCGCAAGGATGGCAGGTGGGAATCTTATATTATTTATCAAGACCCAGACACCGGGGAGGAGATAAAGAAAAGTTTCTATGGCAGAGCAAAGTATGGGTCTGATTCCAAACGGAAGCTAAATGCCTTCATCGAGAAGCTCGAGGCGGGGGACTATAGCGATATAAGAAAGGTTACGGTGGAGGCCTGGCTTAACAAATTTCTTAAGGTTTATTGTGCCGGCAGGGCACAAACAACTTTGGACGGATACCAGAATTATATTAATAATCATATCATACCTACTTTGGGAAAACTTAAGCTTGCTGAATTAAAACCCTTGCATATACAGCAGTTTTACAATCAGGAACGCGAGAAAGGATACAATGAAAAGACTATCCTGCAAGAACATCGTATTTTACACCGGGCTTTCAAGAAAGCCGTTGGCGATGGACTCATGGCCCGTAACCCCTGCGATGCGGTGGACGCCCCCAGTCCAGAGGAATATAAACCGACAATTTATACAGAGAAGCAATATGTTGCTTTATTGAATGCGCTCAGAGGCCACAGGATGGAGGCTATCATCCTTCTGGCCGGCATGTGTGGCCTTCGCAGGGGAGAACTGCTTGGGCTGACATGGGAGGACATCGATCTTGAAAATGCGGTAGTGCATGTAAGAAACACCCTTGTCCCCACATCAAAGGGTAACATTATAAAAGGACCCAAAAGCAAAACAAGCAATCGGGACGTGGCCATTCCCAGCAGCATTATCCTCCGGCTAAAACAACTCAGGGGAATAGGTAAGCTGTTTACCAAGTCCAACGGCCAGGATTATAACCCCAGCACCGTGAGCCGACTGTTTAAGGAGTTCCTGAAGCGCAACGGTTTGCCGCATATCAGACTACACGATTTGCGGCACTTTAACGGCACGATGATGCTTCGCTACGGTGTAACCGAACGGGAGGCATCAGCCAGGCTTGGGCATAGCAACCTTTTAATGACGAAGAAATACCAGCACGTTGTCAAGGAAATGGACAAGCAGAGTGCTGATAAGCTAAATGGAATATTAAAAATCCATTGCCAAAAACAAGTCCAGCCGTCACCTTGACGGCTATGTTTTTGACGGCTAAATTGACGGCTCAACTGACTTTTGAAATATTTACGTTTACTATCGGAAACAAAAGTTAAAATATTGACAACAATAGTCATTTTAAAAACCAGTAAAATAGGCAATCCGGAAAGCCGCATAAATACAGGATTTCCGAATGGCAACAAAATTTCAAGGCATGGGACTTAAAATCCTGGGGAGAGCGATCTCCGTACCGGTTCAATTCCGGTCTCGGGCACCATTCAAACCTCTAATAACTCAGACCGTCAAAATTGAGAAATGAGAAGAAGGCAGCGCAGTAAAAAGGTGCCTTTCAAGAAACCCGTTATTGAAAACGGGCTTTCTGTTTTTCTGAACCACATAAGATTTAATAGCTACTTAGGTAGATGAAAAACCAGGGGGATTGACTTATTTTTGCTCCCATCCTTCAGATTACAGAAAAAGAAAAAACCCGACCTTTGCCGGATTCCTCTTCTCCTTCAGGTTGTGTTATTTCTGGTTTTCTTTCTCCTTGAGCGCACGCCGCTCAACAAAAGCCCTGCTTAAAAAAAGCGGACTTGGGGGAGGTGTGGATATAAACCCTGATAAAGCCTGGAATCGAAATTATCAGAAGTAGGAACCGCCTTTTGTAATAATCTGGGCCTGCACAAGCGAAATAAGACCAACAAGCTTGTCCAGAAAATCTTTTTGTACGCCGTCATCCAACTCATTATTGTTATTAACCTGCTTCTGATTCAACCATAAGGCAATACCCAGTAATTCCTGCATGGCTATATCTTTCCTCATGCGAAAATCAGCCACCCCTTGATGTCAGAATCATTTTTGCAACTGTAGCCACCGCCCCCATTTATTCCAAAATACGGTAAAAAGAGAAAACCCCCCTTTGGAAAAGGGGTATTGGATTTGCTGTCGGGAGGAAAATACTCCGGGGAGACTCACTCCATTTTCAAATATTTTCTCTTGAAAAATTCCGAGATTTCTTGTTCCATCCTTCTCTTAACCTCGGGTATATAAGCGCATTGCGAGCAATACTTCGGATGAACCGCCTCAAGGCAGACGTATTCGCTGTTTTTGAGAGGCCTCGTTATCTCATATTTCCCGTCTTTAAAATCGATGCTGAAGATGATTTTAACCGGATTGTTGATGATATCGCAAAAGAAATCCATACTGTCTTCCATATTTTTTTATTTTTCACCTCCACACTTACACCTTGTTATTTCGGTATACAGGCTGCAAATCCTGCCGCCGAAATGACGAATAATGGCTGACAGGAGCGTTCTGCAAAAACGTTTTTGAAGTATAATTCGATCAGATAATAATGAGGAGCGAGAGCGATGGGCAACTGTACCAAACCTTTAATCTGCGGATATGTTTCCCTGAATGTGGAAGCCGACGGGCTGGCCTGCGATTTCTTCGCGGCAAAGGAGGAAGATGCGGCTCCCGTATGTTTGAACTGTATTTACTGGATCGAGTAGCTTTAAAGCCGTTTTCCGGCCGGGACAAGAACCCCCTGCAGGAATCGGCCTCTAAACCCTGCAGGGGGCGATATTTTATCTTTCTGATTTCTCCCGGTTCTGAACATCCCAAAACGGGATCGCCCAATCCGGAGGATAGTATGCGGCTTCAAAACCCGGCAGAATCTTTGTGACGGTCTTTCTCCTCTTTTTTTCCATGTCTATCACCTCGAAACTATTATCCTCCGCGGGGGTGAAAAATAAACGGCGTTTAAATATTCTTTATAAGTTTTTCAATCGAAAATATCTCCCAGATATTCGAATAAGCCTCTTTTTTTATGGCGCTTGTAATCATAATCGTGTTTGTGGCGGTCGTAATCGTGTTTATACCGGTGGTCTTCATAATACTCCTCATATTTCCTGCTGTATTCCCTTGCGCCTTCCAGCAGCCTATTCAGTTCACCCCGGTCGAGCCATACGCCCCTGCACCTCGGACACACGTCAATGAGCACGCCGGACTTGGACACTTCATCCATCGGAATGGAACATACCGGACATTCCTTCATTCATCTTACCTCCACTTTTTTGATTTTCATGAAAATTATATCACAAGTTCCTGCGACAATTCAAAATTTTGGCTGAAGGCTCCTTAACACGCCGGGAATGCTGGTTCAACCGAGAAATGCAGGAGAGCGGGATACGCTATCCGGAAATACCGGCATTGGGCAAACTGACGGCCGCACATATTATTTCAAGCAGGACAGGCTTGCCGAGTTGCAGGGCAAACCTGACGGTTTTTTCGATATCGGCCGGATCTTCAATCCTGAAGCCTTCGGCGCCGCATGATTTTGCAAATTGTACGAAATCCGGGTTATGCAGTTCATAGCCAAAGGGATTCAACCCTTCAGCGCTCATTTTATTCTTCTCCAAACTGTAAATGCCGTTTTTTATGACAACAGTGGTGATATCCAGATTATGACGAACACAGGTCAAAAGTTCGCTCATAGAGGCAAGAAATCCGCCGTCGCCTACAATTGCCACAACAGTCCAGTCGGGACAAGCCAGTTTCGCCCCAATCGCGGCCGGAAGGCCGCAGCCCGTGCTCCGCCACTTCCCGGAAATGAGGACCTCCTGCCGGTCCCCGAGAAAACCTCTGTCGAACCAGTGGGCAAACTCGCCGATATCCAGGGCGATAATTGCGTCCTGCGGGACCGTGCCGCCCAGCGAAGCCATCACTTTCAGCGGATGGAGCGGTACCGCGTTTTCCGTAAGCGGAGGCAGGGCCTGCCTGCCGCTGTGGCTTTCACCCTTTACCCGCTCAAACCATTCCCGGTTCAAAACCTGCCTGCCCAACCTGTAAAGCAAGGCTTCCGTCAGCAGGCCGAGGTCTCCGGTAGCGGCCGCAGCCGCGTTAACAGGAATGTTTCCGGGGTGTTCGCCCAAGTAAACAATTTTTGAACTTTCCGGAATGAATTTCATTTCATGGGAAACGTCGCCGACAATGATAAGGCAGTCGGCTTCCCGTACAATGGGAGGCAGGTAAGCTTCCCCGATTCCGCCGAGGTACAGTTCGTGACGCCCCCCGATTATTCCCTTCAAGCCGTGGGCTTCCACAATTCCCGCCCCGGTTTTGTAAGCAAGTTCCAGCACCTGGTCCTTAACCGCCCGGGAGCCCTTTCCCGCCACAATTACGGGTCTTTGCGCGTTTCTGACAGCGGCATAAATACTCTCCTGATTTCCGGAAAAAACAGGTGTGCTCCTTATCTTAACCAGGTTTGCCGGGACAGTTTCGACTGAAACAGTTTTTTTGAAGACATCCCCGGGCACGGAAACGTGTGCGACTGAAGACTCAAGACAGGCCGCTCTTACCGCCCTGGTAAGGACTTTCACCACCGCGTGCGGGTCAGCCAGAAGAGAAGTGTTTTTCGAAAAAAAACTAAAAACCGCCTGCTGGTCAAAATATTGTTTTGTATAAAACCCCATATCTTTTGTATCGACCTGACCGGTTATCGCAAGAACCGGAACCCC
>Ga0116192_1001162_pt1 | contig 18842 bp, 14 predicted proteins | sample AD_UKC113_MetaG_FD_89876 | JGI IMG/M metagenome (GOLD analysis project Ga0116192, IMG submission 89876) | Active sludge microbial communities of municipal wastewater-treating anaerobic digesters from Hong Kong - AD_UKC113_MetaG | ecosystem: Engineered > Bioreactor > Anaerobic > Digestate... | reverse complement strand
TGCCGGATGCGTTCGCCACGCTGGTAATGATCCCGTCCAAGAAACTCCGTCACCTCTTCTTCGATGGCGACCTGGAGCATGTACCTGGCGCCGGTCCGAACCAGGGCATCAAGGAGCCCTTCTCCTCCTTTGATGCCGCAGACGCAACCCGCTGCGGGAACTGTGAAAGTGACGAAATCGAGCGTTCCATTTCGTTGAGCAGACGCAAAGCAGCTTTTGGTGCTTTTAATTCGGAAGCGACGTATTCTACGATTTCCTGCAGTTGTTCCTCCGCCTGTGTAGTGATTTTAACGTATACGTATTGTCTGCCATAAGCTATAATCCTCGTCTTAAATCAGCGAACGCCTCAGAAACTGGACGAGAATGGTCGGCTTTTGCTTCATTCAAACCATTCTGCATGATTGTATTGAACGTATCTGCATCCATTTCATCCCGTGCCATTGGAGCGGCGGGAAGCGACAGGGAAAACGGAATGCTTTTGGTCATAACAATTTGCTTATAGAGCATATTGATAACAACGGAAGCCGGAATCCCCAGTTAACGTTTAGCAATACATTATTCAAGTTTATTTCTGACTCCGAATTTCAACGTTTCGAATATTCTATCATTAAGTATTGAAACTTTAATTGATATGCATTAAGTAATAAATGGTTTAGAACTTCGCAAATAATAATAAGAGAGAGGTGCTATCCCTTGCAGGACAACGCCTCTCTCCTGCTTTTCCGTATCGGTTTGGGGTATGGTTCAACAAGTTTCCCTACTAAACCGTGCTTTTGCCCCCCACGGGTTTCTTAATAAACTGAGCTACGAAATCTTGAAGCCTTTCAGGTCCAGCTTCAGGCCGGCTGCCGCCATCTTGCGGCGGACAAAAGCAAGGTTTTCCTGCAGAGGAATCTCCATCGGGCAGTTGTCGTCGCAGGCCATTAAGCCCACGCAGCCGAATGCTCCGTCCTCATTGCCGACCACTTCGAAATACTCGGCATCTGAACGCTCATCCCGCGGATCAATTATAAAGCGCGCCACCCTGTTTATTCCGGTCGCACCCAGGAAGTCTTCCCTGATGTTGGCAGTCACGCAGGTGGCTACACAGCAGCCGCACTCGATGCAACGCTCGGGCTCGTAGATTGCTTCCGCCGTCTTGTTGTCCATCCTTACCTCAAGGGCGTTCGGGTCAAACTTCTTGCTGGTGTGGATCCAGGACTCGGTTCTCATCTGCAGGTTCCTGAACCATGTGCCGGTATCCACGGAAAGGTCGCCGATCAGCTTGAACACCGGAAGCGGCATTAAAGTGATGCGGCTCGGCAGGGACCTGGTCATGGTCTTGCAGGCCAGCCTCGGCCTGCCGTTGATCAGCATGGCGCAAGATCCGCAAATGGCGGCGCGGCAGACAAAGTCAAACATCAATGTCGGATCCAGCTTCTCACGAATTTCATTAAGAGCAACAAACAGAGTCATGCCTTCATATTCTTCAAGCCGGTACTCCTGCATTCTCGGCTTGTCGCCGGGAATGCTCGGGTTGTAGCGGAAAACATTAAATGTTAACTGGCGTCCCATCTATTTACCCTCCTTTACCACCTTATTTCGCAGCCGGCTTGGCGCCTGCAGTTGCCTCGCCGTATCCGCGATCGCCCGGAGGCATATACGGACATGCAACAGGCTCGTAGTCAAGCGTGGGCAGGTCGGCTCCTTCTTTCCAGTAAGCCAGTGTCCGCTTGAGCCAGTTGGCATCATCCCGCTTCGGGAAGTCTTCCCGGAAGTGGCTGCCCCGGCTCTCGGTGCGCATCAGCCCGCCATACGCGACACAAAGCGCCACACGAAGCATGCCCGGCATGCGGAGCGCCGCGGCCAGTTCGGGGTTGGCAGCCTGACCGGAGGAACGGAGGCCGATCTTCAGTGAACGCCTGTACAGTTCCTGCAGTTTCGCCACGCCCTGCTCGAGGCTCGGACCGGTCCGGAAGATGTGGACGTGATCCATCATGGCTTGCTGCATTGCCGCTCTGATTTCGAAAACGTTTTCCTTACCGTTCTTGCCGGAAATGAGATCCTTGATGCGCTCCTCTTCCTTCTTGACGAATTCTTCAACCAGTTTGTAATCGAAGTTCGCGGTCGCGCCGAGGGTGTACTTGGCAACTTGCATACCCACCAGGAAGCCGGCGGTAACTGTTTCGGCAAGCGAGTTTCCGCCCAGTCTGTTGAATCCGTGCAGGTCCCAGCAGGCGGCTTCGCCTATGGCAAAGAGGCCTTTCAAGCCGTATGCGAAACCGTCCTTGTTGGTGCGGACGCCGCCCATGGTGTAGTGCTGGGTGGGTATTACCGGCACCAGGTCCTTGGCCGGGTCCAATCCGTTGAAGTTCATGGCGATGGTAGCAATCTCACGCAGGTTGGTCCAGACCCACTTGCGGCCGAGGTGGCGGATATCAAGCCACAGGTGCGGCTGCGTGGAATACTTGCTCTCTACGCCGTATCCGGCCCGGATATGCTGGATCATGCGCCGGGAGACAACGTCACGGGAGGCGAGTTCTTTCTTCTTCGGCTCATAATCCGGCATAAAGCGGTGCAGGTTCTTGTCCAGCAGGTAGCCGCCGTCGCCCCGGGCACCTTCGGTCATCAGGATGTATACCGGGGGCATGCCAGTCGGGTGGAACTGTACCGCTTCCATATTGCCGAGGGGAACAACGCCGGTATTCAAGGCGATGGCCGCGCCTGTGCCTTCGTTGATTATGGCGTTGGTCGAGGCCGCATAAATACGGCCGGCGCCGCCGGTGGCGATGATTGTGGACTTCGCCAGATATACATTGAGGCTGCCGGTGCGCAGGCACCTGGCCACGGCGCCGAAACAGGTGGTGCCGTCGTGAATCAGTGCAATGGCCTCCATCCTGTCGTGAACGGGAATGTTCAACTTGCACACCACCGTATCGACCACGAACTGCACCGTGTGACCGGTGCCGTCGGAGGTGTAGCAGCAGCGCCACTTGGCCACGCCGCCGAAGTCACGGGCGGTGATCAGGCCTTCTTTTTCTTTCAAATCTTCGACTTCAAGGCCGCTGGGCAGCTTCTTCTTGCCGGCGACGACCCGGTTCCAGGGAACTCCCCAGAAGTCCAGTTGCCTGATCATGATGGGAACGGTTTCAGTGAACATCTTGGCGACTTCCTGATCGCAACCCCAGTCCGAGCCTTTTACCGTATCCTCAAAGTGAATTTGGGGGTTATCTCCCATAGCCATTGCGGCGTTCCCGAGAGACGCCTGCATTCCGCCCTGCGCGGCGGTGCTGTGTGAACGGCGCGGCGGAACCAGACTCAGAATAATGACGTTCAAACCCGCTTCCGCGCACTCGATAGCGGACCGTTCGGCCGCCAGGCCGGCGCCGATAACTAAAACATCACATACATGGGTGTGTTTTGCGCTCATAGGGCACCTCCTGCAACCTTTTTAAACACGAACAGGGCTGTAAAGCCTAGTGCGACAATGATAACCGTAATGGCCTTCAAGATGTAGCCCATTTTGTGCCGCTCAAACCAGCCCCACTTGACCAAAACGCGGTAGAGGCCGAACCCGGCGTGGTATTCGCCGACAATGAGGAAGATAATATAAAACCAGAAATAATAAGCGATTTTAAAGCCGCCCCAGAAAGCCGTGCCAGGATCGGCTACACGGTGGGCGCTCTTCAATGCGGTGATCGGCCATGTCGACATGATGGTCCAGAGGTGCATGCTGGCAAAAATGCCGATTAACAAAGCGGTAATTACCTGGCCAACCCAGATCCAGGTGTCGAAGTGGTTCAAGCCTTTTGTCAGACGCCAGGCAATCCTCAGGTCGCGCAACCGCATCGGAGCCCTGCGGCCGGCCACGAAAATATGAAATATTATAAGGAGTACAGTCGCAGGAATACCGATCTGAGCCAAGTAGTACTTGTCCAAACCTTCAGACAGCGTGTTAAATACGCCTTCACCCAAAACAATCGTAGCAACAAAAAGCATGTGCATCCACAAAAAGCCTACCAGAAGCACCCCGCTGACAGACTCTGCAATGTCTATATACATGTCTGTCTTTGGATTTGCTTTTTTGTTTAATGTTGTCTGTAGCGTATTTGCAAATTCCATTGTATTCTCCTTTCCAAAGGAACTTTTACGGGCTAAAAATCCCCTCACCTGGCAAACTCAACTTGTTGCTTTCAACAAAAACAAACACTTGCGCATCCTTTCACAGCGCCCTTCAAACCACGCAATCTTTCCTCCCGGCAAAACCGGCGAAGCCGCGCCCGTAAACATAACGGCTACACCCGGCCTACCAAAAAAGCTATCTGGTTAAGATAGCCCGGGAAAAAATGCTTCTATATCACATCCCCCTCCTTCAAAAAATTACTACCTCAATGCTTATGCAAAAGAGGTGCCTGCATTGACGCAATTCAACGCATACTCTTGTTTTTCTTTAAACGAAACCGGACACTTCTTACATAACAGCCTGTTGATGTATTTATAAAAATTTTCACTAAATACAACAAAAGACAGCCGGGAAAATCACCTTTAAAATTTTCCGGTCAAGCATTCTTAATTATATTTATAAATTCTAAAATATAGAAGACAGTGTATTACTAAATTTGTTAATTCGTCATGATTTTAAAAATTCCTTTCAAAAAGACACCTTATTAGACAATCATGTTTAAATTTTTTTTTAATCCGCTCCCCGCCTGCAGCCGGCGGCAGGGGGAAACATTGTGTCTTTCCGGCCGGTCTGTTATAATATTACCATTAATTGCTTCGTTAAAAGGCCGCGATGAAGTTCCTGACAAGGAGAGGCTCCATGAACTTATACTGCGATACGTGCGGAAAAGAACTGACACTGGAAGAAGGGACTCTTTCCTGGATTGACAGCGAGAACTCCCTGCGAGAATTCCGGATTACCCACAAGCAGGACCAAAACCACTCCGCCGACCCGAGACACGTGGCTTACATTCATCTCTGGATTGTAACCGGCGTGTCCGGCTTTGTTAAATTTACCGAACTCCTGGCCGATTACTGGAGCAAGGGCTATACGCTCCGGGACACTGCCGGACTCAAGAAAGTTTTGAACCGGATAGGCGCCTTCATCTGGGAAAAAACAAAAAAACAGGAGGTCTGACAGCGCCCCCGCCGGATGGTGTTACGCCTTTTCCCGCTTGAACCTGGCCCAGTCACCGTCGGGTACGACAACAGCATTTTCTTTGAGCCATTCTTTTCTGGACGGCGGCCAGAGATACATATGAGCTTTCACTTTTTCACCCGTTTCTACGATTTCAACGTCCCTTATCTCCCTGATCAGATGACTCTGGCTTTCGACATCGGTGTACTTCTCGATCTCGTCAATTTCCGGCAGGATTATTGCAAGTTCTCTTGTATTATACAAAAGCCCTTTTACCTCGCCGTCGCCGTCAATCACTACAGGATAGCCGTCCTCGAGCAAACAGTACATGATCCCTTTCGCCTTCGCCTGATATACCTCGGGATTGTGGGGTTTTATAAAACGGTCGTAGTTTTCCATACCGGGCAGCAACGTTCCGTATACGAACAAATTGTTCAGATACATGCAATCACCCTTTCTTTTGTCTGACAATTCCGTCATCTAAAATATCAAGTGTTTTCATAATTTTATCTTTCTTTATAAATTTTATTTTTCCCTCTTTCATTAAGACATATTTTTTTCTCTCTTTGTTTGACATTTTTGAGCAGATTCCACCATTTCGGCGAATAACTCCCCCGTGGTTAAAGGAGTTCGTTTCCCCAAGATCAATCCAATAATTTATCTAAGTGGTCAGCTGGCTGGTTGTGCTCTTGTAATACCGTTCAAACAACATTTGAAAGAACATCTCGGCAAACTCCGGGTTGTCGTTCACCTGCTTGTAAAACTTAAAGTTGGCGTCGATCATGTCCTGCATGTGGTCACCGGCCACATGGTTGAAGGTGAGCCGGGCGTTGTCTTTGGTATTAACCCTGACACTGGCTTCCAGTGCGGTGTCTGCGGCCAGCCTTGCCTCCAATTGTTTGATAAATACCCTGTCCTCATCCGTGAAGTCCGTGCCGAAGCGCTTATTCAGCTCCCGGATGATTTTGGACAACTGCTCCATCTCCTCTACAGGCGGGGTATGCGGCCCTTTAGGCCCCTGGGGCCGCAGCTCGCCCAGGCCGCGCTCAAGCCTGATCCTGCCGCCGGATGTCTTCTTGATGCGATAGGACTCCATGTCTATGTTCTGCTGGATCTCAACCGGGAGTTTCTCCCCCTTTAGCTGAAGCTTTCGCAGGAGGAAGCGGCCAAAAACATAAAGCTTCTCCAGGTCCGCATCCCGGAAAGTGATGACCTGCGAGAGAAAGGCGTACAGGCGCACGTAGTCCTTGAGCTGCCCCCGGAATTCAATTTTCTCGTCTTCCGGCGCCTCCTCGAACCTGGCAAGCACCGGAGACAATACAGCATGCAGCTTGTCCTGGGTTCCTTCAGGGTTAAAATAAATGGCTGCAAAGCGCTCAATATCGTCGCTGCCGTAGAAACAGAATTCCTCCAGCCTGGCCTGAATGTCGTAGAGCAGGTTGGGGTCCGTGCCTTCTTTAAGCAGTGTCTTCTCGTAGTACGGCTGAAAGGATTTCTGTATTTCTTCGGCTTCGTTGGCAAAATCCAGCACCATGGTCTCGTTTTTTCCGGGATGAACCCTGTTCAGGCGGCTCAATGTCTGGACGGCGTTGACCCCGCCGATCTTTTTGTCCACGTACATGGTATGCAGGAGTGGCTGGTCAAAACCGGTCTGGAACTTGTTGGCCACAATCAGGAAGCGGCAGTCATTTTGCTTGAACACCTCAGCAGTCTGCTTCTCCGGGAAGCCGTTCATGCCTGATTCAGTGTAATCCACGCCGCCGTCCCTGACAGTCCCGGAGAAGGCCACCAGCGCTTTGTACGGGTAGGACTTTCTTTTCAGGTACCCGTCAAAGGCCAGCTTGTAGCGGACCGCGTGCAGCCTGGAGCGCGTCACCACCATGGCCTTGGCCCTGCCGCCGATCCGGTGGGCGATATTCTGGGCAAAGTGTTCGACCATGATGGCTGCCTTCTTGGAAATGGCGTGTTCATGCAGGTCAACAAATGACCTTAAAAGATAAACGGCTTTCTTCTTGTCATACCTGGGGTCCGCTTCTATCTTCTTCAGCAGGCTGAAGTATGTTTTGTAAGTGGTGTAATTCTCCAGAACATCGAGGATGAACCCTTCCTCAATGGCCTGGCGCATGGAGTAAAGGCTGAAGGGCACGTAGGACCCGTCCGGCTGGCGGGTGCCGAAAATCTCCAACGTCTTCGACTTTGGAGTAGCGGTAAAGGCGAAATAACTGACATTCGGCAATCTGCCCCGGGTTTTCATCTCTGCGATTATGCGGTCTTCCAGGTCCTCTTCCTCGATGCTGTCCTCCTTCTCGGCTTCCTCAAGGTTACCGGCGGACAGGACCGCCTTCAGGCTCTTGGTGCTCTCGCCGCTCTGGGAGGAATGGGCCTCGTCGATTATGACTGCGAAACGCTTCCCTGGCAGGGCGCCTATCTCGTTCACTATCACCGGGAACTTCTGCAGGGTAGTAACAATGATATTTTTCCCGTCTTCCAGGGCGGCCTTCAACTGGCGCGAGGTCCGGTCGATATTTTCCACCATGCCACGGGTCTGCTCAAACTGGCGCACGGTGCGCTGCAACTGGCGGTCGAGCACCCGGCGGTCGGTGATGATGACAATGGAATCGAACACCCGCCTGTCGTCCGCGCCGTGCAGGCCGGCCAGCTGTTGCGCCAGCCAGGCTATGGAGTTGCTTTTCCCGCTCCCGGCGCTGTGCTGGATCAGGTAATTGCGCCCCGGGCCGTTTTCCCGGGCGTGGGCAACCAGGCGGCGCACGGCGTCAAGCTGGTGGTAGCGGGGGAAGATCAGGCTTTTCTTGCCCGTCTTGCGGCCCTTCTCGTCCTCCTCCTCAACGATGTGGATGAAGTTCTGAATCAGGTTGAGGACGCTGTCCCTGGTCCAGATTTGCTCCCAGAGGTAGGCGGTGGAGAAGCCTTTCCAGGAGGGCGGGTTGCCCGCCCCCGTTCCGTTGCCCTGGTTGAAAGGGAGGAATCGTGTTTCAGGGCCTTGTATGTGTGTGGTCATGTACACCAGGTCGGGATCGACGGCAAAATGGGCCAGGCAGCGGCCGAAGGCGAAGAACGGCTCCTTGGGATCCCGGCTGGTGCGGTACTGCCTGATGGCGTCCTGGACGTTCTGCCCAGTGAACGGGTTTTTCAGCTCGGCAGTAAAAACAGGCAGGCCGTTGAGGAACAGGACCAGGTCCAGGCTGTTCTCGTTCTTCTGGCTGTACCTGAGCTGGCGGACCGCAGAGAAGATATTTGCTTCATAAAGCCTCTGCAGGGCTTCATTCAGGCCGCTGGCCGGACGGAAGTAAGCCAACTGGAATTTGCAGCCGTTGGCCTTGATGCCTTTACGCAGCACTTCCAGGGTGCCCCGGTTGCGGATCTCCTGGGACAGGCGAAGGAGGAACTTCTCTCTGGCCTCAGCCCCGTGCTGCTTCTTGAATTTTTCCCACTCCCTGGGCTGGGTGGCATAAATGAAATCCAGGGCATCGCGGGGGATAATGCACAACACCCGGTCGTAATCCCCGGGTTTGCGTTTATGGTAACCACCCGGAGCGTCCCCGCAAAGCATTTCCTTATCGCGTAAAACCTTCGGCCAGCCGGATGCCTCATCAGGGCCGCCTTGCAGCAGCACAGCCTCAATGGTTTCCTCTAAGTTCTTCTCGGAGTAATCCATCAGCTCACCTCACAGTTCTCGATAAACAGAGGCTCCGCAACTGTGTCTCCCAAAACCCGGAATAGCTTGATGTCGCTCATAAAGTTTCCCCCCTGACATCAATTTTCCCTGTCACAGCGGCAGAGATGAGGGCGGTGCGGTATTCTTTAAGTTTATTAATGGCATTTTTGATTTTCTGACATATTTTATTTAGCTTGGCAGTCTTTTCCTCTAAAAAAATTACTATCAAATCTTGTTCATTAACAGGTAGAGCAATAATAGGGATTTCTTTTAGCTTCTCAGCAGTAAGGTGACTTATAGTTGCCTTGCTGCAAATTATATCAATATAACCAGACTGTTTTAAGACAAACAGCCAATAATACAAAAACTTGGTAGAGTAGCCATTTTTACTATTTTTACTTCTAACACGATTTATTGCATTCTGAATATAACAAGCTGGCAATTCACTTTTCCACAGCGCTGATCTTCCAGCATCTCCGCCTTCGCTTACAAGTAGATCTCCATATTTTAAGCTATATTTTTCTTTTTCTGATGGACTAAACCACATTTCTTTAATATCACTAACATCAACCCCGTCCCATTGAATATTCGCTGCACGTAAATATGGTTCTAATGTGTCATCCGGCGTGGAAGCTGTTGGTGATAACATTTTCCCTAATTGAACAGTAAAATGTCGTTTCAACTTTGTAATACCCCAGTGTGTCGGGATCTCCCTCAGCCACTCCACGCCCGAATCCTTCACCGGCACAGTGGGGTCAAGCCCTTTGGTAACAGCGTGGCTGATCAGGGCAACGCGCTTCTCCTGTAATAGCTCGATGAGCCGCTCCTTTTTGGTAATGAGGGCGTCGATTTTGGATGTTTGACGATCAATAAAGCTTAAAATAGTATTTTGCTCACATAATGGAGGAATTACTAGTCGCAATGTCTTTATTATTGAAGAGTTTAATCCGCTCATTATTGCTCCTTTTCCGAGTGCATTTATTTGTTCTCTGACATAATGAGCATCATTAATTAACAAGGCAACAAATCTTGGAATCATTTCTGATTCGTTTACACGTATCCTGATTAGGTGCGAATCCATTATGCCCGGTTCTATTCCTTCTGGAACGACTTGACAACGACCTGTAGTTCCCATCATTGTAACAACTATATCTCCTGGCTTAATAGAGTATCCTTTCAGTTCATCATACTTTACCGCATCTATATACTTAGAACCTATACTAAAATCACGATAAATTACATGTTCTTGTCCATATACTCTGTAGCCAGAGTCCTTCATGTATTCTAACTTTAATTGACTACCAAATGGACCAATCTTGATACCATCTGTTCCATTCAAGAGTATTCTTCTCAATGCTTTTACTTTCCAGTGGTTAGGGATATTATCAAGCCATTCGACATTTATACTATTATATGTTGAATAAACCTTCCAATGTATGGTCATAGGAGAAGGTTCTTGTGGCATTCTAACCTGCCACCTCCCGCAGCATTTCCAGTATCTCCTGCTCCAGCGCCCTGATTTCCGCCTCGATTTCCTCCAGGGGGCGGGGCGGCTGGTACCTGTAGAAGTAGCGGTTGAAGTTAATCTCGTAACCCACCTTGCCGACTTGCCCGTCCTTGTGGTCCCGGATGGCGGTGTTAATCCAGGCGTCTGGAACGTGGGGCTTTACCTCTCTTTCAAAGAAAGCCTGTATGTCTTCCTTCAGCGGCGCGTTTTCCGTATCCCGCAGTTCCGGGTCGGGCTCCGGGTTACCATCTTTGTCCCGGCATATTTCGGCTGTTTCATCGCGCTCGGAGAGAGCGGAGAGAATGGCCTTGCGGACCGTGGCGGCCAGCTTCAGGCCGCTGTTTTTTATGGCCTGGTCAAGCTGCTTCTCGAAGGACGGGCGGTCCTTGAACAGGGTGTCAGGCATTGCCGCCAGCATGTCCAGTATCGCTTGCTGCTGCACGCGCCCCCGGGCTTCTTCGGCGGTCTTCTCCTCCCTGTTTTTCTTCTTGCTCACGGCCAGGTTTATGAACGCCCTCTCTTCCCGGAGGCGGGCAATGCGCTCCGGGCTGGCCCGGAAGTTGAGGCGCAGGGGGCGCTCCACGGTGATCTTGCGGTAGCCGAAGTCGGCGGTGTCAAATATCCTGGAGTGCTCACCTTCCTCAAAGGCCTGGTATATCCTGGTTATCTCCTCTATCTGATCGGCGGATATCTCCCGGCGCTTGTCGCCGAGGCTCTTTCGCATAGGCGCCCAGAAGCTCGTGGCGTTGATTAGCTGCACCTTATGTTTGCGTTTATCTTCCTTGCGGTTGGTCAGAATCCACACGTAGGTTGCAATGCCCGTGTTGTAGAAGAGCTGTTCAGGCAGGGAGACAATGGCCTCCAGCCAGTCGTTTTCCAGGATCCAGCGGCGAATCTCGCTTTCACCGCTCCCGGCGTCCCCGGTGAAAAGAGGAGAGCCGTTCATAACTATGGCCACACGGCTGCCTCCCTGTCCGGGATCCTTCATCCTCCCCAGCATATGCTGGAGGAAGAGGAGCTGGCCGTCGCTTATGCGCGGCAGCCCGGCCCCGAAGCGCCCGGTATAGCCCCGCTCGTGCTCCGCCTCAACAGCAGCCTGGTCCATCTTCCACTCTTTCCCGAACGGGGGGTTGGTCAATAGATAATCAAAGCTCTTGTCCCGGTGCCGGTCGCTGGACAGGGTGCTTCCAAACTTGATGTTCTCGGCGTCCCGTCCGTCGGGGCTTTTCATGTACAGGTCTGATTTGCACACGGCGAAGGTTTCCGGGTTGACCTCCTGCCCGAACAAGTGCACGTCGGCATGCGGGTTGATCTCAAGTATCCTCTCCTTGGCGATGGTGAGCATGCCTCCGGAACCGGCGCACGGGTCATAGACCGTGCGGACGATGTGGTTCCGGCTCAAAGCTTCCGCATCCCGGGCTAATAAGAGGTTGACCATTAAGCGGATCACTTCCCGCGGGGTGAAGTGCTCCCCGGGGTTTTCATTCAGGGCCTCGTTAAATTTCCGGATCAACTCCTCGAAGATGTAGCCCATCTCCAGATTGCTTACCCTGTCCGGGTGCAGGTCAATGTTCTTGAACCTCTCAAGAACCAGGAAAAGCAGCCCCGCGTCATCCAGCTTGGTAATGGTGTTGTCGAAGTCGAACTTCTCCAGAACTTCGCGCATGTTGTCGCTGAAGTTGTTAATATAGGCCCGCAGGTTGGCGGCCAGGTTCGGGGCGTCGTCCAGCAGCCGCTCGAAATCATAGGGAGATGTATTGTAAAAGGCATAGCCGGATGCCCGGCAGAGCTGGGGGGCCAGGTTTTCAAGCTTGCCCTTCAGCCTGTTGTAGACCTTGAGCACCTCTTCCTTGGCCGGCTGGAGCACGCAGTCGATGCGCCGCAGGACCGTCAGGGGCAGGATCACGTCCTGGTACTTGCTCCGTTTAAAGCTGTCCCGCAGCAGCTCCGCTATGGACCAGATAAAACTTGCCTTCTCGTTGAAATTGTTCATGCTGACCTCCACTAACATTAAAGAAAAAACTTCTGGTAATATTCGACATGCTTAAAGGGAGTTCCTTGTATTCATCGAAGTATCCGATATCATCATAAGACAGCATCGCACCCAAAAGCATATAGCCCGGGGTTGCCCGGGCCGCCTGGTTATTAAAATTTTTTAGTTCTTGATAGTTTCGAATAAAAAGTATATACTATGTATAAACAGATTTTTTGGGGGAGGTCCAAATAATGCAGTCCCATGTTACTAAATGGGGTAACAGCTTAGGAATTCGCATTCCAAAGTCAATAGCACAAAAAATCGGCCTGGTTGAAGGTATGCCGGTTGATCTTCATGTTAAAGACAATGCAATTATAATTGGCCGGAAAAAATACGATCTGGAGACACTATTGAACGAAATAACACCTCAAAATATTCATGAAGAAGTAAATTCCGGACCTCCTGTAGGGAGAGAAATATGGTAGAACCGGCTTACTGCCCAGAACGAGGCGATATCGTATGGCTCCAGTTCGGTCCGCAAGCAGGGCATGAGCCGGCCGGCCGCCGGCCGGCACTGGTAATCTCACCAGGGGCGTATAACAGCAAGGTTGGCCTGGCCATTATGTGCCCTATCACATCAAAGGCTAAAGGATATCCTTTTGAGGTGCAACTGCCTCCGAATTTAAACGTCTCTGGAGTGGTGCTGGCAGATCAGGTTAAGAATCTTGACTGGCGGGTTCGCAAGGCAGAATTTTTATGCAAAGCACCAGGAAAGGTTATTGCGGAGGTTTTGGCCAAAATTCAGGTGCTTATTACCTGATCGCTCTGATTGCAGAAGTTTTCTCTGTCCCGCTTAATCTTCTCCATGGGTCTCCGCATTCAGGCAATCCTGTTGAAAATCTCCAACAGCCGCAGGTAATGACTTGCTTCTCTCAGTACGTGATCGCCTAATAAAGGCAATATGACAGACCTGATTCTGCAAGCGAGAATGCCCTCCGTACCCTGTCTCTTGAAGTCTTTTATCCTTACAGTTGCCTGCAGGCTTTCCTGTGTAACCTGCGGCAAAAGGGCAATTTGATTGTGCAAAGCCAGCGCCTTCGCAGTAAGCTCGTCAAACTCCCTGCCAAACTTATCAGCTGTCTCAAATAAAGCCTCTTCAGACGGATCCAACAGTCCCCTGATAAACTTGGCGTGCTCGGCCATTATTCTATTCCAGAAAGACTCCTGCTCGACTGCAAACCGGACCATGTCTTCCATAACACAGTTTTGCAGCCTTCTGAGCAACTCTACAAACAGGACGGCTTCTCTGCGAATGTGATCGATCAATAGCGGATAGTTAAACGTAAACATCCTGCAAGCCAAAACATTGTCCAGAATTGACGTTTTGAAACCGATTAAAGCCTGCGCAGCGTTAATCGCCCTGTTGTTTAAGTCAAATACCCGCTGGGCCGTGGTTTGCGTATTAACTGTTGCTCCCCCGGTCAGGGAGAGTTCCGCTACGGTAATGCCGGTGTCAATCGGAATGCCTGTGTAAAACTGGGACGCCCTTTCGGCATCAAGTGTAAATTTAGTAACTATTTCTCCTGAAGACACCGCGCCGGGGCTGACAAATCCATTGGCAAGACAAACAGCTTCTTTTAACAGGGCTTCAAACTGCACCTTAAAATTATCTGCCTGCCGTGCCCAGTTCGAATTCACGGGAGTGAAGCCTCCTTCTAAAAAGAAGGAGTGTTCCTTCATTATCCTCAAAAAGAAGAGGTTTAAATCTATTGATTGCCTGACAAAATCCTCGCCAAACAGCTTTATTACCCCCATTTTCCTTTTTTTTCTTAAATTACCGTCAATATATTATACTTTTTAACCAGGATACATGTGCTAAAAATAAAAAAACCGGGAGCATTTATGGTCCCCCGGTGGACAGAGCCAGACCGGAAGCTGCGGTTAAGAATCTTGAATAACAGTGTTGGCAGATCAGGTTGAGAATCTTGACCGGCAGTTTCGCAAAGCGGAGTTCTTATGCAAAGGCCGGAGGAGGTTCACTTTTTCCCCTGGTCCCGCATATTTCTTATCGCATATTTCTTATTTTTGACAGTTTCATAAGTATAGAATCATATCTGGTTTCCCTCTCGGCTTGCTCAATACTCTTAACGCCTTTTTCTAACCAGTCTTTAAAAATACCCGCAATATACGGTAGGCTCTTTTTGCCGTTCAACACCGCCTTATTCACCGCATACTCGATCATTTCAGGAGAAAACACTCCAGCCCATTTGGAAATATACTCCACCTCCACCGGCGCCCCATCGAAACCAGCATTTTTTAGAATTGTTCTAACAGACCACCCTTCTGAAGATTTGTCTTCGACAGAAGGGTTCATCGCGTTATCCCCAGAATCCACATTATCCACAGAACGATTCTTATCCGCGCGCACATATTACTACTACTTTATCAGGCTTTGCACCTCCCGCAGGTATTCCGCGTGCCTTTTTACGGCGAATTCCTTGCGGAATCCGTGCAGGCCGCGGCCGGTGAAACCCTCTTTTTCCTGCGCTGGCCGAAAGATGTTAAGTCAATAGAAAAACCACCTGATTTAAAAGGTTTATGATAACAGCCGGGCACCCGTCCGGCCTTCGCATTTTCAGGGAACAATTTTTGTCCTATTTTACGATTTACACATGACCACCGGCACAAACAAAGAAAAGCGGGATTCCATACGCGCTTTCATCCACAGTATTGAGCTTGACCCGGACGCCGGGGTTGCCTATATAAACTTCTTTGCCGATCCTTTTCGGACGACAAAAATTAAAACTGGCCGTCCTTACGGATCGCCAGTTAGCATATCAGATGGAGGCGACACCCGGATTTGAACCGGGGAATGGAGGATTTGCAGTCCTCTGCCTTACCACTTGGCTATGTCGCCACAATAAATGGAGCGGAAGACGGGATTCGAACCCGCGACCCTCGCCTTGGCAAGGCGATGCTCTACCACTGAGCCACTTCCGCATGTGTGTTATATGATATCATATTTGTCTTGTTTGTCAAGATATAAGCTACCGGAAAGAGATCTTCACGGGTCTTTAAGCCTTGCGATGTTTAGTTTAACATGGTTTGGCACGCCTTGTCAAGCAAGGGTTTCGCACTAACTTTTAAAAGGCGTCAATATCCGCTTGAAAGGAGCCTGCACGCTTTCAGCAAATTTATTTCCGCGTCCCGTGTAACCAACACTCCGCCTTCTTCATACCATATACCATTAAATTGCACGGGCCGCCCGGCGCGGGCAATTCATTCCGGCCCGGCCGCCGGGTCCCGTGATAAGTTGATTAATCATGTTCAAGTTGAACTTTTCCTTTTTTAAAAAGAAAAGGGCGGGCCGTAAAACGGCAAGGTTCTTGACTGCCGGCACATTCCCGCTTGCTGGAGTTGCCAGAAATCAAATTGAAATAATTATTGGCGACATCAAACTGAAAATCGAACGCGATACGGCGCTCCCCCCCAGAAACGAACTCACCGCCGTCGTCCCCAGGGCCGAAATCCGCCGCCGGTTCTATAAAAACGGTTTCATCTTGGCCGAGGAGGAAATCATATTGAACAGCGTCACTCTCGTAGACGCCCCCGGACACCCTTCAGAGGGGGGCGTTCATCCCCGGGCAACGGCCCCGCTCCCGCAGGACGGCGGCGGGCGCGGGTAAGCCGTAAATCACCAGATAATGCTTCTGTTCAACCTGCTGTCGTTTTCTATCGCTTTGATGAATTTATCTACAAGATACGGATCGAATTGCCGGCCGGCGCACCTAATCAGCTCGGCCTTTGATTTTCTGTGGCTCCGGCCCTTCCGGTATGGGCGATTGCTGGTCATGGCGTCATAAGCATCGGCAATAGCCAGAATGCGGCACTCCAACGGAATTTCCTCACCCCTCAGCCCCAGCGGGTAACCGTCCCCGTTCCACCATTCGTGGTGCTTCAAAATCCAATCCGCTATCGGGACAAGGACGGGCGCCGACATAGCGATGCGATAACCTATCTCACAGTGCCGCTGCATTTCAGCGTGCTCCTCAGGGGTAAGGGGACCCGGTTTTAAAAGTATCCTGTCCGAGATTCCCACCTTGCCGATATCGTGAAACTGGGCGAAAAGGCGCAAATCATCAATCCTGCCGGCCGGCAGGGATATCGCTTCGGCCAGGGCTGTTACCAAATCCTGCATCCGCTCCGCATGGCCTTCAGTCAAAATATCCCTCGCCTCAAGCGTCTTTTTGAGAGTCTGGATGATGGCGCTGCCGTCGTGCTGATACTTCTCCCGGTACATGCTTTTGTCCGCTTCCTTAAAGAGGGCGATCATGCTCTTGGACAAGCCGTTCCTGGTAGCGAAACCGATGGAAATGCTCAGGAGAAAGTCCGGGTTCGCTTCGTTGTAACGCGCAATATTATCTTTTATCCGCTTGCAGGCGAGCCGCACCGTCTCCTCATCGCTGCCCGGCAGCAGGACGGCAAACTCGTCCCCCCCGATCCGTGCGACCGTGCTGCCGTCCGGAAAGGAAGCCTTGATGACACCGGCAGCCGCGACGAGGATGGCGTCCCCCGCGTCATGGCCGAGCGTGTCGTTGATGAATTTAAGGTCGTCCACATCACAGACGATTATGCTTACCTGGTCTCGTCCGCAGTTCCCGATCCGGTTCATCTCTTCCTTGAAGTAATTGCGGTTGTAGAGACCGGTGAGCGGATCGCGCATGCTCAAATATTTGAGCTTCTCTTCGGTTTTTTTGCGCTCGGTGATATCCCGTATCGACTCGACAGCGCCGATCAGGTTGCCTTCGCTGTCGTAAAGAGGCGAGGCCTTGACCCACAGGTGAGCTTCCTTGCCCGTGAGAAGCGACGGTATGTACACTTCGCCGAACAGCGTGGAACCGGCAGCCTTCACATACTCGTATTTGGCCTCGGTTTCCCTGTCCTCATCGAAGATAAGGTCAATTAAAACAGGCCTCCTTTTCCCGTAGAAAGGGATGGCGTAAGCATAGTCACCTTTGCCGAGAATATCCTTCTTGGAAACCCCGCTCATCTCTTCAATCGCCCGGTTCCAGGCGATTACCTTTTTTTCCCGGTTGATGACGAAGGTGGCGTCGGGGAGAAATTCAATTATGTCCTGAAGCTGCCGGTAGGCGATACGCAGTTCTTCGTCCGCCCGCCTGCGCTCGATGGCGTTGCCGATGATCTCCGAAAACACGCGGAGAAGGGCCATGTGATCATCGCTCCACAGCCCGGTTTCGCTGACGTTGTCAAAACCTATGAAGCCTTGCATCAACCCTTTGACATAGAGGGGAAAAACCAGAAGCGATTTGATGTCCTGGTTCTGCAGTATTTCTTTTTCAGCTCCCGCTTCCGCCGGCAGCGCGGAAACATCCGTTATGTGAATGGCTTCGCCCCTGCGCAATTTCTCCATCCACCACGGGAACGTCTTGATGGGGAGATTTTTAAGATTGTTTATTTGCGGACTTACGCCCCCGGCACACCACTCATACATGTTTTCCATCGTCCCGTCCTTGTTAAAGAAAAACAAATAAGCGCGGTGCGCTCCGCTCACGCTTCCGATGTCGGCGAGGGAAGCGTTGATGGCGTCGTCGTAATCAACGACGCCAACAAAACGGGAAGAAACCCGCTTCAAGGTTTCCATAAGCTCCAGCCTGCTCAGTATATCGTCAAAACCGTTGCAAATTTGCAGGAGACGCGACTTTTCATGCTGCAGCTTTTCCCATGCCTGTCTGTGGCCCGCCTCCAGTTCCCTCAGTTCGGCAACCTGCCGGCGCATTTCAGACAGTTCGTCGATAAGCTGTTCTTTTGTCTTATCCCTATCCTTATCTTTGTCTTTCACGTGGCACCCCGCGGACAATCCATACCTGCACAAACCTCGTTAAAAAATAAACAATCAGGGCTAATCATCTTCTCATCTTAGCCCCGTGCGCTCATGGACGTAATTCTGTTGTATAAGGCATCTTTCTCTCTCTACCCGTTTTTGCTATTAGAATATCCCGCGTCTTTCAAGCACTTTTATTACAAATGCGGGATAACAGCTTCCCTCGACCTGTTTTACCTTTTTCTAGTAAAAAATTCTATTTTTAGTAGTCCCGTATGTCAATAGGACTAATGTCCTATTTAAGTTTGGGACCCAATCCCGCTTCCGCTTCAGGCAAAAAAATAAAACCCCGAAGGGCTTTATCATACTGGTGCCACGGGCCGGAATCGAACCAGCGACACGCGGATTTTCAGTCCGCTGCTCTACCAACTGAGCTACCGTGGCATAAAAGTGGCGGAGCTGACGGGAGTCGAACCCGCGATCTCCTGCGTGACAGGCAGGCATGTTAGGCCACTACACCACAGCTCCGTTTATGATATAATACAGCATTTTCTAGCTGAATCGCTGACAATCATAAGTATACTCAATACGTTGTCCGAAGTCAAATGGAATTTTTTCAGGTTCTGCGTTTTTTAAGGCATCTGCCGCTTTTTTTAAACCGGACCGCCGATGGACAGAATGGCTTCCCGCACCAGTTTGGCCGCGAGCAGGGCGGTTATCTCG
>Ga0116192_1001161_pt1 | contig 18844 bp, 20 predicted proteins | sample AD_UKC113_MetaG_FD_89876 | JGI IMG/M metagenome (GOLD analysis project Ga0116192, IMG submission 89876) | Active sludge microbial communities of municipal wastewater-treating anaerobic digesters from Hong Kong - AD_UKC113_MetaG | ecosystem: Engineered > Bioreactor > Anaerobic > Digestate... | reverse complement strand
TTTTGTGCAGAAATTCATTTGTATTGTATCTAAAATAAAAGTTGTTTTTTTTCCACAGTTCTCACAATATTCTTTCATAACAAATTCAACAGGCAAATTGCAATTTATTTTGTTTCCGCACCAGATACATTCAATCCCATCTTCAATAACTTTAAAAGTTGCTATGTCTTCCGATGTACATCCACAACTTAATCCTTCAATTCTATTCTTATAAATAATTGTCATTTTCCATTTCCTCTCACAGGACTCTTTAAAATAATATCTTTTTTTACCATCACTCTAACAATAAAACAGATAATTTTTCTAATACTTCATGAATTGTCTCTACTGGTAAAGTGCATATAAATTTTGCTTTTCTTGCCTGCCAATCTAAACTTTTTATCTGGTCAGAAAGTATTGCACCTGTTATTATTAGTCCATCAGGAATAATTACTTCAAATGGATAACCCTTAATTTGATTTGTAATAGGACAGAGAATAACCAGCCCAACTTTGTTATTATATGCTAATGGTGAAATCACTACAGCAGGTCTGCGTCCTGCTTGTTCATGTCCTGCCTGAGGATTTAAGGAAATATAAATAACATCGCCACGCTGTGGGATATACTTTTTCTTTTTTACCACACTTCACCACCCATTGCAGAACCAGTATCCACTTCATTATGGAGATTTTTTTTATTTACTTTTGATAGAAGTTGTTGCAAATTCATTTTGGGTTTAACTTTTGGAGATATAACAACTTTTCCATTTTTTAGTAGTATCTCAACAGGTGAATTATTCTCTATTCCAATTTCTTTGGCAATTGTCTTGGGAATACGGATAGCGAAACTATTGCCCCATTTTTGAATACGAGTTTCCATATCAATGCCTCCTATTAAGTATCTACATTAAAGATACATCAAAAATCTTTTTTTGTCAATAGAAGGAATTAAATCATAATAAATCTAACTGAATAATTTTCCACAAATTGTGATATGTACAAGAAAAAGGTTATTTTACAAATTCTTTAACTTTTGATTTTAAACTTAAAAGAAGTTCTATATTTGAGCGAGTGTTTTTTATCATAGTTATCATTTTCTCCATTGCTTCAACTTCATTTAATGGTGCAAGCATTTTTCTCAATAACCACATAAGTTGAAGTTCATCTGGGTCAACTAATAGTTCTTCTCTTCTTGTTCCTGACCTATTAATGTCAATAGCAGGGAAAGTTCTTCTATCGGCTAACTTTCTTTCTAAATTTAGTTCCATATTCCCTGTGCCCTTAAATTCCTCAAAAATAACATCATCCATTTTGCTTCCTGTGTCAATCAGGGCAGTTCCAATTATTGTTAAGCTTCCGCCTTCTTCTATGTTTCTTGCAGCACCAAAAAATCGTTTTGGTTTATCAAGTGCAGTTGATTCAAGACCACCTGTCATGATTTTTCCACTATGTGGAACTAAAACATTATATGCTCTTGCAAGTCGTGTAATACTGTCAAGAAGTATTACAACATCATTTTTATGTTCAACAAGTCGTTTCGCTTTTTCTAAGGCAATTTCCGATACCTGTATATGCCTTTCAGGTGCTTCATCAAAAGTGGCACTTATAACTTCTCCCTTTACAAGACGTCTCATTTCTGTAACTTCTTCTGGCCTTTCTGCAACAAGCAAAACAATAAGAACTACTTCTGGGTTATTTTCAGCGATTGCATTTGCTATTTTTTGCAGAATTACTGTTTTTCCAGCACGAGGTGGAGAAACAATAAGACCTCTTTGTCCTTTACCAATCGGAGTAACTAAATCAATTACTCTTGTTGTAATTTCATCAGAAGTTGTTTCAAGTATAAACCTTTTATTGGGATGTATAGGAGTTAGTTCTTCAAAGGGAATTCTACTTTGTAGTTTTTCAGTCGGTTGACCATTTACCATTTCAACTTTTAAAAGTGCAAAATATTTTTCGCTATCTTTTGGTGGTCTTATTTGTCCTGAAACATTATCACCTGTTTTAAGTCCAAATTTTTTTATTTGAGATGGGGAGACATAAATATCATCAGGACCTGGAAGATAATTGTAACTTGGCATCCTTAAAAAACCAAAACCATCTGGTAAAATCTCAAGAACTCCCTCTCCAAATAAAACTCCATTTTTGTTTATTTGTGTTTCCATTATTTTGTACACCAATTCATCTTTTTTCAGTCCACTTATTCCATTAATTCCCATTTCTTTTGCTATCTTTTGAAGTTTTGGGATTGTCAATGTAATAAGATTTGAAACATTTATTTCTTTTTGATCCATTTTTCCTCCCCATATTTGTTGGAATATTGCCAAATTTTAATTAGTTTTTTTCTTAACTTTTTATTTTTCATGGATAATTGAAGAAAAATAAGAGAAATTTTCATTTATAATTTTATTGTGATATGATTTTTTTAATTATTTCTTTAACAATTTTTTCGGTTTGACTAATTGTTCCAGAATTATCAATAACAAAGTTTGCATTTTTTTCTTTATATATTAGAGGAATCTGATTTCTCCATCTTAATTCGACTTCTTTACTACTAAATTTTTCTTTTAGTCTTTCTTTGATTATTTCAGGAGATGCACTCACAACTAAAATAAAATCAAACTTTTTTTCTGATTTTGTTTCAAATAAAAGAGGAATTTCTACGATTATTATACCTTTCTTTTTTATTTTGTCAATATCTCTTTTTATTTTTTTATCTATTTCCTTAAAGACGAGTGGGTGAATTAAATTTTCAAGTTCTTTTTTTTTGAGTTTATTTTTAAAAATTATATCACTTATTTTTTTTCTATCAATTTTCCCATCTTTAACTATTTCTTTTCCGAAAATTTTGATGAGTTTCTTTTTTATATTTTCTTTTTCAAGAAGAAAATGTACTATCTCATCACAGGAAATAACTTCTATCCCATATTTTTTAAAAATTGAAGTTACTGTTGATTTTCCAGAGCCAAATATACCTGTTACTCCAACTCTTTTTATTTTTTCCATAAAAATTAATTCTTTATGTTCCTGTTTTCCATGAATTAAGATATTCTTTTTGTTCTCTGGTTAATTTATCAATTTTTATATTAAGTGATTTTAATTTCAATTCAGCAATTTTTTTATCAATTTCCTCAGGGACATCATAAACATCTGGTTTTAAGTTAGGATGCGTTTTTAGGTACAGGTGAGAAAGGAATTGATTGGCAAAACTCATATCCATAACTGATGAAGGATGTCCTTCTGCACATGCAAGATTTAAGAGCCGTCCTTCTCCTAATAAATAAATTTTTTTTCCATTCGGGAGAGTGTACTGGTCTAATTGTTCTCTTATTCTTATTTTTTTCCCTATTTTTTCAAGTTCTTTTACATCTATTTCTACATTGAAATGTCCAGAATTTCCAAGAATTGCTCCATCCTTCATTTTCATTATTTCTTTTATTGTAATTACACTACTATTTCCTGTTGCTGTTATAAAAATATCTCCTATTTCTGCTGCTTTTGATATTGGCATAACAAAAAAACCATCCATTGTTGCTTCTAATGCGGTTAATGGGTTCACCTCACATATTATAACTTTTGCGCCCATTCCAGCAAACCTTTTTGCAATACCTCTTCCGCACCATCCATATCCACAAACAACAGCAATTTTCCCTGCAAGAAGTATATTTGTACTTCTTAAAATACCATCAATTGTTGATTGCCCGGTTCCATATCTGTTATCAAAAAAATGCTTTGTTTTTGCATCATTTACTGCAATAACAGGGAATTTTAATATTCCCTTTTTTGCCATATTTTTTAGTCGTATAACTCCTGTTGTTGTCTCTTCAGTTGCTCCAATTATATTTTTAGCATAGTCAGGACTTCTGTGAAGGGCAGTAATAAGGTCTCCTCCATCATCAACAACAAGATTGAGATTTTTTTCCATAACTTTTTTTATGTTTTCATAATATTCTTTTTCATTTTCTCCCTTTTTCCCAAAGACAGGTATTTTCTCTTCTTTTACTAAATATGCTGCAACATCATCCTGAGTACTTAATGGATTTGATGCACATAGATATACATCACCTCCTGCTTTTTTGAAATTTATAACAAGATTTGCTGTCTCTGATGTTATATGAAGACAACACCCAATTTTTGTTCCAGCAAAAGCATTTTTTCCTAAAAATTCCTTTCTTAAAAGGGAAATAACTTTCATTTCATTGTAAGCCCAATTAACTCTTTTTTCCCCAGTTTCTGAAAGACCAATATCTTTTATTGAATATTCCATCAGGTCTCCTTTTTAAATATAAATATTCATAAGCAATGCTTATTTAAGCACATAGTCACAAAGTGTTTCAATATTCTCCAAAAAGAAAGCGGACAGGTCCGTAATGTGCGCCAGGAACTATGTCAGATTTGCCATGTTGTATGGTGAACTTTTTATCGGATAGAATACAAAAACGAAAGTTTTAAATTTTATGTTGTAATTTTAACTTTTACACTTTCAATTTTAAATTTATTCTTACTACCGCTACTTTCAGTCAACATAAGTTGTCTAAGCACTTTTTTTAAACATATCAACACTATCTATATATTCCCATTTAAATTCTTTCTCTTCTCTTCCAAAGTGTCCATAACACGCTGTTTTTCTATAAATTGGTCTTAATAAGTCAAATTTTTTGATAATACCAGCAGGAGATAGGTCGAAATTTTCTCTAATAATTTTTGATATTTTTTCTTCTGGGATAATTCCTGTATTGTATGTATTTACCATTATTGAGACAGGTTGTTTTAAACCAATTACATAGGCAAGTTGTATTTCACATCTTTTGGCAATACCACTTGCGACTATATTTTTTGCAAGGTATCTCGCACAATAAGAAGCAGACCTATCAACTTTTGTCGGGTCTTTCCCTGAGAAACATCCTCCTCCATGACTGCCAACTCCACCATAAGTATCAACTATAATTTTTCTTCCAGTTACACCAGTATCAGCAATAGGTCCACCTATTGAAAAAATACCTGTTGGATTTATAAAAATTTTCGTTTTCTTACTGCGAATTTCATTAGGTATTATATCATTTATAACAGTTTCAGTTAAGTCATCTACTATCTTTTTATGAGAAATTTCAGGATTGTGTTGAGCAGATAAAACAACACATTCAACTGTTTTTGGTATTTCATTTTCATATTTAATAGTTACCTGTGATTTTCCATCAGGTCTTAAATAATCAACAATCTTCTTCTTTCTCACTTCTGCAAGCCGTTTTGTAAGTTTATGAGCAAGAATTATTGGAAGAGGCATCAATTCAGGAGTTTCATTTGTTGCATATCCAAACATCATTCCCTGGTCTCCTGCTCCTCCTTTATTAACACCAATTGCTATATTGGGAGATTGTTCTTGAATGGAAGTTATAATTCCAATTGAATCATAGTAAAAACCAAAAGATGGTTCTATATAACCAATATCTTTAAGAATATTTTTTACCAGAAATGGAATTTCAACATAACCCCTTGTTGAAATTTCTCCTGCAACAAAAATTAATCCTCTTGTTGTAAGTGTTTCACATGCGACCCTTCCATTTTTATCCTGACTTAATACCTCATCAAGTATTGTATCAGATACCTGGTCACATATTTTATCCGGATGTCCTTCGGTTACTGATTCAGATGTAAATAAAAATGTTTTACTCAAACTTTCCTCCTTTTAATTGGTCTTTTAAATATATTATTTCTTTTATTTCAGTTGGGTCTATTTTATTTAAAAGAGAAAGATAATAACTTACCCAATCACCAAGAATTACAAAATAAAGCATTTTTTCTATAAGTGAATTACCTTTTCCTTCAACTTTTAATGTCTCAATTCCTTTTCCCTGTATTATTTTTTCTGTTATTTCAAATCTTTTTTTAGTTCTATTATTTTCTTCATTATGTATGAAAAATAAACATATAATTTTCTTTAAGAACCACACTGGAAAATGAAAAGACATAATCTCATTATGATTCATTTCAGGGAAAACATTTATAAATGAAAATGCTTTTGAATTCTCAGCAATTTGTGTTTTCCATCTCAAAAGGCATCCAAATATAAAATTATCCGAATAGAGAATAGGAACTTTATTATGGATTTTTTTTGCTATGGTAATAGCATAATTATTCTCTGTCTCTGAAAATGATTTGACAATTTCATCAATTTTTTGAAAAAGTTTTTTCTCAATTTCTGGAAGGAGACCAAATTGTTGTAATATTCTGTAAGATGCAAAAAACAAATATCCAAAAGCACATCTTGGAGGCATCCCAGAAGGAATTTTTATAAATGGTAAATTTTTTTCCACTGATAATTTTTCTAATTCCCCATTGCTTGAAATAATAAAAGTATTTGCTTTTTTTTCAATTGCCTGTGTAAAAGTGGAAATAGTTTCTTCTGTATTTCCAGAATAACTTGTTATAAATACAATTGTTTCATTATCAGCAAAAGAAGGTATATCGTAATCTCTACTTATTGCAAAAGGAATATGAGAATGTTTTTCAACAATAAATTTTAATATATCACCACTTATAGCAGAACCGCCCATCCCGCAATAAATAATTTTGTTAAATTTTATGTTTTCAGGAATAAATGAGGGAAGAAGAGAATATCCACTTATACAATGCTCTCCAAATTTTATAAGTAAATCACGCATATTTGATTTATCAATTTTCTTTATCTCTTTTTCAATCATTTTTTGTTTTCCCCCTTATTTTAATTCCTCTTTTAAGAAATTTATAATTTCATTATTTGTATTAAATTTAAAAACCTCTTCTGATATTTCCTTTAAGTCCTGATATTTTTTATTTATAAGTTTTTCTTTTACCAGTGGTATTGAAATAGGAGCCATACTTAATTCATCAATTCCCATACCAACGAGTAGACAGGCGATATCAGGTATGGAAGCCATTTCACCGCATATTCCTACTTGAATTTTGTTTTTCTCTGCATTTTCAATTGTTAATTTAACCATTTTTAAAACAGATGGGTGGCAGGGCTGATAAAGATGAGTAATTTTTTCATTTAACCTATCAACTGCAAGAGTAAATTGAATAAGGTCATTAGAACCAATAGAGAAAAAATCCACTTCTTTTGCAAGTTTATCAGAAATTAAAGCAGCAGATGGTATTTCAATCATTGTTCCTAATTCTATTTCTTTAAATTTTTTATTTTCTCTTTTTAATTTCTTTTTCACATCTTCTATTACTTTTTTCCCCTCAATTACTTCTTCTAATGTTGCAACCATTGGAAACATAATTTTAATTTCTCCATAAACCGAAGCACGCAAAATTGCTTTTATTTGTGTTTCAAATATATCTCTTCTGTCCAAACAAAATCTTATTCCTCTCCACCCTAAAAATGGGTTTGTTTCTTTTTTTTCAAAGATACCTGGAAGAATTTTATCTCCTCCTATATCTATTGTTCTTATTATTACTGGTTTATTTTTAACTCTTTCTGCAATATTTTTATAGGCATAAAATTGCTCTTCTTCATCCGGTAAATTTTTTCTATTGATATAAAGATATTCTGTTCTATAAAGACCGATTCCATCATATCCATTTTTTTCTGCTACAATGATTTCTTCAGGAAATGCAATATTAGCGAATAATTTTATTTCTTTTCTATCTTTTGTTTTACATTTTAAATTTTTTAAAAGTGATATTTTTTTCCTTTTCTTCTTCAATTCCTCTTTTTTCTTTTTATACTCATTTATTACCTGGTTGGTTGGGTTCACTATAACTATTCCTTCTTCCCCATCCACAATTAGTCCATCACCTGTTTTTATTACTTTAGTTGCTTCTCCTACACCAATAACAGATGGAATTTCAAGTGCCCTTACCATAATTGCAATATGGGATGTTTCACTTCCTATGTCAGTAACAATACCTTTTACAAGTTTTCTGTTGAGAGCTACAATTTGAGATGGTGATAAGTCATCTGCAACAATTATTTCTCCTTCGCCAATAACTTTCATAGAGGGTATATCTTTTAAATTTGAAACAATTTTTTCAACAACATCAAGAATATCCCTTCTTCTATCTTTAAGAAAGTCCTTTTCACTTTTTCCAAATATTTCACCTAATTTAAAAATTACTTTTTTTAGAGAACTTTCAACATTAAGTTGTTCTTCTTTTATTATTTTTACAGTTTCATCTCTTAAATTTTTATCTTGAAGAATAGAAAGATGAAAGTTGAATATATCTGCATATTCTTTTCCTATACTTTCTTCTAAGTTTTTTTTTAATGCAGTAATTTCTTCAATTGTTTTTTTAATTGCTTCATCCAATTTATTTATTTCTTCTTTAATATCTTTTTTGGGAATTTTGTATTCCTGAGACAAAAGAAAAAAATTTTTCCAGACAAAGCCTTTCCCAAATACTATATCGGAAAAGACACCAATTCCTTTTAATTTTTCCATATATTTCAAGTCCTTATAAAAATTTTTATAACAGGAAGAAAATTTTATCCTACATTATTAAGTTTTTGTTCATCTTCTTTTATTAAATCAATTATTTCTTCTGGGGATTGAGCATCTTTCAAAGCATTTCTGAAGACCCTGTCTTTTAACAATCTTGCAATCTTTGCAAGTGCTTTAAGATGCAGTCCAACAGATTTAGTGGGAGCAAGAACGAGAAAGACAATGTTGACTTGTTCTCCATCTAAGGAATTGAAATCAATTCCTGTTTTTGAAATACCAAGGGCAGCAACAAGATTTTCAATCTGGTCACTTTTAGCATGAGGGACAGCAATTCCCTGTCCTATTCCTGTTGAGCCTAATTTTTCTCTTTCCATAACTGTTTCAAGTATTTCTTTTTCATCCTTAATAAATCCATTTTCTTTCAATTTTGTAAGTAGTTCTTTTATTGCTTCTTTTTTTGTTCTACTTCTCATTCCGATTATAACACATCTTTTATCAAGAAAATCAGTTATTTTCATTTTTTCTCCTCCTTTTGGATTCTTTTAATATGACCTTATTTTTTGCTTCTGTCAATAACTATATCGTGTAATTGTGCCAATTTTCTTTTTGTTTTGTCAATTAGAAAGTCTATACATTTAGATATATTTTTCTCTTTTTCTTTCAAGAAAATAGTATGCTTTTTTGTTTTTATATCAATTTCAGAAATATAAAATGGACCATCTTTTTTTATATAAATATCTGCATTACCTTCATCAAAAATAAACTTTTCTAATTTTTCAACTTTTTTATTTAAGTACTCTTGAAATTTATCATCTAATTCTATATTTGAATGTATATTAATTTTCATTTTCTCCCCCTCCCAATGATATGATTTCCATATCTGAAAAAAAGAATTTTAATATTTCTCTGTAATTTTTTCCACTTTCTGCCATCTTTTTTGCTCCCCACTGACATAGTCCAACTCCATGACCATATCCATACCCTCTAAAAATAAAATCATTATCTTTTTTTTCAACATCAAACATGGTACTCGGAAGAAGTAATGGATTTTCAAAGTATACATTCGTTGCTGAATTTATTTGTAATCTAAATTTATGTCCGGATAATTGTATTACTCTACCACCCTTTGTAATTAAATTCAAATTTTTTACTCTTCCAGATGCATCTTTTTCTACAATTTCAATTTTATCTATATTATATAATCCGAAAATATCGGATAAATAATCGCTACTATATTTCTTTTCCCATGAATAATATGGTGTTCCTTTACAATAATCATCTATTATACCATTTATACTACCATTATAATTTCCTCCCCAAACAGATGAGGGTGAAGTAGTTTTGCCTCCACAACAGGCATGAAAAAAGACTTCTACAATTTCTCCATTAAAAGTTAAAATCTCGTCCTTTGTCTCATCAACTGCATTTCTTATTTTTTGACTATTACATACTTTATAGACCTGGTTATAAATTGAGTTCTCTATATCATAGGAAAGCCCATTTTGTTTATTTTTTTTTGATGTGAAAAGTAAATATGTCCTTGAAACAACTGCCTGCGCTTTAAGTGCTTCATAAGGGAAATCCTCACCAATTTCTCCTGAAAGAACACCAGAAAGATATTCATCAATATCTAAAATTATATATTTATTTTGAGATTCTTTAATATATATGTTTCCAGAATAAGGTGCTTTTTTAACTTCATCTGATGAACAATTGTTATATTTTCCTATAGTAATATTTTCAGCAGAACAAAAAATTCCACTTATAAGAAACCAAAAAATAAAACTATTTTTCAGGAATAATTTTAACATTTACATTTCCTTTTATTTGTAAAGTGTTCTTTTCTAAAAAGTAATAAATTTTTTCTCCAGAAAAAATATTGTTTTCTCTTTTTATTACAGGTGAAATTTCCATAATCATTTCTTTAGCCATATCATTATATGTTAATTTACCGCATTCTGCTTCCATTATTATTTTCCCGCTTACTTTATCTTTTTGCGTAATTTTTATATTTCCAGTAAAAACTACATTTTGAATTTGTTTGTTTTCTGGCTGTATTGTTATCTCAGCAGTTCCTTCTTTTCCTGTTTTTATTTCTATAATGTCTGTCTCACCTTTTATATAAAAAGATGGACTATTTACTTTTATATCTTTTTCATTTATTTCTGCTCCTTCTCCAATTATTGTTAAATTAAAATTTTCAGAAAATTGTTTAAAAGAAAATTTTTTTAATTGACTTTCATCAATCTTTTTATTTTCTACCTGTTTTCTATTACACCCTGGTAAAATTAAAATACAAAAAAATGCCAAAACTGTTATAATAAATATTCTTTTTTTATTTTTTCCCATTTTCCTATTTTTTTTGTAAGTTTTTCAACACCTTCTCTAAAAGCACCTTCTCCGCCCTTTCTTTTGCAAACATAATTAACTATTTCTTTAATTTCTTCAACTGCATCAGAAGGACATATTGAAAAAGATGCTTTTCTTATAGGTTTTATATCCTGTAAGTCATCACCCATATAACATACATTGTCCCACTGTAAATTATTTTCCTTTAAAAAGCCTTCAATAAATTTATCTTTTTCTTTTATTCCTTCAAAATACAAATTTACCCCAAGTGATAGAAACCTATTTTTTGTTTGAACTGAAACATTACTGCTCAAAATTGCTATCTCTATTCCCACAATTTTTAGCATTTTTATCCCAATACCATCCTTTACATTAAATTTTCTGTAAAGGCAATCATTTATATAAAATAACCCTCCATCTGTCATTACGCCATCAACATCAGATATAAAAATTTTTATATTTTTAATACTCAATTCCAAATTCCTTCTTTCCTAAAAGGTCATGTAAATGAACCACTCCTTTTATCTTTTTATTTTCATCAACTATTGGTAGTGCCGTAATTTCGTACTTTTCCATAATTTCCATTGCTTTTACAGCCAGAATATCTTCATCAATTGTTTTTGGGTTTTTAATCATTACCTCTTTAATTTTTAATTTCGTAATATCTATGTCTTTTGCAAGTAATCTTCTTATATCTCCATCAGTTATTATACCTGTTAAACAGTTATTTTTGTTAATTGCAAGTGTAAAGCCCAAATTTTTTCTATTTATTTCTTTTATACCATCAATAAGTGTCCTGTTCTCATCAACTATTGGAATATTTTCTCCTGTTTGCATAATATCTTTAACCCTTAACATTAACCTTTTTCCGAGATTCCCTGCTGGATGAAAAAATGCAAAGTCCTGCTTTTTAATATTTTTTATGTTCATAATAGTTAAAGATAATGCATCTCCTATTACAAGAGCAGTGGTTGTACTTGAAGATGGAATTATTCCAAAATTATCTGCTTCTGTTATTTCTCCTGTTTCAATTACTATATCGCTATATTGTCCAAGTGTTGATTTTGTTGTAGCAGTTATTGATATAATTTTTGCACCAATTTTTTTAATTGATGGGACAATTCTAATTAGTTCATCTGTTTCTCCACTATTTGAAATTAAAAGAACTACATCATTTTTAGAAACAACTCCAAGGTCACCATGAACAGCATCACCTGGGTGAAGAAATATGGAAGAAATTCCGATTGATGCAAATGTCCCAACTATTTTTCTTCCAATAATACCACTTTTCCCCATTCCTGTTATTACAACTTTCCCTTCTAATGATTTCAATGTTTCAACTGCCTCAGCAAAACTATCTCCTAAATTCTCTTTTACTCTTTCCAGATTCTGACATTCAATTTCAATAATTCTTTTCCCAAATTCTATTATTTCTTTTTTACTCATTTTTTTAGTAAATTATTAATAAAACCTGTTCATATTTAAGTGTAGAGCAGAGAGAAAAGTTTCCCCTCATTTCCACCCTCGCCCGTAGCTCTACGGGCGAGCTTTCTCCTCCAAGGGAGCAGGAAATATCCCTCTCTCTTTCTGCCTCTCCCCACAGGGGAGAGGATGGAGGTGAGGGGGAATTTTATCTTTTGGTTTTCACTTTGTGTCTCTGTACCTTTCATTTACACTTGCTACTTTCCTTAATCAATCTCAATGGTTTTCCTTAATACCAAAATTATACCTGCTATATATTTATAATTTCCTCTGGTTTAGTACTGTCAAAATCACTATCAAAACTTACAAGAGTTAGACCGTACTTTTCAGCAGATACATATTGATATGTATCATCAAAATCTAAATTGAATTTCCCTATTCGTTGTCCAAGTTTAATCATAATTAGAGAAATTGAGTGAAAATAAAAGTCCATTATAAAAAGAAGTTCAGAAGATATTTTATTTAAAAAATTTTTAACTGCTGGTAATTCTTTCTGGTCAAGAAGTCGTTCTAACCATACATTAGTATCAACAAGGTACATTAATCAATCCCCTCTCCACTTTAATGATTCTTTTTGAAGTTCCAATGAAGTGTACTTGGAACGGTATTGTTTTAATGCATCAGCCCAGTCCTGAGTGATTTCTTCCCTGATATTTTTTGGTGCTTTTCTAACAGAAAACTGATAAAATCCTCCACTTCTTTTTGAAGATATAACGGCAATTTTTTAATTCTTTCCTCTATTTTTAATTCACTCATTTTCTTCTCCTCTTATAATATTACAATACATTTCTTATAAAGTAAATTTTCTTTACGCCAGGTCATACAGACCAGGTCATTCGGAGAATATAATTACTCATTTTTTTATTGCATAATAAATATTTTTTAAAATTATCAAAAGTTCTTCAACATCCTCTAATTTTAACATATTTGGTCCATCCGATAGTGCCTTTTCTGGTTCAGGATGAATTTCCATAAATATACCATCTACTCCAACTGCAATGGCTGCCTTTGCAAGATATGGAACAAGCTCTCTATTTCCTCCTGATTTTTTTCCCATTCCACCTGGTTTTTGAACACTATGAGTGGCATCAAAAATAACAGGATATCCAAGGCACCTCATAATTGGAATACCTGTGAAATCAACTACAAGATTGTTATATCCAAAACAGACACCTCTTTCTGTTATTAAAAGGTTTTTGTTTCCTGTTGATTCAAATTTTTCAATTATATTTTTAATATCCCAAGGAGCAAGAAATTGCCCTTTTTTGATATTTACTGGTTTACCTGTTTTTCCTGCCTCAATTATAAGGTCCGTCTGTCTTGAAAGAAATGCAGGAATTTGTAAAAGGTTCACAACTTTTGCAACTTTTTCTATTTGCTCTATACAATGAACATCTGTTGTTATCGGGATATTAAGTTTTTCTTTTACATTATTTAAAATTTCAAGTCCTTTTTCAATTCCAGGTCCTCTATATGAGTTTATTGATGTTCTATTTGCTTTGTCAAAAGATGCTTTGAATATAAACGGGATTTGATGTTTTTCACATATATTTTTAAGTGTCTCTGCTGTTTGGAAAACAATTTCTTCGTTTTCAATAATGCATGGTCCACCTATTAAACAAAAAATATTTTCTCCACCTATTTTTACATTTTTTATTCTAATTTCTTTTGTCATATTATAAAAATATTAAAAAAGTTTTTTAGCAAAGCACAATGTTTTAATAATGTAAAATGTAAAGCGTAAAAATAAAGTGTAAAATTGAAAATTGCAAAAGATAAAAACTTTTTAAATTTTAAGTTATAATTTTGAATTTTACATTTTCCATTTTTAATTTACTATTTATCAACCAGGTGGCCAATTCATTATTCTGCCACCCATTAAATGGTAATGTAAATGCTCAACACTTTGTCCAGCAAACTTATTAGTATTTATAACAATTCTGTATCCATTTTCTTTTATACTAAACATTTCTGCAACTTTTGAACAAACAATTAACATTTTACCAAGTAATTTTTCATCTTCTAAATTGTATAACTTATCAATGTGTTTTTTAGGTATTACTAAAATATGAACAGGTGCCTGTGGATTTACATCCTTTATTCCTATACAATCATCATCTTCATAGACCTTTTCTGCTGGAATTTGCCCTTTTATAATTTGACAAAAAATACACTCGCTCATTTTCTTTCTTTTGTTAAATTTTTTGGAACTTCTTCCTCTATATATGACTGAATTATATCTCCTTCCTTAAAATTGGTAAAATCAGAAACTATAATTCCACATTCAGTATTTTTAGGAACTTCTCTTACACTTTCTTTAAATCTTTTCAAACTAACAAGTGAACCCTCATATATAATCTGTCCATCTCTAACAACTTTTGCTTTTGAATTTATAATTACTTTTCCATCAACTACAAGGCATCCTGCAACTGCTAAATTTTTTCCAACTTTAAAAACCTTTTTTACAATTGCCTGCCCAGTAAGGGTTTCTTTTGTTTCTGGTATTAACATACCTTCAATTGATTTTGATAAATCATCTATAAGGTCATAAATTATATTGTATGTTTTTACTTCAACATGTTCTTTTTTTGCCAGGTCCTTTGCTTTTGGTTCAATTGCTACATTAAATCCAATTACTATACCATTAGAAGCATCTGCAAGCAAAACATCTGACTCAGAAATTTGTCCTGTTCCACTATGTAGAATATTTATTTCTACTTCATTTTGGGGAACCTTGCTTATTGCTTCTTTAATTGCATCAATTGAACCAGAAGTATCACATTTTAAAATAATTTTTAATTCTTTTATAATTCCTTTTTCAATTTCCTTATAAAGGTCTTCAAGAGTTATCTTTTTTACTGGTTGAATAATTGTTTTTTTATTTTTCTCTTCGGCTATTCTTCTGCCTTCTTTTTCTGAATCTACCACTAAAAATTTTTCTCCTGGTTTAACAGTGTTATGAGAACCTAATATTTCAACAGGAGTGGTAGGACCTGCTTTGGTCAATCTATTTCCTTTATCATCAAACATTGCTTTTACTTTTCCCCATGTATTACCAACAACAAATGAGTCAGAAATATTTAAAGTTCCATTTTCTACAATAATTGATATTAAAGGTCCCATTTTCTGGTCAAGTTTTGATTCAATTACAGTTCCTTCACCTTTTCCTGTTGGGTCTGCTTTAAGTTCTAACATTTCCCCAACAAGAATTATCATTTCAAGAAGGTCATTTATACCCTGTCCTGTATAGCCAGAAACAGGTACAAAAATAGTGTCTCCACCCCAGTCATCTGGAATAACACCAATTTCAGAAAATTGCTGTTTTACTCTATCTATATTAGCGTTTGGTTTGTCAATTTTATTTATAGCAACAATAATTGGAACATTTGCTGATTTTGCATGATTTAATGCTTCAATTGTTTGTGGCTTAATTCCTTCATCAGCAGCAACGACAAGAACTACAATATCTGTAACTTTTGCTCCTAATGCTCTCATTGCAGTAAATGCTTCATGTCCAGGAGTATCAATAAACACAATTGGATGGTTATTCACAACTATTTTATAAGCACCGATTTTCTGTGTTATTTGCCCTGCCTCTTGTTCAACTACTTTTGTTTTTCTTATTGAATCAAGAATTGTTGTTTTTCCATGGTCAACATGTCCCATAACTGTTACAACTGGACCTCTTGGAATAAGATTTTTTGATATTTTTTTTTCTTTTTCCTTTTCTTTTTCTTCTTCGCCTTTTATAACTTCGCAAATATAACCTTCTTTATCACAGAGTTTTTTTATTGTATCAAGAGAAATGGATTGATTTATATTTGCAATTATTCCCATTTCCATAAGGTCTTTAATAACTTTTGAAGGTGATAAATTAAATTTTTTACTTATTTCCCCAACTGTTTCATTTTCACTAACTTTTATTACTTTTTTAACTTTTTCTTCAACGGTTGTTGGTTTAGTAATTTTTTCCTCTCGGGAAAGATATTCTTTAAATTTTTTATATTCCTCTTCTGAAAGAGCACTTAAATGTGTTTTATTTTTTATTTCAAGTGTTTCAAGAATCTCAATCACTTTTTTACTATGTACACCAAGTTTTTTAGCAATTTCATATATTCTCATTTTTTTATATAATTCCCTGCTTTTGTAATAATTTGTTGTGCTTGTTCTTCGGGTATTTTCAATAAATTAGCAATTTCAGAGACATCTGCCTCTGAAAGGTCTTTTAATGAGTTATACCCATTTTTTGCAAGAATTTCTGCCATTTCTTCTGTAAGTTCATCTATTATACTTATTGCTGGTTTTACATTTTCCGCGAATTCAGATTTTTTATAAACTCTTATATCCCAATTAGTTAATTTTGATGCAAGACGGACATTTTGTCCTCTTTTCCCAATTGCAAGAAATAACTGGGAATCGTCAACAATAGCAATTGCTTCTCTTTTTCCTTTTTTTAAAATAACTTTTTCGCATTTAGCAGGGCTTAATGAATTTTCAATAAATTTAGTTATATCTCTATCCCATGAAATAATTTCTATCTTTTCTCCATTTAATTCTTTAACTATGTTTTTAATTCTTAATGACTTATTTCCTATACATGTTCCAACAGGGTCAATTTTTTCATCTTTTGAATATACTGCTATTTTTGTTAGATCACCAGGGAATCTTGCTATACCTTTGACTATTATTATACCTTCCTTAATTTCGGGAATTTCTTTTTCAAGTAATTTCAAAATAAAATTTGGATGAGTTCTTGAAACAATTAACTGAAATATCCCTTTATTTGGTTGCCTTACTTCTAATAAATATGCTTTTATTGGGTATCCAATTTTAAAATGGTCATTTGGTAATTTATGATGTTGAGGTAGCAGTCCTTCTGCTTTTCCAATGGAAATTACAACATGCCCATCTTCAAATCTTTCAACCATTCCACTTATTATCTCTCCTTCTAATTGTTTAAACTCATTATAAATGGTAATTTTTTCTGCTTCTTTCAATTTTTTGAGAATAACCTGTTTTGCTGTTTGAGCAGCAATTCTTTCCCATGGAAAAGAAGGAGGTGCAATTTCTTCACCCTGGTTATCCAAAAATTTTATCTCCCCTGTTTCCGGGTCTATTTTTATATCAACATTGCTGGGTAGTCCTGCTTTTTTCCTGTAAACAGATAAAAGCCCTTTTTCAAGTGACTCAATTAAATATTTTTTCTCAATCCCTTTTTCTTTCTCCCAGTATTCCAATAAAAAAGCCAAATCTGTCTTCATTTTTATAAAACCTCCAAGTTTAATTGTATTAAATTTCTTTTCTCTTGTCAACAACCCTAAAAATTTTCAATTAGATTATGATAGAAAACTGCTTTTTGATTTGAAAAGTTTGAAATTTAAATTTTTAATGAAGGTAAATATTTACTCAACCCTGTCTTTCTGATAAGAATATTTATCTACTTTTGTACTCTATTAAAAGCAGAGTGAGCAAGTTAAAGTTCAAATTTTTTTATCAATTAACCTTTAACATATCTACTATTAATTGAGAAATTTTAATTCTGTTTTCATTATGCCCCCCAAGTTGTTGTCAAGTGTTCTGCAGGTCCTTAATATGTGTGGGTTTTGATATATTTTTTAAAAAACAAAAATAACTACTGAAAGGTAATATTTTTGCAGGTTTAATATACACACTTATTAGTATAGAAAAGAGGAAAAAGAAAAACAGGTAGGTGAAATGAAATTTTGGGGATGCTGCCGTTTTGTGGAGGATGAATAAAGCATTTTTAATTAATAAAGTTAGTTATTTTCATTATCCACGAAAACTTGGATAACTCATGGAAAGTTACCCACATTATCCACAAATTCTACTGCTGTTTTTTTAAAAAACAAGATTTTTATTAGTAGGTGATGTCAAAATTTACACAGGGATATTATTAAAAAAGTGGTGTAGTATCAACTGCCGATTAGGGGTGCATTTAAGGTGCTTATTGACAGGAAGGTAACAGGAGAATATTTAGGGGTAATAACCCCAGAAGGATTGAAAGAACCAGGATATAGAATTAATAGACCAACAACATGTAAAGAGTATGGAGCAAGTTGGTTTTTAATAAAAGAGAATGAAGAAGTAATAGATAAACTAAAAAATACTTTTCCAATTTTCTGGAAGGAATTATTTATACTTTCTGTTTGTAGGTTATTATATCAATCACCTTTAAAACATATGGAATTACATTATCAAGATAGTTGGGTTTCAGAAGTTTATCAAGGGATAAGTTTAAGCAAGAATGTTTTACACCAAATACTTGAAGATATAGGAAGAAACAGAGAATCAATAACGAAATTTTTAAGAAGTTTTGTAAAAGGGAAAGAGAATCTTTTAATAGACCTTACACATATATTTTCCTTATCGGATAATATGGATTTAACAGAGAAGGGATATAATAATCAGTTTGATTTTAATTTACTTTTTATTTTTTCATTTGATCAAAAAATTCCATTATTTTACAGGGTATTACCTGGAAATGTAAGAGATGTAAGTAGTTTAAAGGCAACAATAGAAGAAAGCGGGATAAAGGATGTAGTAATTATAGTATGGAATAAAGGGTTCTATTCCAGAGATAATATTGAG
>Ga0116192_1001158_pt1 | contig 18854 bp, 14 predicted proteins | sample AD_UKC113_MetaG_FD_89876 | JGI IMG/M metagenome (GOLD analysis project Ga0116192, IMG submission 89876) | Active sludge microbial communities of municipal wastewater-treating anaerobic digesters from Hong Kong - AD_UKC113_MetaG | ecosystem: Engineered > Bioreactor > Anaerobic > Digestate... | reverse complement strand
TCCTTTTGGCTGCAGCCGATCCTTTCAAGATCCCACACCTCATCGATCCAGCCCTCACAGAAATCCTTTTCATGGCATACCAGAAGCACGCTTCCCTTATACTGGACAAGCGCATCACGAAGAGCCTCCTTGGCCGATTTATCCAGATGGTTGGTAGGCTCGTCAAGGATCAGGAGGTTAGCGGGGGTGAGCATGAGGCGGCAAAGCCTGGCCTTGGATCGTTCTCCGCCGCTCAAAGAAGCCATAGGCTTTTCCAGATGATCCTGAACAAGACCGCATTGAGACAGGGTCTTTCGGATATCCCTGTAAGCCATTCCCGGGAACAGGTTCCAAATATAGCTGAGGGCTGTTGCATCCTTAGGCAGGACCTCCTCCTGCTCAAAATAGGCCGGTGTGACAAAGCGCCCCAAGCTGACAATCCCGCCTCTTAATGGGATAATCCCCAAAAGGGATTTCAACAGCGTGGTCTTGCCTATCCCGTTAAAGCCGGTGATGGCAACCTTCTGTCCTCTTTCAAGCCTCATATCCAGCTTGGGAAGAAGGGTTCTGTCATAGCCCACCTCAAGCTCAAGGGTTTCCAGCACCACCTTTTCAGGCTCACGGGTCATTTTAAACTGGAAGAGGGGCTTCTTTAAAAGAACCGGCTTTTCCAGCTTCTCCATCCTTTCCAGGGCCTTCTGGCGGCTTTGCGCTCTTCCCGTGGTGGAAGCGCGTACGATGTTCTTCCGGATGAAGTCCTCCATACGCGCGATTTCCTTCTGCTGCCGCTCATAGTTCTGAATATAGGCTTGCTGCCTTTCGGCGCTCAGCTTGAGGAACTTGTCATAGTTGCCGGGATAACGGGTCATTTTGGTGAACTCCAGGTGCCAGATCACATTGACGACGCTATTAAGAAAGCTGATATCATGGGATACCAGGATAATGCTTCCCGGATAACTCGAAAGATACCCTGTGAGCCATCGGATGTGCTCCTGATCCAGATAGTTGGTGGGTTCATCCAGCAGCAGAACATCGGGCTTTTCCAGAAGGAGTCGGGCAAGCATCAGCTTGGTCTTCTGCCCGCCGCTTAAGGTTTGTGCAGGTGTGTCCAGTCCGATGCCCTTAAGTCCCAGGCCGGCCGCAGCATCCTCAATCAGGCCGTCTATCCTGTAAAAATCGCTTTGGTCAAGCATCTCCTGGAGATGCCCCATTCTGTTAAGCAAACGGATCATCTCATCTTCGCTGCAGGCGCTTAGTTTATCAGCAAGAGCTGCGATTTCGGCTTCAATTTGATAAAGCGCACTGAAGGCCTCTCTCAGCACATCCATCAGGGTTGCCCCGGGAGTGAAGGCCTCGTATTGCTTAAGATAGCCTTTTTTAATCCCCGGCGCCCATAGCACCGTGCCTTCGTCATGGAGGATGTTTTCGGACAGGATGTTCAGGAAGGTTGTCTTTCCGGAGCCGTTTGCGCCCACCAAACCAGCCCGTTCTCCTTTCAGCAGCCTGAAGGAGATGCCGTCCAGCACCTTCTTGTCGCCATAGGTATGGCTTAAATTTTCTATAGATAATAAACTCATAATGCAAAACCTCATTTCTTGAAAATCATCCTGTGATCCGCAAGATAAGGCCCTGCATTGAAGAGCTCCACTCCATTAAGCAATCATTGATTGCCAGCGGATGGCCCCTTTTAATCCATAAATAAAGGGAAGAGGCCGATAAAATCCTCTTCCCGGAAACATGGCATGGCTTATGCGCAAAATCCCAAAAAAGGGTATAAAAAAGAGTCTTTCATGCGGATCACAATTCTTATTGAGATGGCTAAAAAAGGGCAGACTACTCCCCTAGCAAGCCATTTCAAGCATAAGAATTGTGCCAAACAACATCAGACTCATCTCTCCTTAAGCAGTATTATTGCATCAAAATTCATGATATATTATAACCGGATTCCTGATTCCTGATTTAATTCAAGGCATATCTTGGTCACATCTTTTTGGTTGTCACCAACCGGATCTCACTGGTGAAAGTAACGGCGAGATGAATCAAAACAGTTGATAAATCCGCATTCGTGCATTGGCCCATACGGAAGAAAAAAAGAAGAAATGAACCAAAGGCATGGCGGTACGTCTTATCATATGAAAGGGTTGATCACCAAAATCTCCAGTCCCACAGGGGCTGATATGATGAAGCAGCATTCTGATCCATATGGAGAAAAGCAGCGAGATCGGATGATTGTTTGTATTATTGAGGGAGGAATCGTTATGAAATGGTACATGCCCAAAACTTGGCCGAAATCATTGAAAATATTCGGTGTAATCGCGGTTATAGTGGTCATTCTGGTGGCATCATTCTCTTCTCAGAGGAATGAGTATGCAAGTGTCGGTTATGCCGGAGGAAGCAGCAAGGTCACTACCACAGCAGGCAAGGCATCTGCACCGGCGGCACCTGTGCCACAACCCTCAACGGCGGCCATAGCTAAAGCCGATGGCTTAGCTGACTACGAGGTCTATGCAGCCGAGGAAGCCACAGCTGTTGCAGGCAATCCGGGTGCAGTGGCAAGAAAGATCATCAAGGAGGGCAGCGCACGGATTGAGACAAAGGAGTTTGAGAACTCTCTTAGTGCCATTGACGCTCTCATTGCTCAGTCGGGCGGCTTTGCCGAGATGCGTGAGGTGAGCGGCAGCGGCATAAATAGAAATGAACTCCGGTATGCCTATATTACTTTCAGGGTACCTGCCGAGAAATTCGAGAGCATCATGCAGAGCATGGGTTCGGTTGGGACTGTGATTTCCAGCAACACCAGCGGTACCGACATCACCGAACAGTACATAGATCTTGAGACCCGCATCAAGAACCTGAAGATCCAGGAGCAGACTCTGCAGGATCTGATGGCCAAGGCCGAGAAGCTGGAGGATGTTATCACCCTTGAAGCCAGAATGTCCGAGCTGCGCTACCAGATCGAGAGCAAGGAAAATGAGCTGAAAAACTATGACAGGCTGGTTCAATACAGCCGGATCTCAGTAAGTCTGTCTGAAGTGGTTGAGGTCACCCAGATTAAGCCCGTCCCCAGAACCATGGGAGAACGGATCAGCGACGCATTTTATGTGGCTGTCGATGATTTCACCACCGGCCTTGAGGATTTCGCCATATGGGCTGTTGCCAATTGGATCACCTTCATCTTTATCATCGCCTTTGCAGTGGTATTCATCGTGGTGATACGTAAGGCCAGAAGGAAAAACCGGGCTGAGCAGAAGGTTGCCCCGGTGGTGGATCTACCCAAGAAGGAAGACTGACGGGTTGGATGACGATGCGCGGAGAGGGGGCTTCCAAGTTGTGGATCTACCCAAGAAGAATGACTGATGGATCGGTTCCGAATGCTGGCTTTGACAGAAAAACTACATTGAAGTGACAACGTGTAAGTTGTCACTTTTTTATTGACATTGACGCATACGTTGTGATATATTAGTTTAGCTATTGAATAGCAGACGGATAAATAGATAGATAGATAGAAAAAATAAGCGTGTATGCCTTATAACCGGAAAAGTCTTGGAAGGAGGCATTCTTCAAATGTCTGAAATGAAAAAGGACAGAGGCCCCAAGAGGGGCGGTGACCGCAATAACGCCGGCGACAGCAAGATGGGCGGCCGCGGCGGAATGAGAAGAGCAAAGCGTAAGATATGTGCGTTCTGCGCCGATAAGGTTGAATCTATAGATTACAAAGACCTTATGAAATTGAGAAAGTATTTGTCCGAAAAGGGCAAGATACTTCCCAGAAGAATATCGGGCAGTTGTGCTAAGCATCAGCGTCAGCTGACAATAGCCATCAAGAGAGCCCGCCATATCGCGTTATTGCCCTACACTACAGACTAAACAGCCAGCAGCCTATAGATTTAATCTATAGGCTGTATTTCAATAATCCCCTAATCCTATTGTCTATCGAAACAGCAAAGCCCTTTTCCAAAACGGTTTTTATCCATCGGGAAATTGGAACGGCCCTGACAGGGGTGCTATAATAAACCTAAAACCGTGTTTGGAAGTGACAACTCCCATGAGCGTCAAAGGATTTGATATTGCGAAGAACATGAGGATTATTGAGAATCTCAAAAGCGAGCTGCTGTTTTGTGTTTCCCATTTATACCGACAAATGGCATCCGATCGTTGCGAGGATATCAGAGAAACGGCTCTGGATGCTTTATCCGATACCATTATCATCAGTTATCTTCTGTCCAGAAGACTCGGCCTGGAGTACACCGCCCTTGAAAAGGAGATCGCCTCAAAGATCCGTTTGGGGCTGGTGGAGGGCCATGACACAGAGAAATATTTTGGCGACATATCCGCTTTGGCTCGGCTGAGAAATCCGCAGGCCTCTACCTGACGTTATTTTAAGCCATTCGCAGCGGATGTTTCGTCTATTTCAGATAAAACGGAGGTTGCGTTATGAAAGTAATTTTAAAGCAAGATGTCAAAACACTTGGCAAGAAAAACACCATTGTAGATGTCAACGACGGGTATGCCAGGAATTTTCTTATCCCCAAGGGTCTTGCTGCCGAAGCCACCACCGCCGCCATCAATGAGATCCATGCCAAGCAGGGCGCAGAGAAGCATCGTAAGGAAAACGAGCTTGCCGATGCAAAAGCCTTGGCTGCAAAGCTCTCCAATATCACTGTCACAGTTAAGTCAAAAGCAGGAGCCAACGGAAAGCTCTTCGGCTCCATTACCAACAAGGATATCGCCGACACCATCAAAGCCCAGCATGGGTTTGTCATCGACAAGAAGATGCTCAACCTTCCTGATGCCATAAAATCCCTCGGAGAAACCGATGTGGAGGTTAAAATCTATCCCGGAGTGTCTGCAAAGATCAAGGTTCGGGTAGAAAACGACCAAACAGCCTAAAGGAGGCAGGTATCATGGAAGCCGATTACACAAGAATACCGCCCCATCATGTGGAGGCTGAGCAATCCATTATCGGCTCGCTGCTCATCGACCGAAATGCCCTGTCCGAGGTCAGTGGAAGGCTGAAGCCCAAGGCCTTCTATCTGGAAAAGCACCAGGAGATCTATGAGGCTATTCTGGAGCTGTATGAAAACAGTCTTCCGGTAGACATCATCACCCTCACCGATGTTCTGGCCAAAAGAGGCACTCTTGAAAAGGTCGGCGATGTGGATTACATCGCATCCCTTGCCAACGCCGTTCCTACAACGGCAAACGTGCTCCATTATGTCTCCATTGTGGAAGACAAGGCGCTCTTAAGAAGCCTGATTGAGGCATCCTCCAAGATCGTGGATCTAAGCTATCAGGGCACCATGGAGGGTACCGAGGTGCTTTCTGAGGCCGAAAAGACCGTGTTCGACCTGTCCCAGGGCATGAACCGCTCGGGTCTTGAATCGGTGAACTTGGTCTTGGATAAGGCTTTTACCCAGCTGGAGGAGCTGTGCCGCAATAAGAATGATTTTACCGGTGTTCCCAGCGGCTTTATTGACCTGGATCGCAAAACCTCGGGCTTCCAGAACTCAGACCTTATCCTGGTGGCAGCAAGGCCTGCCATGGGTAAAACCTCATTTGTTCTGAACATCGCCGTGAATGCGGCGCTGAGAAACTATCCCGTCGCCATTTTCAGCTTGGAAATGTCCAGGCTTCAGTTGGTTAACCGCCTTTTGTCCAGCGAGTCCATGGTTGAATTGGAGAAGATGCGCACCGGAAAGCTGGATGGTGAGGACTGGAAGAAGCTGTCCTATACCCTGGGGCCCCTTTCCAAGTCCCCCATCTACATCGATGACAATGCCAGCACCAATGTCATGGAAATGATGTCCAAGCTGCGCAAGCTGAAGCTGGAAAAGGGCTTGAGCCTGGTGATCATCGACTATCTCCAGCTGATGGAGGGCCGAAAGAAGACCGATAACCGCCAGCAGGAGATCTCGGAGATCTCAAGAGCTCTGAAGATCATGGCCAAGGAGCTCAATGTTCCGGTTATCGCCTTGTCACAGCTCAGCCGTGCCCCCGAAACCAGAAACGACCACAGGCCTATCCTCAGTGACTTGAGAGAATCAGGTGCCATCGAGCAGGATGCCGACATGGTCATGTTTCTTTATAGAGATGATTACTATAATGAGGAATCAGAGAACAAGAATGTGGTAGAGGTTATCATCGCCAAGCACAGAAACGGTTCCACAGGCACTGTGGAGCTGGCCTGGATTCCTCAGTTCACCAAGTTCGGAAATCGCTTATATTCTGAGCCTGTACATAATGTGCCGGGCAGGTAGGGCCGATGGTGTGCAAAGCATTATTGGAGTGCGTAAAAGACAATATTAAACGTTTCAGACTGATACCCCCCGGCGGGCATGTGATCGCAGGTCTTTCGGGCGGAGCCGATTCGGTCTTTCTCATCCATGCCCTCAACAGCCTCAGCAGCACCCTATCCTTCAAAATTACCGCCGTTCATGTGAACCACATGCTCAGAGGCCGGGAGTCCGACGCGGATCAAGACTTCTGCGAAGCGCTTTGTGCTGGTCTTGGCATTCCCCTGAGGGTTTTCTCGGAGGATATCGGTGCTCAGGCCGAGGCACAGGGAATCTCACAAGAGGAAGCAGGACGGGAGGCCCGTTACCGCCTTTTCAGCAAGGTCCTTGAGGAGGTCGGGGGAGATGTCATTGCTGTGGCCCACAACCTGGAGGACAGGGCTGAAACGGTCATGATGAACATTCTTCGGGGATGCGGCCTGGAAGGCCTTTCGGGTATGGACTATAAAAACGGTGTGATCGTAAGGCCTATCTTAAATATCTCCCGCGAAGATATTGAGGCTTATCTTGAAGAGAAAGGCCAAGGCTACAGGATTGACAGCAGCAACTATACCAACGCCTATTTCAGAAACAGGATCAGAAATCAGCTGTTTCCGTTTATCCGTGAGAATCTGGGCACAGATCCCGTTGAAAGCCTCCTGAGGCTTTCCCGCTTGGCAGGGGAGGATCAGGATTATCTCGAGGAAACGGCAAGACAGGCGTTCGGGCAACATGTCACCATGCCGCGCCCCCAGGAGCTTTTCATGGACAGGGGCTGTCTCAACGAAATGAATAAGGCCGTATCGAGCAGGATAATAAGGCTTTCATGGGAAAAGCTAAAGGGTGATAAAAGGAATCTGGAAAGCATCCATGTGGATCAAATCCTAAAGCTATCAAGGACAGGAGGGCCTCACGGTGCAATTTCCCTTCCCGGCAGGTTTACAGCCTGGGTAGACTATAAAAAGCTTCACATAGGGGTAAAATGTGAAGGTGAAGCGCCGAAGGATTATGCCTGCCCGCTTCAAATACCCGGCATAACCGAAGTGCCTGAGGCCGGTGGGCGCATGATTGCAGAGCTTCTGGATGAAAAGGATATTAAAGCCGAAGATATCAGGGAAATCAAGGAAAATTCAAGTTTACAACTATTTGATTATTTAAAACTCGATTGTGGAATAAATATAAGGAACAGAAGGGCTGGAGACAGATTTTTCCCATGGGGCTCGCCCGGAGAGAAAAAGCTGAAGGAATACCTAATCGATGCCAAGGTGCCCTTGGAAAAGCGCGATGCCATGCCGCTTCTGGCAAGAGATCATGAAATCCTGTGGGTTATCGGCATGAGAACCAGCCAAGCAATACAACCAGACAGCAGGACCCGGCAATACGTCAAACTGACCTGGGTTCCATACAATTGACGGAGGAAGAGGATACTATGAGCAAACTGAAGGTACTGATCACAAGGGAACAGCTGGCCGAAAAAGCGAAGGAAATGGCCGCACAGATTTCAAAGGATTATGAAGGAAAGGAATTACTGCTTGTCGGCGTTTTAAAGGGCGGCTTCATGTTTTTGGCAGACCTTGTCAGGTACCTGACCATAGATGTGAACATCGATTTTATTTCCTGCTCAAGCTACGGCAACTCCACCGTTTCATCGGGTGTGGTGCGCATCCTGAAGGATATCGATTATGATATCACCGGTAAGCATGTGCTGATTGTGGAAGATCTTATCGATACCGGCCTTACCCTTACATACCTGAAGGACCTGTTCGCCGCCAAGTGCTGCGCAAGCGTCAAGGTGTGCGCCGCCATGGATAAGCCCTCAAGGCGGAAGGTCGCTTTAGAGGCCGATTATCAGGGGATTGTCATACCAGACCAGTTTGTGGTGGGCTACGGTCTTGATTATGCCGAAAAGTACCGCAATCTGCCTGACGTATGTGTTGTGGAGGAAATATAAGGTTGTGTTTTTTCAAGCCTTATGATACGATATTGTAATGATTTTAAACTGGCCGTAATCTACTTTATATAAAACCCCGTGGCCTTTTGGGAGGTTGAATATTATTGAAAAATGTAAGGGGCTTTAGTTTTTACATCATCATCTTTATCATAATGGCCCTGGTTATTATGATGTATAACAGCATAAACAATCCGACCGACATGAGATACTCGGATTTTCGAACCCAGCTTGAGGCAGGAAATGTCCAGAGCGTTCTGGTGCGCTCCACTCAGGCTGATGTCTATCTTCTGAGGCCTTCATCACCATATAATACCGACACACGATACAGCGTAAGCTTCCTATCCCTGGACAGCTTTACGGCATTGCTGGATGACGCCTATAACAGAGGCAAGCTCACCACCTTCGACGTGGAAAAGAAATCGACCCCGCCGTGGTGGCTTGAGATGCTGCCCATGTTCGCCATGGTCATCCTCTTTGTCTTCTTCTGGATCTTCTTTATTCAGCAGTCCCAGGGTGGCGGAAACCGTGTCATGTCCTTCGGCAAGAGCCGTGCGCGCATGGCCAACGAGGACAGCAAGATGCGCGTCCGCTTCGCTGATGTGGCCGGTGCCGATGAGGAAAAGGAAGAGCTTGAAGAGATCGTGGAATTCCTCAAGGAGCCCAGAAAGTATGTTGAGCTGGGCGCAAGGATTCCCAAGGGCGTGCTTCTTGTGGGACCTCCGGGAACCGGTAAAACCCTTCTTGCCAAGGCTGTGGCGGGAGAGGCCGGAACACCCTTCTTCTCTATCAGCGGTTCCGACTTTGTGGAAATGTTCGTGGGCGTTGGCGCGTCCCGCGTAAGAGACCTTTTTGAACAAGCTAAGAAGAATGCACCTTGTATTGTATTCATAGACGAAATCGACGCAGTGGGCCGTCATAGAGGCGCAGGCCTGGGCGGTGGTCACGACGAGCGCGAGCAGACCCTGAACCAGCTGCTTGTGGAGATGGATGGCTTTGGTGTCAATGAAGGCGTCATCATTCTGGCGGCCACCAACAGACCCGACATCCTCGACCCGGCGCTTATGAGACCCGGCCGTTTCGACAGACGCGTAGTGGTAAGTTATCCCGACATCAAGGGTCGTGAGGAGATCCTCAAGGTTCATGCCAAGAACAAGCCCCTTGAGCCCGATGTGGACTTGAAGGACATCGCCAAGACAACACCCGGCTTTACCGGTGCCGATATTGAAAATCTTCTGAACGAAGCCGCACTGCTGGCTGCAAGGAAGAATAAGAAGGCCATCTCCATGGTGGAGATCAAGGAAGCCAACTATAAGGTCATGATGGGTCCCGAGAAGAAGAGCCGCGTCATCAGCGACAAGGAAAAGCGCCTTACAGCCTATCATGAAGCAGGCCATGCCATCGCTGTCCGCGTGGTGTCCACCACCGTTAAGGTTGACCGTGTTACCATTATTCCTTCGGGCCGCGCAGGCGGATTTACCTCCTACAAGCCCGATGAGGATATCACCTATACCACCAAGGCACAGCTTGTTGAGCAGATTATCGTAGCATTAGGCGGCAGAGGTGCCGAAGAGCTGGTCTTAGGTGAGGTCAGCACAGGCGCATCCAGCGACCTGAAGAAGGCCAACCAGATCGCCCGCGACATGATTACCAAGTACGGTATGAGCGAAGAGCTGAGCAATCTGGTCTTCGGTGACGAAAACGACGAGGTATTCCTGGGCAAGAGCTACGGGCATACCCGCAACTACAGCGAAGAGATCTCGGCTAAGATCGATATCGAGGTCAAGAAGATCATCGACGATGCTTATGCCAAGGTGAAGGAAATTCTCAGTGAGAACAGGCAGCGCCTGGAGGATATCACCAAGGCCCTTCTGGAGAAGGAACGCATCGATGCCGAGGAGTTCGAGGAAATCTTCAAGAACGGCTACAACCCTCCGGTGACAGTCTGATAAGTTGAATAGGAAATAGAATAAAAGGGGGCAGTCTCAAATTGATTGAGGCGGCTCCTTTTTTATGTGAGATTAGGAGGAGAGGCCGCTGCAAAATAATGTGGTTTATTATACGGAATGATGTTCAGGTTGGCGACGTTTCCTTAAGGAGCAGTTGGAGCTGTTATGCGAAAGTGCAGATCAGAGCTGGCTAAGCGGCGCGCCTGCGACCTCGCAAGAACAAGCGCGAGCATTCACAACTTCCTGCGAACGAGGACAGCAAGAAGATTTAAAACATCATGGCCTATCCTAAAGCCAGCTTTCGAGCCGGCTCCTGTTGACGTATTCCCGGCACATACAAATTGCTGCAGGCTACAGCTGCTTTAATGGCACAATAAGGACGTCTCCGTTACCAGCGCCTATTCTTTAGATACCGAAAACACAATACCGTTGCGGCGCTTCAGTAAAGACCCTATGCCGATGAAAGCCGCAACCGAAACCATACACAGGATAGAGGCATAGAGCATCATCTGCCTCAAGCCGAAAGCCTCTACGGCATACCCCCCAAGGACACTTCCCATAATCCTGCCCAGGCCCATGCTGATAAAGCCGTGGAAGGTCTGGCCGGTAGCCCGAAGCTCCTTCTTGACAGTCTTGCTGATATAGACAGCCAGGCTGAAGGCGAACACAATATAGGTGAGCCCATGGAGCATGGAAACAGGATAAATCCAGAAGGGTGTGCCAATGATATAAAAGAGCAGAAAGCGGAGCCCGTTGATACTCATGGAGAGAACCAGGGTGAGCTGAATGCCAAGCTTATTGATGATTTTATCGGCAAAGAACAGGAAGGGCAGCTCGCTCATGGCCGCGATAAAGTAGATCACACCCAGGCTTTCCTCGGAACCGCCGATAGAAGAGAAGTACAGCGGGAAGAAGGTGGAATAAAAGCCGATGGCAAGCTGGGCCATCATGCTGAAAAGCATGAATAGGATCAACAGCTTGTCTTTAAAGAGCTCTCTGACCGATACAGTATTGCCCTCGGACTGATGACCCCTGACCTTTGGGAAAAACCCGGTGGACATCATGCAGAAAAAGCCGGTGGCCGCAGTGACATAGAAGATATAGCGGATATCCTGCTTCACCAAAACCCCAAGCAGGATGGAAACCACCGAATATCCCACGGTGCCCATAGCACGGATGGGCCCGTAGGAAAACCTGCTGTTTTCAAGGTATTCCAGGGTAATGGTCTCGGACAGCGAGGTCTGCGCCGACTGAAAGCTGGCCATCATCAGGCATACGGCCAGGATATAGGTATAGGAGGTGTTCAGCGGCAGCAGCACGATGGCCAGAGACGAGCCGCCGATAAGCACCATTAGGATGGCATTTTTGGATTTGGAACGATCAGCCCGCACACCGATGAAGGGTTGCAGCAGTGCTGCCATCAGGGGCCCTAAGGCCATGACAATGCCGATCTGGCTTTCTTTGAGTCCCACACCGCTTAAGTAAACCGGCAGGAAGCCGTACAGGATGGGCAGGCTGCCCCAGAGAAAGGCACTCTGGAGGGAAAAGGCGATTGGTGATGCGTTTTTCTTCTGCATTGTGTTACCATCTTTCTAAGTATTAATCCGTGTCTGCGTGATAGATTGTGTCATATGTGTTCATCTGCGATAGTAATAAAGATCATTATAACTGCTGATGAAACCATACGCAAGGCAGTATCTTTCTTCCGGTGGCCGTCTAATGAGAGCTTCCGGAGAAATTGCGATGAAAAATCGGACTGCATCGGATAAAATGGTTTGTAAGAAGCAGTTGCCGTATGGTAAAATGATATGAAATCCAAATTTTTGCATTCGGCTTAACCTTAAGCGGAAGGCGGAAGCTCTATATGAAGGTTTTTCGGCATATTCGGCCGACATATGATAGAAAGCTCATTTATGCAAGGCTAGGCTATAAACGCGGCACCACTGCCCTTACCCAAGCCGATGAGGCCTCTTTGGAGGAGCTGATCCAAAAATGCGAGGGGCTCTGTGACATCGCTGTGGCCTATCGCATCATGGGCGTGCAATCAAACCAGGATGGAGTCATCATCCTGGAGGACGGCACGGGTTTTAAAGGTAAGGCACTTGGGGAGCTGCTTTCCTGTTCTGATAAGGTTGTTCTGATGGCCTCAACAGCCGGAAGACGCGTGGGAGAGGCCATAAACGGACTGATGAGCAGCGGACGGGCAAGCGAAGCGGTGGTGCTGGATGCGGCTGCCTCCGAGATAGCCGATGCCGGGTTGGATTTTGTGATGGACTATATCCGGACCCAGATCCGTAAAGCGGGGAAGACCCTCACACGCCTGAGATTCAGTCCGGGATACGGCGACTTTGTGATTGAACAGCAAAGAGACTTTGCGCGGCTTCTGGACATCGGGCAGCTGGGCATGAGCCTCACCGAAGCCTGTATGCTTCTGCCTGAAAAATCGGTGATGGCTATAGCCGGAATCGTGGCTCTGGAAGCACAGACAGCGGCGGATTTCCATGATGAAATCCAATAATGGGCTAAGAAGTAAAGCATATCAAACAATGAAGGTTGATTAAAAATGACACGTCAAGATTTCAAGGAACTCTTTCGTAAAGGGATGGTTTTTCTGGATGGGGCAACCGGCACACAGATGCACAAAAGCGGTATGCCCTCCGGTGCCTGTCCCGAAAAATGGGCTGTTGAGAATCCCGAGCCTTTGATTCAGGTTCAGAGGGACTATATTTCGGCCGGCTCCAATATCATCTTAACCTTCAGCATGGGTGGTAATGCCATCAAGCTTAAGGAGTACGGGCTTGAGGAGGAGACCCAGAGCCTGAATAAAAGGCTTGCCGAGATCTCCAAGGAAGCAGCTGGGGGCAAGGCACTGGTTGCTGGGGATATCTCCTCTTGTGGAAGCCTTTTGGCGCCTTATGGTGAAATCTCCTTCGAGGAATCGGTGGAGAGCTATAAAAAGCAGATACAAGGGCTCCTGGATGGCGGTGTGGACCTTTTTGCCATTGAAACCATGCTGGATATCCAGGAAACCCGTGCAGCCCTGATTGCCATCCGGGAGATGTGCGATCTGCCCGTCATCGTGACCATGACCTATGAAAATGGCCTGCGGACGCTGATGGGAACCGACCCTTTAAGTGCCCTGGTGACGCTTCAATCCCTGGGGGCCGATGCCGTAGGCTGCAACTGCTCCAGCGGGCCTGCCGAGATGGTGGAGATTTTAAAGCTCATGAAGCCTTATGCAAAGGTGCCTCTGATTGCGAAGCCCAATGCGGGAAAGCCCAGGCTTGTAAACGGGAAAACCGTATTTGATATGGATTCGGATACCTTCTGTTCCTATGTTGAGGCATTGATAGAGGCCGGTGCAAACGGATTGGGCGGCTGCTGCGGCACCAGCCCCGAATACATTGCCAAGCTGGTGGCTGCTGCCTCCAAATATCGGGTAAAGGCCGTGGCGCCCTCTCATGTAAGTCTGGTCTCCTCCAACAGGAAGACCGTCATGATTCATCAGGACCTGCCCCTCACCGTCATCGGAGAACGCCTTAACCCGACAGGGAAGAAAATGCTCCGGGAGGCTCTTATCCGTAATGATATGGAGACAGTTTCAGATTTTGCCCGTCAGCAGATGGAGGCGGGAGCACACATGCTGGACGTGAATGCCGGTGTTCCCGGCATTGATGAAAGGGCTGTACTCACCGCAATGGTCAATGCTGCCTGCAATGCGGTTCCTCTGCCCCTTTGCCTGGATTCCTCCAATCCCGAGGCCTTGGAGGCCGCCCTGCGCATCTACCCCGGAAGAGCCGTTATCAACTCCATATCGGGAGAGCAAAAGAAGCTGGATGTCATTCTTCCCCTGGCTGCGAAGTACGGAGCCATGTTTGTGCTTCTGCCCATCGATGACACAGGGGTCCCTCAAACCGCCGAGGAACGTATTGCCATCATCAAAAGGGTCTATGAAAAGGCTCAGAAATACGGCTTTACCAAGGAGGACATCCTTGTGGACGGTGTGGTGATGACAGTGGCAGCCGATCAGAAGGCAGCCGCCGAGGCCCTGAAGGTGATTACCTGGTGCAGCCGTGAATTCGGCGTCAATACCGTCATAGGCCTGTCCAATGTTTCCTTCGGCCTGCCGTCCCGGGAGCTTATCAACTCGGCATTCCTTTGCATGGCAGTGGCTGAGGGCTTAAGCTCGGCTATCATGAATCCCAACGACGAAGGGCTCATGGATGCCAAACGGGCGCTGGATGTGTTAAAATCAAGGGATGAGCATGCCCTTGCCTATATCAACCACTATTCCTCGGGAAAGGAAGCTGCAGCACCTCCCGCAGCTAAGGTTGAAAAAAGTGAGAAATCGCTGTTTGACACCGTTGTGGAGGGTCATTCCGACAGGACCGCCGAAATGGTGCGCCATGAGCTTGATCAGGGCGTGAGTGCCGAAAGGCTTGTGGATGAGGTCCTCATTCCTGCCATTCAGGAGGTGGGGCGGCGTTATGACGACAAGGTGTACTTCCTTCCCCAACTCATCAGGGGTGCCGAGGCTATGGAGAAGGCCATGGCCATCCTCACACCTTACCTGGCCAAGGCTGAGGGAGCAGGTCTAAAGCCTAAGGGGACGGTGGTCATTGCCACTGTAAAGGGCGATATTCACGATATCGGAAAGAACATTGTGGCGCTCCTCCTCAGAAATTACGGATTTTCGGTGATTGATCTGGGCAAGGATGTTCCTGCCGACCGTATCATTCAGTCTGCTATTGCGCATAATGCGGATATAATCGCTCTATCGGCCCTGATGACCACCACCATGACCGAGATGCCCAAGGTCGCCGCTATGGCTTCCGAGGCTGGGCTTAATACCAAGGTGATGGTTGGCGGTGCGGTTTTGGATAAGGAGTATGCCGCTAGCTTTAACGCTTTTTATTCCAGAGATGCTTATGCCGCTGTTAAACTGGCAGAAAGCCTGGTATAATAATTGGGGGTTTTACAAATGGAAGAATTTTTTAAGCTGGGTTTCTTTACAATGACCGATAAGGTCACAAAAGTTTTGGAAAAGCCATTTCCGTTCATCGTGACAGGAGCGGTGATTGCCGCTATCTGGATCTATTTTCTGTTCCTCGTTCCCAGAAAGGGCAAGCGCTACGACAGCTTCCTCGATTATTTAAATGATGTTTTAAACTTTAAGGTGATGCTCACAGGTGTGGTGGCCAAGATCCTGTATATTGCCTTCTCCATTGTCATCTTTATCGTGGGCCTTGTGGCCATTTTTGCGGCCAACTTCTTCGTGGGCTTTATCGGAATGCTGATATTGGAGCTTATCCTGAGGCTGATCTTTGAGTTCATTGCCGTACTCTTCTCCATTCAGGAGAATCTGGTTATCTTCAATAACCGTTTTGAAAAGCTGGATAATGAGGATTGAGCTGTTACCGGTTAAGTGGCAGTAGTAAGAACCTCGCATGGTATTAACCAGACAGCGGGGTTTTTTATATGATCAGTGAGGCATTCGTGATCTTCCAATACCTCAGAGAAAAGGAGCAATAGCGGAAGCATGAAAAGCTATATAGATTTTGAGAATGTCACCAAGCAATACAAAATGGGTGAAATCATCATCCCGGCAGTTGACGGTGTTACCTTTTCCATTGAAAAGGGCGAATTCTGCGTCATTGTGGGGCCAAGCGGCGCAGGGAAGACCACCATCCTTAACCTGCTTGGCGGCATGGACACCGTCTCCTCAGGGCAGATCTTTATGGATGACCGGGAGATCTCAGCCTGGAAGCCCAAGCAGCTGACGGCCTATCGCCGTTACGATGTGGGCTTTGTGTTTCAGTTCTATAATCTGATTCAGAACCTCACCGCCCTTGAGAATGTGGAGATGGGAGCCGAAACCTGCAAGAATCCGCTCCCTGCCCGGGAAATCCTTGAGAAGGTGGGCTTAGGCGGCCGCATCAACAACTTCCCCTCCCAGCTATCAGGCGGAGAGCAGCAGCGTGTAGCCATCGCCAGGGCCCTTGTGAAAAACCCGAAGCTGCTTTTGTGCGACGAGCCTACCGGAGCGCTGGACTACAACACCGGAAAGTCCATTCTCAAGCTCCTGCAGGATACCTGCAGAAAAGAGGGGATGACGATCATCGTTATCACCCATAACCATGCCATAACGGACATGGCCGACCGCGTCATCACCGTGAGAAACGGGAGGATCGACAGCATTCATCTCAATGATAATCCTATGCCGGTGGAAAACATTGAATGGTAAGGCATAGCGCGGGAGACCGATATAAATGAAACCAAAAATGCGACGCAATCTGTATAAGGAAATCACCACCACAAAGAGCCGATACCTGGCCATTATGGCCATTGTAATGCTGGGAGTGGGATTTTACGCCGGACTTAAAGCCACATCACCGGTGATGAAGCATACAGCAGACCACTATTACGATACCCATAATCTCATGGACATTCGCCTGCTGTCCACCATGGGCTTTACCGAAGAGGATGTGCTTGCCGTAAAACAGCAGCAGGACTTGGAGGAGGTTTGGGCTACCTACTCCCTTGATATCCTCATGGCAAGCGAAGGAGGGCAGCAGAATGTGGCCCGCCTGCATGCCCTGCCGAGGGGTGCAAGGGATGGGCACGGGATCAACCTGCCCATGATTATTGAAGGCCGCCTGCCTGATAGAAGCGGGGAGTGCCTTATCGATATCGCCTATGGTGCTGCCGTTGGTGATACGGTGAGGGTTTCGGAGGCCAATGACCAGGAGACGCTGGATATGCTCAAGAAGTATGAGTATACCGTAACCGGCATTGTCAAATCGCCGCTCTATATCTCAAGGGACAAGGGCACCTCCCGGATAGGAGACGGAAGCATTGCCTATTTTGTGATCATTCCCGAAGAGGATTTTCAGCTGGATTACTATACCGAGATCCTGGCCACCGTAAAAGGGGCAAAGGCGCTGAACAGCTATTCCGAGGCGTATGACCAGGCCATCGATGCCGTGAAGGAGCGGCTTGAGCCCATTGCAGAGGAGCGGGAGACCATACGGTACAATGAAATCATGGATGAAGCCCGCGCTGAGCTTGATAAGGGCCGCCAAGAGCTGGCCGACGCCCGAAAAACGGCTGAGGACGAGCTTTCGGCTGCTGAAGAGGAGCTAAAAGAGGCCTCCGCCAAGTTGGATGACTCGGAGAAGGAGATCAAGGAGGGCGAACAAGCCCTTGCCGATGCCCAGGCAAAGCTAAACCGTGAGAAAAAGGCATTCGATACCCAGATTCTTGATGCCAAAAAGCAGCTTGATGAGGCCGAGGCTCAAATAACCAAGGGTTATGAGGAATATGAAGCCGGCTATGCCGCCTTCCTTGCCGGAAGGGCTTACATGACCCCAGAGGAGGCAGCGGCTTATGAGGCTGCGCTTACCCAGACCCGACTGCAGCTTGAAGGGGCGAAGAATGAGCTTGAGAGCCGAAAACAGGCCTATGAGGCGGGTAAAGCGAAGGCTGAGATTGAGTTTAAAGCGGCTCAGGCAGAAATAGATAAAAACCGCCGGGAGCTTGAGGATGGCAGAAAGGCCCTGGAAGAGGGCCGGGCAGAGCTTGAAAAGGGCAGGAAGGAATATGAGGAGCAGAAGGCCAAGGCCTACAGGGAGCTTGCCGATGCTGAGGAAGAGCTTTCCGAGGCCGAAGCCGAGGTCGCCAGGATAAAAAAGCCTGAATGGTATGTTCTGGGGCGGGACGCCAACGTGGGCTTCATGAGCTTCAGCTCCGACACCGATAGAATCGACGCCATTTCCCGGGTGTTCCCCGTATTCTTTTTTCTTGTGGCAGCACTGGTCTGTCTCACCACCATGACCCGCATGGTGGAGGAGCAGCGCACACAGATCGGCATACTCAAGGCCCTGGGTTACGGAAAGGGTGCTATTGCAGCCAAATACCTGATTTATGCCGGAAGCGCAAGCCTCTTAGGCAGTATCGCCGGTCTTGTCCTTGGATTCATCACCTTTCCGTCGGTGATCTACCAGGCCTATAGCATCCTGTATTACGCACCGCCGGTGCGACTGGAGTTCAATATCCCCTATGCCGTGATTTCATCGGGCGTAGCCATATTGTGCACCATGCTTGCCACCCTGTGGGCCTGCTATCACGAGCTGTCCAGCGTTCCTGCCGAGCTTATCCGTCCAAAGGCACCGGCTCCGGGGCGCAGGGTCCTCCTTGAGCGCATACCCCTGATATGGAATCATTTTTCCTTTTTGAAAAAGGTCACTGCACGGAACCTGTTGCGTTATAAAAAGCGCTTCTTTATGACCATCATCGGCGTAGGAGGCTGCACGGCGCTGCTCCTTACCGGATTCGGGCTGAGGGATTCCATCATGGGAATCGTATCTATCCACTTTGGAGATGTTCATACCTATGATATGGTGGTTTCCCTGGAGAACAACAGCAGTGCCAATGAGGATTCCGAGATCAACAGGCTGCTTCCCGAGCTCGGCAATGAATCCCTCTATATCATGGCTTCATCGGTGGAGGCCTCAGGCCGGGATGAGACCCTCACAGCCTACCTGTGGGTGCCTGAAAAGAGCGAGGATTTGAATGGGTTTGTCAGGTTCAGAGAACGGGAGAGCCATGAGGCAGTAGCTTTTCCGCAGCCGGGCCGCGTGGTGATCAGTGAGAAGCTGTCCACCAGGCTTAAGGTAGGGGTGGGGGATGCCATTACCCTCAGCATTG
>Ga0116192_1001157_pt1 | contig 18855 bp, 17 predicted proteins | sample AD_UKC113_MetaG_FD_89876 | JGI IMG/M metagenome (GOLD analysis project Ga0116192, IMG submission 89876) | Active sludge microbial communities of municipal wastewater-treating anaerobic digesters from Hong Kong - AD_UKC113_MetaG | ecosystem: Engineered > Bioreactor > Anaerobic > Digestate... | reverse complement strand
CTTAGTTTTGTTCTATTATATACTATAATGCCTCTTTGTTAAACCAATGTAAACAAAAAGCGAGCAAGAATATCCTGAAGCACACCATTCCCCAGGCCGGGAATGCGCTGCTCAGTTGCCAAATCCCATAGAACCTACCGTTGATGCGTCTTTCGTACCCTCAGTGGAAGAGCCTGCTGAAACCGGTGATGAAGCAACTGAAGCGGTGGACGAAGCTCCTGCGGAAGAGACTCAGGAAACAGATACCTCGGCAGAATCTTAAATATTGAACATGAGAGTCACTCAGAGTAACTAATGTACTTAATAACGGCATCCCTGAATTTGGGATGCCGTTGTTTCTAGGTTTTTGTTATCAGCGCTTCACAGCACCACGGGAACCGGGTCAGCCAGGGTTAGGGAATCCTTCCCCACATGGCAGTCATAACAGAGGACGGTGACCCCGGATTCCTGCGCTTCTTTAAGTACCTCACCAAACTGAGGATGGGTTTTGATATTGGGTGAAAACGAGGATACATTCTTCATCTGAACGATGAAGATGATATAGGCGCCGTGGCCTTCAGCCCTGGCCTTCATCAGCCCCTTCATATGCTTGATGCCCCGCTCGGTGGGCGCATCGGGGAAAAGGGCTATATTGTCCTCCTCCAGCGTAACCCCCTTAACCTCCACATAGGCCTTTTGAGCGCCAGACTCCAGACAGAAATCAAACCGAGAATCCTCAAAAGTGGCTTCGGGCCGAATATGGGTCACAGGGAAACCATCGCCTAAAAAGACCGGGTTTTCTTTCACAGCCTCATAAAAAACTTTATTGGGTGCAGTGCTGTCTATATTCACATACCGTCCGTTCTTCACCACTGTAATCAGTGAGAATTGCGTTTTTCTTTGGGGGTCCCGGGCCTTCTCCAAAAACACCGGCACTCCGGGCATGAGAAGCTCGCGGCATCTTCCCGTATTTCGCACATGGGCGGTAATCATGGTTCCTTCATAGTCACAATAGGCAATAAACCGATTGGGCCTTTTAACAAAGCGGGCCTCTATCATATTCTCGTATCTCATGCTGCTTAATTCCTTTCTCCACTTCTATTATAACTGTCTCAAGCCTCTATGGCTTCATGTTTTTGTGCATCCACATTTTGCGTTTCTTTATTCAGTGTCCTGAGGAGAATGGCTGCGGTAATGGAGCCCGACACAAGGGACAATCCCCCAATCAGGGCAAAGGCCCTTTTAAAGCCAAAGTACTGGGACACTCCGCCAATGATAGGAAAGAAGACAATCATCATAGTGCTGAACAGCATGGACTCAAAGGACAGCAAAAGGGCTCGGTGTTCCGAGGGAATGCGCTTATGGATATAATCGCCCAAGACCACAAACATCAGGCCTTCCAAGCCAGAGATGAGCATGAGGACATAGGGCTCCACCCTGGCTATGGACAGGGCCACAAACAGGATTCCAGGCAACAGCCCGGTCAGAAGAATCATACCTTTCTCCCCCAAAAGGCCTTCCACTTTGTAGGCCAGGACGGAGAACAAGCCGCCCAGGGCCGAGGCTAGGGCCAGTATGATCCCTATCTGGTACTCCTGATATCCGGAACCCTTCATAAAGGTCTGGAAATAGAAATACACGGTGTTATAAAACAGCGAGAAGACCTCCAGATGCAGCATAAAGGGCAGAATGAGCCGATACTTCCATATGGCTCTCATAGACTCGCCCATGTGCTGGAAGAGGGAGAGTTCTTTATTGCGTTGGGCAACCCTGGGCTCCTCAAAGCCCAGGGCAATGATCAACGCGGATAAATGAATAACCGCCGTCAGGCCATAGACCAGCTCATAGCTGATTTGCGCCAGTGTTCCGCCCAGGGCAAGGGCCAGAATATGGGCAAGCTGATAACAGAGGTTGCTTCGCCCCTTAACCTTCATAAAGGCCTGTTCCTTGCCGCACTCTTTCAGGCTGTCATAAACGAGGGCATCCCCCGCTCCCGACTCCAGATTAAAGGATAAGGACGACAATACAAAACCCAGCGCAAAGCCCCAAAAGCCACGGGAGCCAAGCAGGACAATACTGCTTGCCATGGCCATGGCGCAGGCAATAATTCTGGATGTTTTCCGCCCATAACGGTCGGCAATAAAACCTGTGGGAACCTCCATGAGCATTCCCGTAATATGAAAGATGGATTCCAACAGACCAATTTGAATCAGATTCATTCCTCTGGCTGCCAGGAACAGCATCCACACAGCTTCCGACAGGGAAGAGCTCTTCACCAACTGAAAGAGGTATTCTCTTTTTATGTTTTTATAGATCCTACTCATGATATTTCCTCCTCAGCGAATGCCCCAGGACACAAAAAGGCTCAGGCAAGCTGCCTGAGCCTCATTACGCACTATTGGGACACTCGCTTGCTTACATTTTTTACCATCTATTTGGTTGCAATACTCCCATAGGACTGCTTATCATGTGCAATAGTAGCCAGCATGATGGGTGCACTGTTCAAATAGAGGCTTAATGTAAGCCGGATATCTGAATAGGTGGTAACCAATTCATGTCCCTCCGAAGAAATAAATCTGAGTTAATTATACAGGATACCCATAACGGAATCAAGCTGTCATGCCTGATTTCAAGCTTCAGCCCATAATGACCTCAACCTGGTGCTCCTTACCGTCGCCCAATACAGGCAGGATATTGCCTTCGATGGCCTTACCGTCCAGAATAACCTGCTTTACACCCTTCTCAACATGATTGGGGTTGGAGATCTTGATAATGTAGGTGGCTCCCCTGAACTTACGCCTTACGGTATAGCCATCCCACTCGGCAGGGATACAGGGGTTGACTTTCAGGCCGTTATAATCGGGCTGGATACCCAGAACCCACATGGCAATGGAGGTATAGGTCCAGGCGGCGCAGCCGGTGAGCCAGGAGTTCTTGGCCTGTCCGGGATGAACGGCATCCTTACCGGCAATCATCTGGGAGTAAACATAGGGCTCGGTCTTATGAATATCACTGATATCCTCGATATAGGCAGGCGTGATCTTCTTGTAGAGATCGAAGGCCCTGGTTCCGCGGCCAATAACGGTCTCGGCGCAGATAATCCACGGATTGTTATGGCAGAAGATACCGGCATTTTCCTTATATCCGGGAGGATAGGAGGTGATTTCACCGATGTTCTTATCGTACCTCTGATAGGGAGGATTGTTGAGCACAATACCATATTCGCATTCCAGGCGTTCCTTCACCGAATCCAGTGCCTTGAGGGCCAGACCGTTTTCAACACCGATACCGCCCATAACGCACATACCCTGGGGTTCGATGAAGATCTGGGCTTCCTGGTTTTCCTTGCTTCCGATCTTGTTGCCGAAGGCATCATAGGCTCTTAAGAACCAATCACCGTCAAAGCCGTAATCATAGACCTTCTGCTTCATATCGGCTATGTACTTGTCGGCCTTGTCAGCTTCTTCATTAAATCCCTTCATCCGCATGAGGGCAGAGTATTCAGGACCAATAAAGACGAACATACCGGCAATGAAGACACTTTCTGCTACACGGCCATCGGGATCCCCATAGGTCTGGAAGGATTCATCGGGGGTTACCGAGAAGCAGTTGAGATTGAGACAGTCATTCCAGTCAGCACGACCAATGAGAGGCAGACCATGGGGTCCAAGGTTCTCAATGACATGGTAGAATGACCGCTTCAGATGCTCAAGCAGGGTTGCGGTATTGTCGGGATTGCAGTCAAAGGGAACCTGCTCGTCCAGAATGCTTAAGTCGCCGGTTTCCTTGATATAGGCTGCGGTGGCAAGAATGAGCCACAGGGGATCGTCATTGAAGCCGCCGCCGATATCGTGATTCCCCTTCTTGGTCAGGGGCTGGTACTGATGGTAGCAGCCGCCGTCGGGGAACTGGGTTGCGGCAATATCCAGAATTCTTTCACGGGCTCTTTCAGGGATCTGGTGAACAAAGCCTAAAAGATCCTGGTTGGAGTCTCTGAAGCCCATGCCGCGGCCAATACCCGATTCAAAGTAGGAGGCGCTTCTGGACATATTGAAGGTGACCATGCACTGATAGGGATTCCAGATATTGACCATACGGTTCAGACGGTCATCATGATGCTCCAGGGTATAAACCGACAGGAGTTCGTCCCAATAAGCCCTGAGGTCGTTCATGGCCTTCTCTACCTGGGCAGGGGTCTCAAATTCCTTCTGCATCTTCTGGGCAGGCTTCTTATTGATGACATTGAGGGCCTCCCACTTTTCCTCGTCGGGGTTTTCCACATAGCCCAGAACAAAGATAATGGTCTTTTCCTCTCCGGCCTGCAGGGTCAGATTGAAGTAATGGGATGCTACAGGCTGCCAGCCCGAAGCCACCGAGTTATTGGCCTTTCCGGCCATAACGGCCTTGGGATTTTCGAACCCTTCATAGAGGCCGATAAAGGATTCTCTGTCGGTATCAAAGCCGTCCACGGGGGTGTTGGCCCAGTAGAAGGCATAGTGATTGCGTCTTTCTCTGTACTCGGTCTTGTGATAGATGGCAGAGCCGTCAATCTCAACCTCACCGGTGGAGAAATTGCGCTGGAAGTTGGTCATATCATCATAGGCGTTCCATAAGCACCATTCTACAAAGGAGAACAGCTTAATGTTCTTAACGCCATTGGTCTTGTTCTTCAGGGTTAACTGGTGAACCTCGCCGTTATAGCCCAGGGGAACCAAAGAAAGCTGACTGGCGACAATGCCGTTTCTCTCACCGGTAATCCTGGTGTAGCCCATACCATGGCGGCACTCATAGGCATCCAAATCTTTTCTCACCGGCTTCCATCCGGGGTTCCATACATCACCATTGTCATTGATGTAGAAATAACGTCCGCCATTGTCAACGGGAATATTATTGTAACGATAGCGGGTAATTCTCCGCAACCGCGCATCCCGATAGAAGCAATAGCCCCCCGAGGTATTGGAGATCAAACCAAAGAATTTTTCGTTCCCCAGATAGTTGATCCACGGATAAGGGGTCTGTGGCGTCTGAATCACGTATTCTCGGTTTTTGTCATCGAAAAAACCAAATTTCATAGTCGTCCTCTCCTATCTTTTTTTACGGCCTTTTGATGCACGATTCACGTTGAATCAATTCTACATCCAATTGATAATGCCTGAGCCCCGTTGCTTTTTTCTCCAACATATCTGAAAGTGCCTCAACGGCCTTTTGTGCCATGTTATAAAAAGGAATTCTGACGGTTGAAAGAGACGGTCTGGTCACCGAGGCAATGGGTGAATCGTCATAACCCATGATGGATATATCCTCGGGAACACGGATGCCGTGGTTTTTAAAGGTATCCATGGCCGCCAGAGCCATTTCATCGTTACAGGCAATCATGGCGGTGGGGAGATCCCCCGACTTGATAAGCTTTTTCACGGCGGCCTCTGCTTTGGTTTTGACAAACTCACCCTTAAGCCAATAATTGGCATTCAAAGGAAGCCCCTGGTAAGCCATTCTGCGCTTGAAGGCTTCCTTTCTTACATAGCCGGAATAGGTGGAATCACGGCCTTCAATAAAGCCTATTCGGGTATGTCCAAGGGCCACCAGCTCGTCCACACAAGATTCCATGCCCTTGACATCATTGGAATTAATTACGGCGATCTTGGCATCCTTGGGCATAATGGCCTTAATTTCTTCCGGGTCATAGTCCACAATGACCAAAGGATGATTCAACTCTGCCAGGATGGACTGAATTTCCTGATTTCGCTCGGTACCAATGACGATACCGCCGTCAATACGTCTCTGGGAAAAGGTCTGGCGGATACGCCAGCATTCCGACGGATTGTATATGGTATGAACCATCACATAATACCCTTTATAGTTACCCACATCGATAACGGCTTCCAGAAAGGGTCCAAAATAGCTGTTGCCATAAACCCTGTAGGGGTTTTTCTTGTCATAGATGCTGAACAAGAAAAGACCCAGGGTATCGGTTCCCTTCCCTGCCAAAACCCGGGCTGAGGTATTGGGTTCAAAGTTATACTCCCTGATGACCTTCATGACCTTCTCCCGGGTCTTCTCAGGAACATTGCTGTAGTTATTAATCACTCTTGATACGGTACTTCGGGAGACACCGGCCAGTTTGGCGATTTCTTCACTCTTCATGGGATAAACCTTCTATATTACTTTGTGAACACGCGTTCACTATCACCTATAATTATACATGGAAGATTCCCCTTAAGCAAGGGGGACTTTGCTATCTTATCCGCTGACTCAATAGCCTGATTTCTTGCCGCTGAGATAATCGATGTCTATGCGTAAAACAGCGGTTCGTGCCAGAACCTGGGCCGGATAGGCATAGCCGCCCTGGCCGCCGTGCTTGTCCATAATCCAATCCAGGGCCCGAGCCTTTTGGTCCGGGTCCTCCACAAGGCTGGCATAGCCCGTTCCAAACACGCTTCTATAGCAAATGGTACTATCGCAGGCTTTTTCATCAAGGCGGAGGGACACATCAGTATCCACGGTGAAGGCCACCCGGTTGTTGCGTTTAAGAATGTCCATTTTTCGGCCTTCAAGGGCACAATGGAGAAAAAGTGCATTGTCTTTATAGGCATAATTCATGGTCACCACATAGGGCTCCTGGCCATCCACCATGGCAATTCTCACCAGCTCCGCCCTGTTCAGGATATCTTCAATTACGGCCTTATCAGTGAATTCCTTGTCCTTCCGTCTCATAGACGCCTCCTGCTTCCTCCAAGATATGGATGTATTCATGGTATTGGGTTAAGGCCTTGCTTCCTTCCTCTGTAAGGGCATAAACCCCTCTTTTAACGGATGAAAACCAGCCATAGAAGTTATGATACAGAATCTCAGTGGTCTTGGGGCCCGTTCCCAACGCTCTGAGTTTTTTGGGGGTCAAAGGCCCCTGCTTGCTTAAATGATAGGCGATTAACAGGGCGTTCTCCCTGTAGGCAGTCATCAGCTTGGTTTTGCTGACCCCGCCTATGTTTTGGTCTCCAAGGCGCTTATGGTATTCGGTGAGGGCACGCGCTTTTCTTTTTTTAGCCGTGGCCCGGCTCCGATTGCGATCAAAAGGCGTGGGCTCCACAGCCTCCTCAACATAGGAATAGCCCTCCATAAAGGAAACCAGGAGCAGTCCCAGTTCCAGGCGCTTCAGAAGGTGCACCAGCAGCCTCCAGCGTTTGGTGAACAAAACCTTCCCTTTTTTAGGGACGCCGATATAGACAATATCGGCCAGCCTCTGCCGGTCCACGGCCTGAAGGATAACCTCCAGATTGAGGGTATTCTTGAGCTCCACCACCAAGAGGGTATCCCCCTTCAGCGCCATGATATCCATATCCTCAACCTCAGCCTTAGGCTGGTAATCTCTTTGAATCAGCCAATCCCTGATGGGAGCATACAAATCGCTTTCCCGCATATATACCGGCCCTTTCCCCTTATCCTCATACCGACAGGGCTAGGCCACCTCCTGACCTCCCGTGTTCATGTCCCTGACCAGATTATGCAGCCATTTTCCTGACAGCAAACGCCTGAAGCCCAAAATGCTCTTGACTAATTCCTCAATGTTAATAAGGGCCATGACCCAGTAAACAGGAAGCGCCAGCACCTGCACACCCATAAAGGCCATGGGAATACCTATGAACCAAGGTGCACCTGCGTCGATTATGGCCGCAAAGACAGTATCCCCGCCGCTTCTGCAAACCCCCACAATCATGATCATGTTAATGAGCTTGGGTATGGTATAAGCGGCATAGACATAGATGGTTCTTCGGCACACCAGCAGGGTTTCCTCGGTGATATTGAAGAATCTCAGGAAGAAGGGGGCGCCTATGAGGAGCAATACACTGACAACGGCTCCCAGCATAACCCCCACCACCACCGAGCGCTTGGCGTACACTCTGGCTCTGGTCTCATCCCCCGCTCCGATAAGGTTGCCCACAAGGGCTCCGCAGGCATTGCCCAAACCCATGAACAGGGAGAAAAACATACCGTTGATAATGTCCAGGATTTGGACTGTGGCCACCGCTTCAGTGCCCAGCTTGCCGTAGAAATAGGTGTATCCGGTAACCCCCACTGCCCAGAGCAGTTCATTGAGGATAACGGGGGTGACAGGCTTAATAAGCTTAGCCACAAAGGCCCTGTTAACACCCTCAAGGTCCTTGAGCCTGACGGCCAATTCATACTTTCTGCTGTAAATGACCGTGAGAATAATCACACACTCAACTACTTTGGCAATGACTGTGGCCACGGCCGCGCCTTCAATGCCCATGGCGGGCAGGCCCAGCTTACCGTAGATAAGAATATAGTCTAAGAAGGCATTGAGTGTAAGTGCAGTGGCACTGGCCAGAAGCGGCACCTGGGGCCGCCCCACCCCTCGGGACTGGATACTGAAGGACGATGCTATGGCACTGATAGGAAAAGTCAGGGCGATAATTCGCAAATAGCTGGCCCCCAACCTTATGACCTCCGGGTCATCAGAAAAGATATCCACCACTTTATGCGGAAACAGCAAGCCTATCATAGTGAAGATCACAGCGATGGACATCCCCATCATCAGGCTGGTTCCAAGAACCATTCTTACACCTTTAAGATCCTTCTTGCCCCAGAACTGTGCACTGAAGATGTTAGCACCGCTGTTGACTCCAAAAAGAAAAACTGCAAAAATAAAGTTCAGCTTACCGGCCACACCCACTGCCGCGATATGGGAATCTCCCAAACCGCCTACCAGCATATTGTCTACCAAAGTCAAGCTGTTAAAAATCAGATTCTGCAGCGCAATGGGAAAACCGATTTTGATGATGAGGCCCCAAAAGCGTCGATCCTTAAAGTCTAATATTCTCATTGGGTACTCCTTTTCCTTTGTAATTCTTTTTTCTATTTTAGCATGGGTATGGAGCCATGGATAGAATCTTTATTGCAAAAAGCCACTCATCCTGAAAAGCAAGCTTTCTGGCTAAAAATTAAAGGACCCGAGTTTCGCCCGAGTCCTTAAGCACCTCAGCAACCCTTTTATGCCTTTCTTTGGGATTATACCAGTAAGGGCTCAATCTGCTTTCCTTCCAGGGCATGCTCAATAGTAGGAACAATGAGCCCGAAACGCGCTACCAGTGATGTGGTCTTTTTCTCAGGGTCATCCTGATTAAAAGGGACAAAGTAAATATTTCTGGTATTCAGCAATAATCCCAGATTCTTTGCGCTTCCCGAAAGCCCGTCATTGGAGGCAATGGCAAGCACCACGGGCTTTTGATTGCGCAGGGTGGCTTTACAGGCCATGGTTACTGAGGTATCGGTGATGCCGTTGGCGATTTTACCCATGGTGTTGCCCGTGCAGGGCGCAATCACCAGGAGATCCAGCATCTTCTTAGGGCCAATGGGTTCAGCCTCCACAATGGTCTCTATGCAGGGCTTTCCCGTTATCAGTTCAACACGCTTACGGGTATCCTCGGCCCGGCCAAAGCGTGTATTGGTGGATGCAACAGTATTGGAAAGGATGGGAATGACATCGGCGCCCAAAAAGACCAGCCGTTCAATCTCAACCATGACATCGGGAATGGTACAGAAGGAACCCGTTAACGCAAATCCTATTTTCTTACCCCGTATATCCACTAAAAAGCACCCCCCTCTTCGTCCAAAATATTATAAATGGTTCTGCGGATAATGTCTCCCGCCGATAAAGGCGCTATTTTGCCCGGAAGGCCCAGGGCCCATTTGGTTTTCAGGCCATAGGCCTCGGCGGCCTTAAAGTCAATACCGCCGGGTACCGAGGCCAAATCCAGCAGGAAACAGTCGCTTCTGGTCTTCTCCAGAATGTCTTTGGTAATGACCAGTGCAGGAACTGTATTGACAATGGCATCCATATCCGAAACATAGCGGCCAAGCTGATGAATGGGCACCGGTTTTAAGCCATGGGCCTCTATCCAGGCCAGATCGGAGTATTTTCTGGCTGCAGCCCAAACCTCTACACCAAAGCCCTGAAGCATTCTGGCCAGCACCTTGCCAATACGCCCATAGCCCACGATGAGGATGCGGCTCCCCAATAAGGTGATGGGCAATTCCTGCAAGAGAATGTGAATGGCTCCCTCGGCCGAGGGAACAGCATTGAGTACGGCAAGATCCTCTCGCTCAACAATATCCACGCACTTGACGTTTTTCTCTGAAAACTGTTTGATGACTTGTTCGGTTATTTTTCCCGCAATAAAGAGGGCATGCTGGGGTACCTTCTCGATAACCTCACTGAGACTCAGTTTTTCCTTGGATAGCGGGGTTGCGAGATAGTTATTATCCGATAAAAGGGGAATGCCTCCAATGATAACCCTGGCCCCTTCCAAAACAAAGTCCAGGGGTGGATTGGTAATAGCCCAGGGCTTTCCGCTTTTATCAAAGCCATATATCTCAACATATTGATAATCCTTCTTAAGCTGTTCGGCCAGATAGATATTGCGCATATCCCCGCCCAGAACAGCGAATTTCCGCCTGTACATCCGTGCCCTACCTCCTCAAAAGTTGCTCGACAATATATCTTATGAGAAGGCTATGAGGGTGGTGTATCCTTGGCCCCCAATATCCAAAAAGTGCTTTAATCAATGCCTATGACAAAAAGAGCATCCCATTGGGTATGCTCTTAATCCATCTTTTTTATCAGGTTAAGGGTCAGGCTGGCAGTTATACCTTGAAGGCTTGCAGGGATGAGGAGTCAACGGGAAGGCTGCCCAAAACCACGGCCCCCATGTCCCCCTTGTCAAACATCCAATGGGCCAGCTCGTGAATGGACGATGTGCTGACCTTATCAATGAGTCTTAAAATCTCATCGGGGGTACGCACCATCCCTGTAATCAGCTTATTCTTACCAATGGAGCTCATGCGGCCCGAGGTACTGTCCAGACCAAGGATAAAGCTCCCTTTAAGCTGATTCTTGCTGCGAACCAGTTCAGCCTCGGTAATCCCGTTCTTCAGTATATCCTTTATATCCAGCCCAATGCGTTCAATGACCTCCTGGGCCTTGTCGGGATTGGTGGCCGCATAGATGGTGAACATGCCGCAGTCCCTGAAGGAGGTCGGGAAGGAGTAAATGGAGTATACCAACCCCATCTCCTCCCGAATGCTCTGGAAGAGCCTGGAGCTCATACCGCCGCCAATAATATTGTTCAGCACCATGAGAGGATATACCCGCTCATCGGTCATGGGAAGGCCTCTGAAGCCCAGGCAAACATGCGTCTGCTCCGTGTCCTTCTCCCTGAATACAAAATCATTTTTGAACACAGGACGTTCCTTGGAAATTCTGCAATAGGACAATGGCTTCCAGTCGCCAAAGTACTTGCGGATGATATGAAGCAGGTGATCCTCGTCGAAATTCCCCACCACCGAGATGAGGCAGTTATCCGGAATATAATAGGTAGACATATAGTTATACAGGGATTGCCGGGTCAGCTTTTCCAAGGATTCCCGGGTTCCCAGAATGGGATAGCCCAGGGGACCGTCGCTCCATATGCGCTCAGTCAAGATATCATGGACCAGCTCCTCGGGATCATCCTCGTACATGCTGATCTCTTCATAGACAACCTTTTTTTCGGTTTCAATATGATGGGGATCGAAGGTGGAGTGAAACAGCATATCCGACAGCACATCCACCGCTGTCTCCAGATCTGAGTCCAGAGTTTTTGTGTAAAAACAGGTACAGTCCTTGCCGGTAAAAGCATTGATCTGTCCGCCAATTTTGTCGATGTCACAGGCAATGTCCTTGGCGCTTCGCTTCTCAGTCCCCTTGAAGACCATGTGCTCAATAAAATGAGAGATGCCATTCTGCTGTAATGTTTCGTTCCTTGAGCCTGCGCCTATCCATACCCCGAAGGATACTGATTTTAAATGGCTCAGGCGTTCGTAGATGACCGTGAGGTTGTTTTCCAGGATGATTTCTTTATACAATACGTTAACCCACCTTAAATTAATTGATATAAAGAACGACGGGAAAACCCGTCGTAATGGTTATCTATCTCATTATATTCTAGCAAACTCACCTCTGAATTGTAAAGCGCCCACGCTGTCCAGCATTTCCTGAAGAATACTTCTGAGAATGCTGCGCTTTTCTACCACGCCTGTATAGGTCCCTTGGCTGCGATCCACTTCGCGGTATTGCTGTAAAACATACTTGCGGGCACCTTTAATGGTTTGGGTGATATCTTTCAAATCATCTTCATTAAGTTCCGGAGTATAGGTGGTGCGGAATTCATAGTCCACCTTTCCAGCCTTAAGTATCGCAATGCTTTGGGACAGCTTCTGGGTATCCACAGGCGAACAGCATACCTGACGGTATTTGCATAAGGGTGCCTTCACATCCATGGCAACATAGTCCACCAGCCCAAAATCAATGATCTCCCTTAGGAGCTCCGGATGGGTTCCATTGGTATCCAGCTTGAGGCTGAAGCCCATCTGCCGTACCTTTATGAGAAAATGCTCAAGCTCCTTTTGCAGAGTGGGTTCCCCCCCTGAAACCACCACTCCGTCCAATAGGCCCCTCCGCTTTTGCAGGAAGGACAAAACATAATCCTCGTCAATAGCCTTATTCTTTTGTTCATCACCGATAAGGCATCGGTTATGACAATAACCGCAGTTCATATTGCAACCCTGGGTAAATACCACTGCCGCAAGCTTTCCGGGATAGTCTACCATTGAATTCTTTTGTAAACCTGCAATTCTCATGGATTTTATCCTCCGTACGGTAATCGCTTCAGGCCATTGATGAACGCAATGTCAAACCACTTTCTCGTCCAGAATGAATTTCTTACGCATGTAATACTCTTCTTTTTTGCCTTTGTTATAATTGGCAACCGGTCTTAAATACCCTACAACCCGCGACCAAACCTCGGTTTCAGCACCGCATGTGGGGCAGGTGAAATGCTCGCCCTGGATATAGCCATGGGTATTACATACCGAGAAGGTTGGCGTAATGGAAATATAGGGCATTTTATAGCGCTCAAAGATCCTGCGAATCAGGTTTTTGCAGACCTCGGTCTCATTGATGCTCTCGCCCAGGTAGAGATGCTGAACGGTACCGCCGGTGTACCGGGACTGCAATTCATCCTGCAAATCCATGCATTCGAAAATATCATCCGTAAATCCAACCGGAAGCTGTGTGGAATTGGTATAGTAGGGTGCATCAGTTCCCGCTGTGATGATGTCGGGATACCGCTGCTTATCAAGCCGTGCGAGCCTGTAGGAAGTTCCTTCGGCCGGGGTGGCCTCAAGATTGTAGAAATTCCCCGTTTCCTTCTGGAACTCAACCATGATGTCCCGCAGGTAATCCATGATTTCAACAGCAAATTTCTGCCCCTCAGGAGTGGTAATATCCCTGCCCATGAAGTTGAGCAGCGCTTCATTCATACCGACAATGCCGATGGTGCTGAAATGGTTATACCAATAGTATCCCGTCCTCTGCTTCACATGGCGCAGATAATGGGTGGTATAAGGATAAAGCCCCTTCTCCGATTGTTGCTCAATAATTTTTCTTTTGATTTCCAGGGAGGTTTTTCCTATACAAGCGACCTCATAGAGCCGCTTCTTAAATTCCTCTTTTGTAGAGCTTAGATAGCCTATCCTGGGCAGATTGATAGTAAATACACCTATGGAGCCTGTAAGCGGATTGCTGCCAAAGAGCCCCCCGCCTCTTTTCCTGAGCTCACTGGTGTCAAGGCGCAATCTGCAGCACATGGAAACAGCATCCTCAGGAGACAGATCAGAGTTTACGTAGTTGGCAAAATAGGGTATGCCATACTTGCAGGTAATTTTCATAAAGCCTTCCACAGCCGGGCTGTCCCAATCAAAGTCCCTGGTGATGTTCAATGTGGGAATGGGGAACGTAAAGACTCTGCCCTTGGCATCCCCCTCCAGCATGACCTCACAGAAGGCCTTGTTGAAGATATCCATTTCGGCCTGGAAGTCCCCATACTTATCATTGGTATATTCGCCTCCGATAATGACCGGTTCATCCTTCAGCGTATTGGGAACCTTAATATCGAAGGTTAGATTGGAAAAGGGGCATTGAAAGCCAACTCTTGTCGGAACATTAATGTTAAAGATAAATTCCTGAATGCATTGCTTGACCTGTTCATAAGAAAGGTTGTCATAGCGAATAAACGGAGCACAGTAGGTATCAAAGCTGGACCAAGCCTGTGCCCCGGCAGTTTCACCCTGAGTGGTGAAGGTAGAATTGACAATCTGCCCCAAAAAGCTTCTCAAATGCTTTGCAGGTTTACTCTCAACCTTTCCGGGAACACCGCCAAAGCCGTCCAAAAGAAGCTGTCTTAAATCCCACCCGGCGCAATAGGCGCCAAAAAAGCCCATGTCATGAATATGGCAGTCTCCGCTTTCATGGGCTTCACGGACTTCAGCCGGGTAGATCTCATGGAGCCAGTAATTCTGGGTAAAGATCTCCCGTATATAGTTATTCAAGCCATTAACACTCTTCTGTGTATTGGCATTCTCTTGTATCTTCCAATCCTTGCCCCCGAGATAGTTGCCGAACATACTAATGGTGGCACCGATGAGGGCGTTGAGCTCTCGTGCACTTTTACGCTTTTCACGGTAAAGTATATAGGCCTTTGCGGTCTTTGCATGGCCGTTCTCGATAAGTACATACTCAACCAGATCCTGGATTTGCTCCACCTCTGGAATTTGTCCTTTGTACTTTTCGTTGGCTAACTCAATAACCTTTTGACAAAGCTCCTGAGCCAGTCCAAAATCGTTTCCTCCGCAGGCTGCTGCTGCCTTGAAAATGGCAGATGAAATCTTCTCTGGTGCAAATTTCTCGATACTACCGTCTCTCTTTCGTATCTTTTCAATCATTGCACGATTGCCTCCCGCTTTTGTTTATGAGATCAACATCTCGACGTGAACAATATTATCATACACAATATATAGTGTCAATCTGCTTAACGGGTCATTTTTTGTGCAATATGACGAAAACAAGTGGTATCAAGTGTTTCAAGCTATTTAATCCATCGACAGATTTCAATATTTTGTTTACTTGTAATGACATGACTACGACATGTTGTGTAAAGTCACATATGGAAAAAATCACAAATTCATGAATTGATGCGCCTCTCAGCAATACCTCTCTGGAACGCTAATCTTCGACAATGAATTAACAATTCGAGGGTAAGCCGACAATTTGTGACCCGCTCCATAAATTTGTGCATATTTACCAATAGGTCTTTAGTCCCGTTGGTAATTCGACTGTAAATCCCATTTCCATGACTCCCTTTCCTGCAGGAGCACAAACGGTTTTAAGGCATCAGGGTTTCCATAATCCCCTGTTCAGCAAAGCTGGTATACCGATCCCCGGCAACAATAATATGATCCACCACCTGGATGGATATGGGCTTCATGGCCTGACAAATTTTTCGGGTCACCTCGATATCGGCATTGGATGCCCGAAGGCTTCCTCCGGGGTGATTATGGGCCAGGATGATGCTGTTGGCCTTATGACGCAGGGCCGTTTCGACAATAATGCGCGGATAGACCGGCGCTTCATTGATGGTGCCCTCATGAACCAGAGCAGCGTGATTGACATGATTCTGTGAGTCCAGACAAATAACAAAGAAGCACTCATAGACACGGCCGGCAAACAGGGCTATGGCATAGTCACCGGCCTTCGAGGAGGAGTTGATGAGGGGCCTGCTCCCCCATTTCTGTTTAAGGTAGCGGCGGGACAGCGGAGCGGCCAATGAGATCAAAAGTGCCGTATTCAGGCTGACCTTGCATCGCCGGGCAATGTCCCGGGGATCGGCCTCCACCAAATCATGGAAGGTGCCGAATTCTTTGATCATCCTGTGGGCCAACGCATTGGTATCTCTTTGGGGTATACAATAGAACAGCAATAGTTCGATGATTTCATGATCGGCGAAGGCATCCAGGCCTTCCTGGAGATAGCGCTCCTTCATCCTGCTCCGGTGTCCTTCGTGTAAATTGGATTCAGCCATAGGCAACCTCCATCTAGGTCTTTTTGCAATATTTTACATCTTTTAGCATAGCACACTCTGTTTTTTGGAGCAATGTGCCATACCCGGCCAGGACTTGTATCTTCCTGTTCTTTTTGATACAGTAATAGCAATTTAGCGCATGGCTGATAATTCAGTGGAGGGTTACTTATGGATTTTACGGGTAAGACCTATTTAGTTTCAGGTGCGGGCTCAGGAATTGGGATGGCCTGTGCGGAGCTTCTTCTAAAAAATGGGGCATTGGTCATGGGCCTGGATATTACCCCGCCCGCCATCCAGCATAAAAGCTATATTCACCATGTTGTGGATGTGAGAAATGAGGCCGGGATAAAAGCCCTGGTGGATAATGCGGCATCAGAGTTCAAAAGAATCGACGGTCTTATCAATAGTGCCGGTGTCTTTGCCAGCCGCAAGCCTTTCTATGATTTGAGCACCGAGGACTGGCACCGGGTGCTTGACACCAATCTCACGGGAACCTTTATTCTGTCCAAGTATACGGCACAGAAAATGATACCCGCCAAAGCGGGCAGCATTGTTAATATAGGTTGTATCCGTTCCACGCTATTCAGAACCAATATGGCTGATTACGCGGCATCCAAGGGCGGCGTCAGCGCTCTGACCTCGGCCATGGCCCTGGATTTGGCGCCTTATCATATCAGAGTCAACGCCATAGCCCCCGGATTTATTCAGACGGGCATAACCGCCCAAGCCTTCAGTGACCCTGAGGTCAAGAAATTCTCTGAAGACTTGATTCCACAGGGAAGAATCGGTGAGCCTGAGGATATTGCAAAGGTTGCGCTTTTCCTGTTATCCGACCTGGCCGACTATATGACGGGTGAAACCGTCTTTGTGGATGGCGGCTATCGCATATCAAAATAGATTAAGATAGTTAAGAATGGGTTAGCAAAGCAAACAGTTCAAGAAGGCCATGAGATTCTCATCTGACAAGCCTTTGGCAGGAGCAGTTGAATGTTGTAATACGAATATCGCAGCTTGAGTGAAGTATATGCAGCCCTGTGTTGCAACAGTCACTTACAGAAGCCCGAAATGCTCGCTCTCCATGACGGATTTCATTTCGCATAAGCAGAAGGGGTGGCCGGCAGGGTCAAGCATGACTTTCCACTCCTGGGAGAACTGCTCCGGTGCGATGGTTGCGCCGCACTGGACCGCATATTCAACCGCTTTATCCAAATCATTGACGGCAAAGTCCAGATGAGCCATGGTCTGTTGAGCTCCAGGTGTCTCGGGCCATACTGGCGGCGTATACTCGGGATTCTGCTGGAACAGGATACAGGGATACGACCCTTGCTTGGAGCCCGGAGGGGCTACGCATGCCCATTCCTCATTGGCAAAGACCACTTCCCAATGAAGAAGCTTTCCATAGAAATTGGCCAACTCCTGCGCATTCCTGCAGTCTATGGTAAAGGAATACATCTTGATTTTCAGCGCATTATGCATAAGCTGGTTCTCTCCCTTCCGGAAACATAAAGCTCTATGTCATCCATTTTACTTATCTCCAAGGTAAAAGCAACACTTTCCTGATTTGAGCCCGAACTCATCTTCCAGGGCCGCCCTTTTTCCCTCCCTTGGGACCAAAGTTGGGCTTGGTGGTGACACCTTTTTCATTTAAGTAGGTCACAGTATCGGACAAAGTAAAGGTGACCAGCTCAGTATCGTTTTGATATAGCGTATAGCTGTTCCCTGTCTTTAGCCCCGGTGCCGAAATGGCCACCGAAGAGTATTTCTTGGAGGGTGTGAAGGATGCAATGAGGTTTCCGCTGCTATCCTTGACAGCAATGGCGGTACCGGCTTTCTGTTTGGAGGAATAATACATTAAGATGGATGGCTGAGTTGAGCTGGTATCGGGTGCCAGGGCCATACCGCTGCTGCCTGAGGCAATCAGAATTCCGCCGCTGATGGAAAACCTTCTGTCGTAATCTATGGCGCCATTGCCGTCATCTGTAGGGCCATCAATATAGAGTGTTCCGCCCGTCATGGTAATGGCGTCATTGGAGTCAATACCATCCCCGCTGACGTTCAAGTAGGTTTCTCCTCCGCTGATGGATAATACACCCGAAGTATCGTTGACATTCAAGCCATCATCCTCGGCTGTCAGCCTGATGGTTCCATTGGTGATGGTGATATTCTTCCCCTCAATACCTTCATAGCTCTGCTGAATGTCAATGGTTCCCCCATGGATGCTGACTTCAGCATCAGAATGGATACCGTCATCATTGGTCAAAAGGGTTAGGGCACCGCCGTTGATGATGATATCACTATCACTGTGAATGGCATCATCATGGGCCAATACGGTGAACGTGCCACCGTTTATAAGGATGCTGCCTGTTGCCTTCAGACCTTTTTTGCTCTCCGTGTCAGTATTGGATTGGCCCGGTGTCTTCCTGCCGCTGGCCTTACTATTCCCCGGCCCCTGGCCGATGGCCTGAAGACCACTTTGACCAGCTCCTTCTCCTGATACCAGGCTAAAGGCACCGCCGTCAATCTGGAGCATCCCATAGGCCTGTATGGCGTCATTATTGGCTGTGATATTAATGCTTCCGTCAACAATGGTGATATTCCCTTTGTCAGGATCGGCGTTATTGGTGGAACGAAGCCCGTCTTTACCCGCAGTAATTGATATTTTGGCTTTTTCTATGGTCAAAGAGTCCTTTCCTACAATTCCATCGGCCTTGGCATCAATCACCAAGGTGCCATTTTCGATTTTGAGGGTGTCCTTACTGGTAATGCCATCATTATACTGGGAGGTGACCTTCAATGCACCACTTCCGGTAATTATGAGATCGGCCTTGGAAAAAATTGCAGCACTGGGCTCATCCTCATGGTTGATCTGAATATCACTGCCCTGGAAAATGGTATTGGTGGT
>Ga0116192_1001150_pt1 | contig 18928 bp, 16 predicted proteins | sample AD_UKC113_MetaG_FD_89876 | JGI IMG/M metagenome (GOLD analysis project Ga0116192, IMG submission 89876) | Active sludge microbial communities of municipal wastewater-treating anaerobic digesters from Hong Kong - AD_UKC113_MetaG | ecosystem: Engineered > Bioreactor > Anaerobic > Digestate... | reverse complement strand
CCAGTTCCTGCTTGCCATCCCCATCCAAATCCATCGCAGTAAGATCATGGATCGGGTCAGCCATCGCGGAACCTGCCCATAACTCTCGAATCTTCCCTTCGTCCATGCCAATGAGGATGAGGTGGCAGCTTTCACCACTGCGATTGTGGAAATCTGCAATCCGCCCGCCATGCGGAAGAAAACGATCCACTGGCCAGGGTTGAAAGGGACGCCACACCAGCAAAGTCAGCTCATCCACGCCATCCCGGTTAAGATCTGAGAAAAAAGCTTCCTTCACTCGCCAGTTCTCAGGGCTTTGCCATAGAAGTTCGCCACTCACCTTCCCGCAGAGGCGCAGAGATACCGTCTCCTGAACGTTATCCATGCACACATCGTAACCATCCATCTGGGTCTGTTTTTTGACAGGAAGAAGGTGGGTAGAAAAATCAGCTGATTGAAAAGAGAGTGAGAGAAGGTCAGTTTCAGAATACTTCCACAAAGAATAACTGGAGAGTGATAGATTCGCTAGTGCGAGAATAGAAAGCAGGAAGTTTTGCCACACATTTAAGGACGTTTTCATGGCAAACAAGGTTCCCTCCTGTATTGTACAACGAATTATTTCACAGGTTTGGAAACGATTGCAAAGACAAATATTAGAAAGTTTGGCTTTATTTTAAGATCATTCAGCCCTGAATTCTTCGAAAACGGATCCAGCGCGCTACGCCAAACAGGAAGAAGGCTTTTGCTTTGACAGAAACCGTCTCGTCAAGTAGAATAATACGGTTTGTATCATCTCATTTAAACGATAAGAGGGACCCCGTTTATGAAAGAGTATTCGACTGATAAAATCCGCAATGTTGTGCTTGCATCCCATTCCGGTGCGGGAAAGACAATTCTCTGCGAGGCGTTCCTGCATTCTACCGGGGCGACCACCCGCATGGGCAAAATTGAAGATGGTACTACCACCTCCGATTTTGACGAAGAGGAAATTCGCCGCACTATTTCTCTTTCCACATCGGTGATCCCAGTGGAATATCGCGATGTGAAGATTAACTTCCTCGATACCCCCGGCTATACCGATTTTATCGGCGAAGTCATTTCTGCCATGCGCGTGGCAGATTCCGCCATCATTATGGTGGATGCTGTAAATGGTTTGGAAGTGGGCACAGAACTGGCTCTAAATTATTGCGACGTCTTCAAACTGCCCCGCTTCTTGGTGATCAACAAGATGGATCGGGATAATGCAAATTATCAAAAAGCCTATCAATCCGTTGAGGAGTATTCAGAAACACGCCTTATCCCCATCCAGCTCCCTTGGGGAGAAAAACAGGATTTCAAAGGTGTTATTGATCTACTTTCTATGAAGGCGTTTAAAGGTCAGGGAAAAATTGCAGAAGAGATCCCCGCGGAATATAAATCCGCCGCGGAAGAAGCACGTATGAAATTGGTGGAAGCAGCCGCCGAAGGGGATGATTCCCTGCTCGAGAAATATCTTGAAAGCGGTAGCCTGACGGAAGAAGAAGTCATCCGCGGACTGACCGAAGTTGTCCGTTCCGCTTCTTTCATCCCTGTTCTCGTCTCCGCGGGTTCTTCTGAAACCGGTGTCTTCAAGCTGCTCGACGCCATAGTGGACATTCTACCCTCGCCAGCTGACGCGAACAAACCGGTTGCCCAGGGGAAAAACGGTGAGGAAGTTCTAGATGTTAAGGATGACGCCCCGCTGGCAATCTATGTCTGGAAGACGACCGCCGATCCCTTCGTTGGCAAACAAACCTTCTTCCGCCTCTATTCTGGTTCCCTTAGCCCGGACAGTCGAGTCTGGAACCATACCAAAGGTATTGAAGAACGACTTGGCACAGTTAATATTCCGCGGGGAAAAGAAACCATTCCCGTCAAAGTGGTTCATGCTGGCGATATTTGTGTTGTCCCCAAGTTAACCGAGACTTCCACTTCAAACACTCTGGGTGATAAGAGCCACCCGATCACCCTGCCAATCCCCCAGTATCCCAATTCCCTCTTTCAGGTTGCGCTTTTCCCCAAGACTCAAGCTGATTCGACCAAAATTACCACCACGCTCACCCGCCTGTGCGAAGAGGATATGACCCTCACCTGGCATAATGAACCTTCTACCCAGCAGACGATCCTGCAAGGGATGGGAGATCAGCATATCGATGTCGCGATCCGTCGGGCTGAGGCTAAATTCCAGGTGGGTATTCTGGTTCAGGAACCAAAAGTTCCTTATCAGGAGACGATAACGAAACCCAGTTCAGCTATGTACCGCCACAAAAAACAAACAGGCGGATCCGGTCAGTTTGGTGAAGTTCATCTCAAAGTCTCTCCCTTAACAGATAAGGACTATGACTTCAGCTGGGATGTTTTTGGCGGTGCCATTTCGCAATCTTATGCAAGCTCGATTCAAAAAGGAATTCAAGCAGTGATGAAAGAAGGCGTCATTGCCGGATACCCGGTTTCAGGTGTCCATGTTTCCGTCTTCGATGGCAAGGAACACCCCGTGGATTCAAAGCCAGTGGCGTTTGAAATTGCAGGACGCGAAGCTTTCAAGCTGGCAGTAAGAGATGCAGCCCCGGTTCTACGTGAACCCATTATGCTGGTTAAGATCACCGTTCCCGAATCCGCAATGGGTGACGTTATGGGCGATTTAAACACCCGACGCGCTCGCATTCTCGGTATGGAAACCCATAAAGGTAATTCCGTAGTGACTGCAAATGTGCCTCTGGCAGAAATGCTGCGCTACACTACCACGTTGCGCTCCATGACGGGAGGTCGCGGTGTCTTTACCATGGAGTTTGATCACACCGAGGTCGTACCTGCCCACATCGCCCAGCCGATCATTGACGCCCGGACAAAAGAATTGGAAAAACAGAGAGAAGAATAATCCTCTGCTCAATCAAAGCTGGACGGCTTCCACCGTCCGGCTTTTTGGTTAATTCTGCCTGGCTCGTCAGTGGGTATGGTATGATAGGCTTCGATCCAATGAAGGTGATTTAATCGATGACAGATCAGGAAAAGTTTTTAGAGGAAATCTGGAGTGCCCTTCTCAGCCGTGAGGTGGACACGATCAAGCAAGCCTTTTCAACCCTGGATGTCGCCAGTCGTACGGTTGTCCTCAACCATTTGCGAACGATGGTCACGGATTCCGGCTGGCATCCTGAACAGGTCCGCTCCGCACAGGCTGCGCTGGATGCCCTCAATGGATATGAAGAAAACCATGGACATTAAACAACTAACCGCCGAGATGCACCAATTTGTCAGCTTCAAAGGCTGGTATCAGCCTGACAGCGCCCGTCCTCAAACGCCGCGCAATTTGGCTATTTCTCTGGTATTGGAAGCCGCCGAAGTATTGGAGCATTTTCAATGGGGAGAGGATTCTCCTGACGAGCAAGCTCTAAGTGCAGAACTGGCGGACGTTTCCCTCTACTTGTTGCAGCTGGCAAGCATTTGCGGTATTGATCTCGAAGAAGCCATTCATGCCAAGTTGGAGCAGAATTACAGCCGAAGCTGGGATCAACCGAATTCCAATCCGCAAGGGGGCGCACAATGAAAGTGGCAATCTTTGGCGGCTCGGCAACCGTCGCTGGTGAAGGGGCTTATGAAGATGCCCGCTTCCTGGGCAGATTACTCGGAGAACATGGAGACACGGTGCTCACCGGAGCCTATTCAGGCGTAATGGAGGCAGCATCACGCGGCTGCAAGGAAGGGGGCGGTCATGTGATCGGTTTTACCTGCACACAGATCGAAGCGCTCCGCGGGGTTAATGCCAACCCATGGGTGCAGGAAGTGCGCAGATTCGATCCGCTTCGTGATCGAATGCACGCTTTGATTGATGCCTGCGAAGCAGCCGTGGTGATGCCAGGTGGAGTAGGCACCTTATGCGAGCTGCTGGTGATGTGGAATGAAATGATCATTGATCAAAAAGCTGTGCGTCCACTCCTGATCGTGGGAAAAGAATGGCAAGCCGTGCTGGCAGAATTCATCAATACTTTCGGGTGTTACATCGGGCAGAAGGAATGGGAGTTGGTATCCCTGGTGCCGGATGTCACTACCGCTTTTGATCATTTATCCAACCCTCCTCAATAATCCCATCTCTTCTTTGGCAGGTATTTCTATGAACAACGAAAAATTGACACCCCGCAATGAAAATTATTCTGAATGGTACAACCAGGTCATTCAACGCGCCGAGATGGCAGACTATGCTCCCGTGAGAGGCTGCATGGTCGTGCGACCTTATGGCTGGGCTCTTTGGGAGAATATTCAACAGGCACTCGACTCTCGATTCAAGGCTACCGGTCATGTCAATGCAGCCTTTCCACTCTTCATCCCCATGTCTTTCCTTGAAAAAGAGAAGGAACACGTGGAAGGCTTTTCCCCCGAGCTGGCAGTCGTTACCATTGGCGGTGGTGAGAAGCTGGAGGAACCATTGGTCGTGCGACCAACTTCGGAGACGATCATTGGCTACATGTATTCCAAGTGGATCAAGTCTTACCGCGATCTGCCACTGCTGATCAACCAGTGGGGGAACGTTGTCCGATGGGAGATGCGCACCCGGTTGTTCCTGCGCACTCTTGAATTTTACTGGCAGGAGGGACACACTGCCCATGCCACTGAAAAGGAAGCTGAAGAAGAGACGCTGCGCATGCTGGATATTTATACCCGCTTCGCCATTGACGAAGCTGCCGTACCGGTCATTCCGGGACGCAAAAGTAGTACAGAAAAGTTTGCCGGAGCTGTTCATTCCTATTCCATTGAAGCCATGATGGGCGACACCAAAGCATTGCAGGCGGGAACATCCCACTTGTTGGGTCAAAATTTTGCCAGGGCTTTCAATATTCAATATCTGGATGTGAATAATGAGCTGCAATACTGTTGGACTACCTCCTGGGGGGTCTCCACCCGGTTCATCGGCGCGATTATTATGACTCATGGGGATGATCAAGGGTTGATCATGCCGCCAAGACTGGCACCCATTCAGGTGGTGATTGTGCCCATTTATAAGAATGATGCTGAACGATCTATTGTTATGCCGGTCGTGGAGCAAGTTCGAGACCGTCTGACCGGGTTACGCGTAAAGGTGGATGACCGTTCTGAATTAACCCCGGGATTTAAGTTCAACGATTGGGAGATGCGCGGCGTGCCGTTGCGTCTGGAAATTGGTCCAAAGGATGTTGAAAAGGGGTCTGTGATGGCTGCCCGGCGTGATATTCCGGGTCGCGAAGGCAAAGTCATCCTTGCACAAGACAATCTGATGGCATCCGTTCAAAATCTGCTGGCACAAATTCACACCTCGCTTTATGAACGCGCAAAATCCTTCCGCGACAGTCATATTGAAGAAGTGGATACGTATGAGGAAATGTCCGCCGCTGTTGAAAAAGGTTGGGCATACGCCTGGTGGTGTGGTAACCCCGCCTGTGAGGCACGCGTGAAGGAAGACACCAAAGCCACGACACGCTGCATTCCGATGGATCAACCCGGTGGCAAGGGTAAATGCGTGGTTTGTGGTGAAGAAGCGCACGAAAAAATCTACTTCGCCAAAGCTTACTGATTCTCTTGGTGAATCATGTCCGCAATAAATCTCTCCCGGTTGCATACCCAACTTGATCTGATTCTTCCAACTTTGGGAGACATTGAAATCTTCTTAAAGGGGTTGCGAGAGATTTACAGCTTCTACGCAGACCACACCCACCCGCTGGGTAATCCACCTTCGGGAGTATTTACACTGGCGGAGTTCAATACTCCTGTGATTCTAAACCGTGAAGTACTGCTGTTATTGAGCCCTGCCTGCAGAGAAACCCCGGATCATATGCTGGCACTGGCTGATCGGTTGTGGCAGGAACCTCAGGTCGAATTCCGGCAGCTCTCCGCCCAGATTCTTGGCAAACTTCCCGAAAGCAAAACCGATGCCGTCCTCGAACGGATCCGTGCCTGGTCGGAGGCTTCTCCGAACCTTGAATTGTTGCCTTATTTACACCACCAGGCATCCGTGGCGATTCGGCGGCATTCCCCCCAAAAATGGCTGGATCTGCTCAGTGAATGGGATGCCTCCACTCAGCCTTCTCTCTCCAGACTGGCTATTGAAGGGGTCCTCCCATTAATCGATGACCATGATTTTGAGAATCTACCGGCGATTTTCACCTATTTAACCCCGCTCTTCTTCCAACTGGATTCGGAGCGCCAGTATGACTTGCTGACGGTACTAGAACATCTGGCGAGACGATCCGAAGTGGAAACCGTGCATTTCCTGCAAAAAGCGATCGAATTATCCAGCGATCCGAACATGGCACGCTTCATCCGCCGATCGCTGGTTTTTTTCACCTCAACGAATCAGGAATATCTTAAGGAAATACTGCGAAAGCATTCTTAATACCAATCTGTTTGGAAATTTGCACTATCCTGCTTTAACGAATCCTGTGCAAGCGATTGACCCTCTGGTATAATATCGCCTGATGACTCGACCTGCCGGTGGAGCGTTCTACCGTCTGGCGACTTGCAAAAATCATTTTAGGAGCAGCTGTCATGGCATTGACAAAGGAAGCAAAACAAAAATTGATCGAAGAGTACCACCTGCACGATACGGATACTGGATCCGCTGATGTTCAAATCGCAATCCTCACCACCCGTATCAAACAATTGACGGAGCATCTGCGCACCAACAAGCTCGACCATTCATCACGGCGCGGTTTGCTCAAACTGGTAGGGCAGCGCCGCCGGCTGCTGGCATATTTACGCCGCACCGATTTCGCCCGGTTCGCAGCCCTTACCGAAAAATTGAATATCCGCACCAAGTAGGCAATCACCTCAACGAGTAGATGCCCTCTATTCGTTTTGTTTTTACCTCCATGCGGAAAAGCCACACCGCCGGTTGGGCATTGAAAAATGGTGAGGACGAGTTCCGTCCCCGACACTTTTCAGTTCCTAACCAGGCGGGCAAACACAATTAGGAGAATTTATGAAACCAGAAAGTAAGAAATTTATCGCCACCGTAGGTGGGCGTCCTTTGACGTTCGAATCCGGTAAACTTGCCGCTCAGGCGGGCGGCGCTGTCACAGTTCAATTTGGTGACTCGGTCGTTTTCGCGGCAGCAACCATGGGTGATGAACCCAAAATGGGACAGGACTTTTTCCCACTGACCGTGGAGTATGAAGAAAAAATGTACGCAGGCGGTCGTATTCCCGGATCCTTCTTCCGTCGGGAAGGCAGACCCGGCGCTGATGCGATTCTGATCGCCCGGCTGACTGACCGTCCTATTCGTCCGCTGTTCAATAAGGATATCCGGAATGAAGTTCAGGTGATCATGTTTTCCCTTTCCGCCGATTGGGAAAACCCTTTGGATATCCTGGCGATCAATGCGGCTTCCTGCGCTTTGATGATCTCCGACATCCCCTGGGGCGGACCGGTGGGAGCCGTGCGTGTTGGTCGGGTCAATGGAGAATTTGTGCTTAATCCTACCTACGCACAAATTGATGAATCCGATCTCGATCTGAGAATTGCAGGAACTTCTGACGCCATTCTCATGGTGGAATCTGGGTCAAATGAGATTGATGAAGAGACCATGATCGCCGCACTGCAGTTCGGGCACGAGGCGATTCAACCAATCGTTGCCGCCCAAATAGAAATGGCGCAGGCAATGGGCAAAGCAAAGCGTGAAGTCCAGCTCTATACCCTGGATGAAAGTCTGGTTGAAAAGGTCAGTCATCGTATTGCTGACGAGATTAATGAGGCGCTTGATGCCCCTCATTCCAAACATGAGCTGCAGGACGCAATTGATACTCTGCGTGACAATGTTGTGGTGGAATATACCGATCCGGAGGATGGGGAACAGATTGCCGCCTACAAAGAAGCCTTTGAAGAAACTTACAAACGCGTTGTGCGCTCACGAATTCTTGACCAAAATAAACGCCCGGATGGACGCGCGCTAACTGAAATCCGCCCAATCTGGTGTGAAGTGGGCGTCAGCCCACGCGCTCATGGCTCCGGTTTATTCACCCGCGGTGAAACACAGGTGATCACCCTCGCCACGCTTGGCACTCCCAAAGAAGCTCAGGAAATTGACACCCTTTCTCCCATGGATTCCAAACGCTACATGCACCATTACAATTTCCCGCCGTATTCTACCGGCGAGGTTAAAATGCTGCGCGGTCAATCCCGGCGTGAAGTAGGACATGGTGCTCTGGCTGAACGGGCGCTCCTTCCAGTGATTCCGCCGGAAGATGAATTCCCATACACACTCCGGCTCGTATCCGAAGTGCTGGCATCCAATGGATCTTCCTCGATGGCTTCAGTTTGTGGCTCAACTCTCGCCTTGATGGATACTGGGGTGCCGATCAAGGCACCGGTAGCCGGTGTGGCAATGGGTTTAATCAAGGAAGGCGACCGCTTTGTGGTCCTTACCGATATTCAAGGCGCTGAAGATCACCTTGGCGACATGGACTTTAAAGTTGCCGGAACCACCAAAGGTATCACCGCACTGCAGATGGATATCAAGATTAAAGGGATCACCACCGAAATCATGCGCCAGGCACTCAAACAGGCACATACGGCTCGCCTGACCATTCTCGATAAGATGCTGGAAGTCATTCCTGTACCTCGCCCTGAATTGCGCTCCTTTGTACCCAGAATCACCACTTTGAAGGTGCCAGTGGAGAAGATCGGCGCGATCATTGGACCGGGTGGGAAGATCATCCGTGCGATTCAGGAAGAGACCAATGTAAAAATCGACATTGATGATGATGGGACAGTGTATATCGCCGCAACCGATGGCAAGAATGAAGCTGCTGCTCGGGAAAGAATTGAAGCCCTCACTGAAACGCCGCTCGTTGGTCATATCTACACCGGGAAAGTGGTGCGCGTGGCTGACTTTGGCGCTTTCGTCCAGATCCTGCCAGGAGTGGATGGCATGGTTCACATCTCACAACTGGATACTGAGCGAGTTGAGAAGGTGGAAGATGTTGTCAAAATGGGCGATGAGGTAACAGTAATGGTCACGGCGATTGACGATAACGGTAAAATTCGTCTCTCCCGCCAGGCTGTGCTGGAAGGCTGGACACCTGAAGAAGCATTGGAGCACGACAAAGGTGGAAAGAACAGCAGCGGCAGACCTCGTTCCGGAGGAGACCGGCGCGGAAGTGGTGACCGCCGGGGTGGCAGTGATCGTCGCGGGAACTGGTCGCATAATGACCGCAACAATGACCGCGAGCGCAATCCTCGCCGTTAAATTCTAAATTTCACCATTAAGACCCGGTTTATTCCGGGTCTTTTTATTATTTAAATTATGCTAAATTTGAAGTGGGAAGCGGGGGCATTTGAAAGCCAGTGAGGTTCAAACGTTCCGCCAGAGCGGCTTTCAGGGCGCTGCGGTCATCCCAGGGATACTCAATGGTGCCAAAACACATCGATTGTTCATGCCCCTTACCACAGGTGATTACCAGATCACCGGGTTGAGCCATATTCACTGCCTGGCGAATCGCCTCACCACGGTCTGGTACGCGGAAGAAGGTGGAACCTTCGATGCCGCCGCTTGCCTGCGCGGCTGATGCCATCTCTTCTAAAATTGCATCCAGAGATTCCGTCCGTGGGTCTTCCGCCGTGAGGATGGTGATATCAGCCAGTGCCGTTGAAACTTCTGCCATCATTCTCCTCTTCTGACGATCACGTAAACCTGCAGAACCAAATACGGCAATAATCCTTCTGCCAGTCATCTCCCGGGCGGTTTCAAGCGCCACCTTTAAGGCGTTGGGGGTGTGCGCAAAATCCACAATGGCAGTAAAAGGTTGACCAAAATCAATCGCTTCCATCCTCCCCGGCACCCCGCTCAGGCGCATAATACCTGACGCTGCCGTCTGAAGGCTTATCCCCAAACCACGCGCGGCGGCTATTGCTGCCAGACAATTAGAAACGTTATAACGACCTGGAATGTTGCAGTGCACAATTTCGGTCAGGTGATTCTCTTTGACAATAAAATCCACCCCACTGGAGTTCGTCTTTATTTCCAGCGCAGTCAGGTCAGCCTCCCCTTCCAAGGCATACGAAACCTGCCTGGTGGTGACAATGGAAGACAGGTACGGATACGAAATATCATCACGATTTAGAACAGCCAGCCGGGGATTGCCAAAGGGTTTGACGGCTGTTTGCGCCAGAGCTGTGAACATGCGTGCCTTTGCAGCTCGGTACTCTTCATAGCTGCCATGATAATCAAGATGCTCATGCGTAATATTGGTAATCACGGCAATGTCATATTCACATCCTGAAACGCGATACTGCGCGAGACCATGAGATGTTGTCTCAAGCACAACATGAGTCATTCCCGCTTCCACCATCTCCGCCAGGTAACGCTGAACATCCGTCGCTTCCGGCGTGGTCACATGAAAACCAGTATCAATTACTTCGTTGCCGATTTTTGCATTCACAGTGGAAACCAATCCAACTTTCATCCCCGCAGCGTTGAGAATTTCATAAATCAAGTTGGCGGTAGTGGTTTTTCCATCTGTTCCAGTGACACCGATGACTGTCATCTTGCGAGCCGGATGATCGTAGAACGACGCAGCCAGGTAAGCGAGAGCCTCGCGGGAATCCTCCACCCGAATGTAGGGTACGGGGAGAATCATCCCAGATCGCGTACCCACAACGGCAACCGCTCCTTTTTGCACCGCATCAGGAATAAACTCGTGACTATCCGTGTTGCCACCGCTGATGGCGACAAAAACATCGCCCTGGCTCACCTGGCGGGAATCATACTGAATTGATGGGACGGATAAATCCGGAAGTGGATTCGAAGTTTGCCAGGGAACAGGCAAGTCATTGAAAAGGTTGATTAATCGCTTATGATTCATGCAACAGGATTCTAACACGTTCCAGGTATAAAAAAGAGCAGTCCCCTTCAGGCAGGAACTGCCCTTCTCATTATCACGCTATCATCAGGCGAGCGAAGTGCGCAAGTTTTGAATTTGCCCTGCAATCGAACCATCCACCACGCGGTCTCCAACCCTTACCACCAGCCCGCCCAGGATGTTCGGATCGACTGAAAACGAGATTTCTGCTTTATCACCCATTTTGGTTAACATTTCTTCTCGAATGACATTCTGTTCTTCAACGGTGAGCGGTAACGCACTCATCACCTCAGCACTCGACCCGTTAACCTCATTCCCTTCAAGGATAGTCACTTTTCCATCCTTGATACCAGAGAAGAATTCCGCTACCAATTCATGTTGCCGTTTCTCGTCCAACGCTTCGCCGATCAGTTTCTGGGCAGCTGCAATCGCCAGTGAAGCCACATTGCTGCGGATTTCACCCAGAACTCGTTCGCGTTCGTGTTCAATCTCTACCATGGCATCCTGACGGCTGCGGGCAATATCGGCTTCCACTTCTGCGCGTACTTCACGGGCTGCCAGTTCAGCTTTTTCTTTTGCTTCACGAATAATCTGGGCAGCACTCGTTTGCGCTTCCGCAAGAATTTCGGCGGCATCTTTCTCCGCATTCTCACGGGCTTCCGCGGCAATGCGAGAATCTTCCAACCCTTTTTCGATGGTTTCACGACGCTTTTTTAACGAGCCTTGAAGCGGGATATAAACCCAAGCGCGCAGCACTACCAGAACAATTAGAAATCCGATGATTTGAACTAAAAGAAAACCGAGGTTAAGACCTAACTTATCCAAAATAGCCTCCGTCCCAAATGCAATTACATGACAAACAGCATAAGAAACGCAATCACAAGACAGTAAATTGCGATAGCTTCAGAAAACGCAATACCCAGGATCATACTGGATAGAAGATTGCCATAAGTATCGGGGTTACGCGCCATCCCTTGAACCGCGCCTTGGACACTAAGCCCCACCCCAATACCACCCCCCAGCGCTCCAATCATAGCCAAACCAGCGCCGATCATTTTTGCCGCCATAACGATATCACCACTCATAAGATTTATATCCTCCTCAAAGTCAATAGGAATTTATTCATGTCCTTCTTCGGCTTCATGCCCCTGCGCTGCCTGAGCCATAAAGACCATTGTTAACATGCCAAAGACAAGTGCCTGAATGACACCAATGAATATTTCAAATAACATGAGCCCGGAAGGCATAAATACCGGGAGCAAAACCCCAATCACTGCCAGAAGCACCATACCTGAAAACATATTCCCGAACAACCGGAAAGTAAAAGAGAGAATCTTGGCAAACTCCGATATCAACTCAAGTAATCCAACAATGAAATCAATGACTCCAAAAAGTGGTTTCTTGAAGATATTACGTACATTTATAAACTTTTCAAAGTACCGCGGTCCATTCGCTTGCACACCGATCACCTGAATCATAAAGACCGCGATTAAGGCTAGAGCAGTCGTGAAATTCAAATCGGTTGAAACGCCACGCAGGAAAGGAATTAACTGATATCCCCCCGTAGTGGTCTTCTGATTGAGCAATGTAGACCAGGTGCCATTCCCCAAAGCCTGAATTTCGTACCCTTCTTCCGCATGGTGCAGAAGACCAATCGACTCAAAACCCGGGATCAATTTCATCAAATTGGCGAAGAGTAAAACGATCAATATCGTCATGAACCAGGGAAAAATCTTAGGCGTAAATTTTCCAGCTGTAGTCTCCGTCATGTTGTAAATGGCATCAACCAGCATTTCGAAAATCCCACCAATTCCCTTAGGCGCAAGCGGATCTTTCTTAACTGAATTGCGAATGGCGAGAGCTACCAGAATGATGACGATATACATAAAGAGCGTGGCTAGCAGGGCGTTTGTGAGGTAAAAATCACCAATCACAGGCAAAGTGAAAAGAGGCTTTGCCATGATGTTCTCTGCCGCCACTTGAATATGAGGCTGGACGGGGCTATATTTGTTCACTGCTATGACATTGAGGATAATCAATGCAAGTACGATCCATCGGTGAACACCCCAGCGCCATTTAAAGGTCTTTTTCAATCGCATCCTCCTCTTTTGCAGATTCCTTATCGATACCTTTAATTCTTGCTACTGTTTTTCTTGCCATCCACAACATCAGAAAGATGGTTACCGGAATACTTGCCGCCAGCAAACCAACAGTAATCCAGGGTTTCGTGCCAAAGTGAGCGTCGAGCGCCAAACCGCCTAATCCCGCTGCCAGCACAATGACCAATACGAGAACACCGACCTGTCCAATCAGGACAGCCACCATGAAATTATTCTGGTTCTTGTGTTTCGGATTCTCCACAGGCATCGGCATATTGCACGATTATAACATGAAGCATTTCCGTACCAAAATTTTATCAGAAACCTGCCGCTGCCAGTGAAATATAACCGAACCATGGTGAATACACCACTCCGAGAAGGATGATACCCAGAATGCATATCACCAGGGCAACATTCCACACCAAAGGTGGTCGCAACAATTTTTTCTCACTCGCTGGCGGATCAACATACATCACCTTCATTACCCGCAGGTAGTAATAAAGGGCGATAACGGAGTTAAGAACACCGAGAATGGCTAGATAGACGAGTCCACTTTGGATGGCGGCGCCGAAAACGAGCACTTTGGCAAAGAACCCAGCCAGCGGCGGAATCCCCCCTAAAGAGAGCAGAGCAATCATCAGCAGGAAAGCCAGTCCTGGTGAACGGCGATTCAACCCGGCAAAAGCATTAATCTCAGTAGAATTCGATTCATGCTCCACCCAATTGATGATGGCAAAGACAGCTAGATTGGTTACCAGATAGGCAACCAGGTAGTACACAGAACCGGTAAAACCGAACTCAGATCCACTGGCTACTCCCACAAGGATGTACCCTGCCTGAGCGATGGAAGAATAAGCAATCATCCGTTTGAGGTTCTTCTGCGGGATGGCGAGCAAGTTGCCAATAAACATACTGGCAATTGAAATGATGGCAACCACGACCATCCAAATACTTGACTGATCCACCGTAAAGGCATTCACCAAAATCCGGATCAGTGCAGCAAAACTTACCGCTTTGGAAACGGTGGAGAGGAACCCCGCTACAGGCGTTGGTGCTCCCTGATAGACATCCGGTGCCCAGAAGTGGAATGGGACTGCGCTGATCTTAAAAGTGAAACCGGCGAGCACCAGGATGGATGCCAGTACGATCGCAGCTGTGGGGGTCTGATGCGCTTGAATTGCATCGAAGAGCCCATAAATCTTGGTGGTTCCGGCGAAACCGTAAAGCAAGCTGAAGCCATAGAGCATCACTGCTGAAGATACTGCCCCGAAAAGGAAATATTTGATGCCGGACTCTACGGAAGCGTTATCATGGTATTTGAAACCAGCCAGAATATAAAGTGGAATCGCTGCCGTCTCGATTGCCAGGTAAAGCATGATGAGATTTCCGGCTGTCGCCATCAAAGAAAGACCAATCGAGGAGAGTACAAGGAGCAAGTAGAACTCAGGCTTATTGCCAACGGTTTTTTCAGTCCCGGCAAATATGGAGGTTAAAGCCCCACCCGCCAGTACAAGGAGGCTGAATAAATATCCGGCACGGTCAAAGCGCAACATCTCCCCCCAAAGCAGGCGGGGTTCATTTCCCGGACGACCGGAAAGACCTGCCACAATCAGAATGATGACAAAACCGCCTGCAGTCAGCCAGTCTAACGTGCGGTTCATACGCTCATTTCTCATCAGGGCAAATACCAGCAGAACCACTGCCAGGAGAATCAATCCGGTGACCGGAATAAGAGAAGCGATCATTTCAGCAGTAAAGGCTGGCATCAGGCACCTCCTACCAGAACAAGGATGTGCTTCACGCCTGCCTCGATTACCGGTACCAGTATGGACGGGAACAAACCAATGAGGATCATAATCAGCGAAAGCATAATAACCACAGATTTATCCATCAGGGTGATGTCAGTCAGCCCTGCCTTAATCGGTTCTGGAGTTTCTCCAAAGAAGACTTTACGGACAACCAGCAGGATATACGCCGCGGTTACAACGATGGAGATTGCCGAGAGGATCGCCACCAGCGGATAGGTTTTCCATGCCCCCATATAGATGGGCAGTTCAGCGATGAAACCGGAGAAACCCGGCATGCCCATGGAGACAAGACCTCCCACGATGAAGCCGATCATCGCAATGGGCATAAACTGGTACAACCCACCCAGTTCACTGATATTTCGCGTGTGCGCGCGATCATAGACCATTCCGACGATAGCAAAGAAGAGAGCTGTCATGATGCCATGAGAAAACATTTGCAGCCCCGCGCCGGTCAAACCTTGGGGGGTCAATGTAGCAAAGCCAATAAACACTAATCCCATGTGAGATACGGAAGAAAAACCGATAACGTATTTAAAATCTTTTTGGATCATGGCAATAAAAGCGCCATACACCACGTTGATGGTGGCTAAGACAATAATCAAAGGTGCCCAGATGCGCATTCCCTGGGGCATCAACATCAAACCAGCACGTAGCGCTGCAAATACACCCACTTTCATTTCCACACCCGCCAGCAGCATGGAAACTGCGGTCGGAGCAGCAACATGACCATCTGGCGCCCAACTGTGGAAGGGGAAAATGCCACCTAAAACGCCAAAACCGATAAAGACAAAGGGGAACCAGAGTCGTTGAAATTCAACGCTTAACCCCGCATTTTCGAGAGCAACCAGATCAAAGGTGTGCAAGCCTGAACCAAAGTACATGGCAAGCACGCCAACAAGTGCCACCATTGAACCAAAGAATAAATACAGGGTAAGTTTCATGCCACCGTATTCTTTTGTCTTTGGATAACCCCACATCACAATCATCAGGTATTTCGGGAAGACAGCCAGTTCAAAGAAGACGAACAACTGGAATAAATCGAGAGAAGCAAACACGCCAAACACACTTGAGGCGAGGAAGAGCAAGAAAGCAAAAAACTCTCGCGGGCGGTCTTCGATCCGCCACGAGACCATCACTCCACTTAAGACCACCAGCCCAGCCATCAATTCCATAGCTGCGCCAATTCCATCCACACCCATGTGGAATGAGATTCCCAGCGCGGGAAGCCAATCCAACTGGATCTGGAATTGATAACCTGCATTCTGCGTGTCGTAACTGAAAAAGACAATCACCGAGAGGATCAGGGTGACAATGGACGTGGCTAACGCGATTCCACGGATAAGGTTTCGCTTCCCTGCCGGCAGAAAGAGAATAACAATGGCAGCTGCCAGTGGAAGGAATGCGAGGAAACTAAGATACGGGATCTGCATTTATCACCTACTAAAACCAGGTCATCACGGTGGAATTGATCAGGTTAAGAATCCACGAAGGCCACAAACCGATCGAAAGCATGAGAATCATCAGTGGAGCAATCACCAGAATTTCACGTAAGTTAATTTCGGATAGTTTGCCACTCCAGTGCTCATTGAGAGGACCATGCAGGGTCAATTTCAATGCCTTTAGAACGTACACCCCGGTGAATAAAAGCCCGATCATGCCGAGCGCAATAAAGAGAGTGTAAATCGGCCAAACACCACGCACAATCATAAATTCCGACACAAACCCGTTTAAACCAGGTAAGCCCAAGGAAGCCATCGAGGTAAAGATGAGAATCGAGCCATAAACTGGCAGTATCGCATAGAGTCCGCCGAAATCTTCCAATTTGCGGGTGTGGGCGCGGTCATATAAGACCCCAACGAGGAAGAACATGCCTGCAGCGCTTAAACCATGATTGAACATTTGCAATACGGAGCCGTTAAGGGCAATCACAGCGCTTTCTCTGATTGCGGGGTCAGTCTGGCTTCCTGCCCATGCTGCTGCAGCGATACCCAGCACCACAAATCCCATGTGATTAATCGAGGAATATGCGACAAGGCGCTTGAAATCTTTTTGCGCCGCTGCGGAGAGAGCCCCAAATACGATGGCTGCGGTGGCGAGTGCTGCCAGCCACCCAGAAAATTGAGCAGCTTCAGCCGGGAAGAGAGGTATTACCAGGCGAATGAACCCGTAGGCGCCAAGTTTCAGCAGAACACCTGCCAGGATCATCGAGCCACCGGTTGGGGCTTCCGTATGAGCATCAGGAAGCCAGGTGTGAAATGGCCATACCGGCACCTTGATGGCGAAAGCGATCACAAACGCCCAAAAGGCGATCGATTTTACCGTGTGGGAGGGAAGACCAAACATTTCTCCTTGCAACCCCGGCCAGGTTTGCAGAACCTTGATGAAGTCAAACGATCCAACCATGACTCCGATCATCTGCGTTGCCAGCAGCAGACCAAGAGAACCGCCCATGGTAAAAAGAATGAACTTCAAAGAGGCATAATTACGTTTTTCGCCGCCCCATTGATTAATCAGGAAGTACATTGGAACCAGACCGATCTCCCAGAAAAGGAAGAAGAGGATCAGGTCAAGCGCCATGAAAACACCAAGCATGCCTGTTTCCAAAATGAGGAAAAGGATCATGAAGGCTTTGACCTTTTCTTTTATATTGAAAGAAGTCAGGATCGCCAATGGAGTAAGCAAAGTGGTGAGTAGAAGCATCACCAGTGAGACACCATCAATACCCAGGTGATAACTGGATCCGATCGCCGGGAACCAGGCTGCCTGTTCTTCAAAAACGAACTGCCCGGCAGGAGGCTGAGTGTAATTCCCCCACAGTAGCAGGGTGAGCAAAAAAGGAAGGATGCTGATTACCAGGGCAGCGGTGCGGATGGCTTTGATTTTCCGTCCCGGTACCAAAAGCAGCAATAACGCCCCGATGGTGGGAATGAAGAGGATCCAGGAAAGAAGATGGTCAGTCAAAAGGTTCATGAATCGTCCGACTCAAACAGAGATCACTACAGAAAGCAGGATTAAAACCGCCACCATTGTACAGGCGATGGCAATTGCCAGATAAAGCTGAATTTTACCGGTTTGCAATTGATGCAGTACCCCGCCTGCGCCTTTGGTGCCTTTGGCAAGACCATCCCCGGCACCGTTGATTACCGGTACATCAAAATGGTATCGAAGTTGATTGCCTAAACCCACTGCGAGAGCAGCGATTCCATGAAGAATGCCATCAATAATCTTCAAATCAAGAAATTGGTAAACGACTTTATCGGCGAACCACAACGAGGGATTGATGATAAATTTTTGATAGAACTCATCCACGTAGTACTTGTTCTTCAGCAGAGTGAAGACACCTCCAAGCGAGAGGGCAAGGGGATCTTTTTCCTCTGCGGCAGCAGGTTTACGGTAAACCAGCCAACCAAGTAAAAGCCCGCCCAGCGATACCAGCACGGATACTGCCAGAGGAATGAGGCTGTGGGCTTCCTCATGCCCCTCAAACGGGAGCATTGTCCCCACAAACTGCTGGAACCAGGCAGGAGACAGCGAACCGAGCCCCGGGAAGGTTTTTGGAATGCCAATCCAACCAATGCCAATGGCAAAGATTGCCAGCACCACCAACGGAACAGTCATCACAGCTTTGGATTCAGATGCGTTTTCAGCTGCCTGCGTGCGTGGTTTGCCAAGGAAGACAAGGGTCAATTGCCTGGCGGTATAAAATGCGGTTAGTAAGGCAGTCACCGCTAAAACAATGAATACTCCCATATGACCGGCAGTAAATGTTCCGGATAAAATCTCATCTTTAGACCAGAACCCGGCGGTTATTACCGGAAAACCGGAGAGCGCCAATCCACCGGCAAGGAAAGTCCAAAAAGTGACTGGCATCTTGTGTCGCAATCCACCCATGTTCCGCATATCTTGAGGATCAACGTGTTTGCCAGTATGCAGCACGCCATGTTCCATCCCGTGTATAACAGAGCCGGATCCGAGGAAGAGCAGCGCTTTGAAAAAGGCATGAGTCATTAGATGAAAAGCAGCGGCAACGTAAGCCCCAACGCCAAGGGCGGCGATCATGTAGCCTAGCTGGGAGATGGTGGAATAAGCAAGGACGCGTTTGATGTCGTTCTGCGCCACAGCGATAGTGGAGGTAAATAGTGCCGTAAAGGAACCTACCACCGCCATGACAGTCATCGGTAAAGTCAATGGTTCACCCGGT
>Ga0116192_1001146_pt1 | contig 18962 bp, 16 predicted proteins | sample AD_UKC113_MetaG_FD_89876 | JGI IMG/M metagenome (GOLD analysis project Ga0116192, IMG submission 89876) | Active sludge microbial communities of municipal wastewater-treating anaerobic digesters from Hong Kong - AD_UKC113_MetaG | ecosystem: Engineered > Bioreactor > Anaerobic > Digestate... | reverse complement strand
GTCTCGGTGGTGGTTCAGTACATATTTGGAAATTATGATATCATACGCATCTATGCAGAGCCCTTTGCACGAAACACAGGCTCCAGACGGGTTCTTGAAAAAGCGGGCTTTAAGCTGGAGGCCGCTCTGAAAAGCAATGTCATCAAAAACGATATCATTGAGGATAGCTGTATTTATTCAATCCTGAGGGATGAGTTCATGCAATCTCGCTAAAGGGCTGCAGGCTGCAGCCGCTATGATTGCATCGGGATGTCGTGTTGCCGGTAGAATTTTTTACTTCATATGGTCAAGGACCTTGTTTTCGATATGAAGCTTTTCAACCGATTCCTTATACATGTCGGAGAAGATTGCGTCCAGCTTGACGTTGATTTTCGTCAGGATCTCGGCTGAAACCGATATCATTTCATAACCCGGTGTGCCTATGATTTCCCGCCATTGCGCCACAAGCCGCTGATGCACATCCAGAAGGCCGTAAAGATCATTTCTGTATTCGGTCAGGATTTCCTTGTTCACAGAGATTTTTTGATATTTTTCAATCACCTGGTTATTCAGCTTGTTGAGGGTAGGGTAGTCCTTAAAGAGTTCATCCACTGAAAAAGGACTGCCCTTGATAGGCTTCACTTTTTCGGGCTGAGAGGGTTGCGAATAAGCCCTTCTCTGCCTTGAGCTTCTCGTATTGATACGGCGAAGCACAAGGGTTGCCCCTTGCAACAGAATAAAACCACCCACAATGATTGCTAATAGTGTGAACAGTGCTCCCGACATAGCTTTTTTCCTTTTTGATAAGAATTAGTAGCGCATTTCTGTTCACACTATACCAGTTTTATGCCCGTAAATCAATGAGTGAAGCATTATGATGACTTTAGAAATAGATTAGAAAATGTAAGACGGCATGCTACCTCATCCAGGTCCTGTATATTGTCTCCTCAATTCAGAAATAATATGGCAGGAGTTACACGACTGTAATTATGTGAAAGAGGAGAAAGTGATATGGCAAAGATACAGACAATGGACGGCAATCAGGCGGCTGCGATGGCCTCCTATGCCTTCACAGAGGTAGCAACAATCTTCCCCATAACCCCGTCTTCACCCATGGCCGAACAGGTGGACGAATGGTCTGCCCATGGCAGGAAAAACATTTTCGACCAGGAGGTCAAGGTGGTTGAAATGCAATCCGAGGCGGGAGCTGCAGGTGCCATGCACGGCTCTTTGGCAGGCGGTGCCCTCACCACCACCTATACGGCTTCTCAGGGATTGCTGCTGATGATTCCCAATATCTATAAAATGGTAGGCGAGCTCCTGCCGGGGGTTTTGCATGTGTCGGCCAGAGCCATTGCCACCCATGCCCTGTCTATCTTCGGAGATCATCAGGATGTGATGGCATGCCGTCAGACCGGTGTCCCCATGCTGGCCTCCTCAAATGTACAGGAAGCCTTCGACTTAGGCACGGTGGCGCACCTTTCGGCCATTAGGGCTAGTCTTCCGTTTATTCATTTCTTTGATGGCTTCAGAACCTCCCATGAGTATCAGAAGATCAAGGTTTTGGAATACAACGAGCTGGAAAAGCTGATTGATCATGAGGCTATACAGACCTTCAGAAGCAAGTCTCTGAATCCTGAGCACCCCATTGTGCGGGGAACGGCCCAGAATCCCGATATCTATTTCCAGGGACGGGAAGCGCAGAATAAGTTCTTCGACGCGGTGCCCGATATTGTCAATGGCTATATGACCGAGATCAACAGGCTTACCGGCAAGGTCTACCGTCCCTTCGAGTACTACGGCGCACCTGATGCCGAATATGCCATCGTGGCCATGGGTTCGGTCTGCGAGACCATTGAGGAGACTATCGATCACCTCATGGGCAAAGGCGAAAAGGTTGGTGCTATAAAGGTGCATCTCTACAGACCCTTCTCGGCAAAATACTTTTTTGAGGTTATGCCTAAAACTGTCACAAAAATCGCTGTTTTGGACAGGACCAAGGAACCGGGTGCACCCGGAGAGCCTCTCTACCTCGATGTATGCAACATCTATCAGGACATGGCGCAAAAGCCGGTTATCGTGGGCGGCCGTTATGGCTTGGGCTCCAAGGACACACGCCCCTCACAGATTCTGGCTGTGTATAAAAACCTCAAGCAGAGCCAGCCTAAGGACGGGTTTACCATAGGCATTGTGGATGACGTGACACATACCTCACTTCCCGAGGAGGAGATCATCGAGACCACGCCCAAGGGAACCATCAGCTGCTTGTTCTGGGGACTGGGCTCCGACGGTACTGTGGGGGCCAACAAAACCGCCATCAAGATCATCGGTGATAATACCGATATGTATGCCCAGGGTTATTTTTCTTATGACAGCAAAAAATCGGGTGGCACCACCACCTCTCATCTGAGGTTCGGACCAAAACCCCTGAGATCCCCGTATCTGGTCTACAAGGCAGACTATATTGCCTGTCACAATCAATCCTTCCTGTATAATTACGATATTCTGAAGGGTTTGAAGCCGGGTGGTGTGTTTGTGCTTAACTGCAGCTGGAAGGAGGATGAGCTGGATACCCATGTTCCTGCTTACATTCGCCGCTATATCGCCGAGAATAACATCCAGTTCTATATGATCGACGCCATAGCCATCGCAGGTGAGATTGGCCTGGGCAACCGCATCAATATGATCATGCAAGCGGCGTTTTTCAAGCTCTCAAACATTATTCCCCTGGAGAAGGCCGCCGAGCTTCTTAAAAAGCACATTGAGAAGATGTATGGCAAGAAAGGCCAGAAAATCGTTGACATGAACAAAGCGGCTGTGGATCGGGGTATTGAGTCCCTCCACAGGGTTAACGTGCCTGAAGCCTGGAAAAATGCTCAGGATGGGGAAGCGACGGTGAAGGAGGAGCCTGAGTTCATCAAGCGCATTGCCAGAGTTATGGCCAGAATGGAAGGGGATGAGCTCCCGGTCAGTGCCTTCAACGGCATGGAGGACGGGGCTTATCCTTTGGGTACCACAGCCTATGAAAAGCGCGGTATTGCCGTCATGCTGCCGCAATGGCAAATCGAAAAATGCATTCAGTGCGGACAATGCTCCTATGTTTGCCCTCATGCCACCATACGTCTTTTCCTTCTGAACGAGGAGGAAAAGAGGAGAGCACCCCATAGCTTCCAGACCAAGCAAGCTGTCGGAAAAGGGCTGGAAAACTACCAGTTCCGGGTTCAGGTGGCACCGCTGGATTGCACAGGATGCGCCAACTGCGCCAATGTTTGTCCAGCCAAGGGAAAGGCGCTGATCATGGAGCCCGCCAAGCAGGAGATCTTGGCCCAGGCTGAAAACTGGGAATTTGCCATGACCCTCACCGAAAAAGGCGATGTCATGAGCAAGGACACCGTGAAGGGCAGTCAGTTCCAAAGACCCTATCTGGAGTTCAACGGCGCTTGCCCGGGCTGTGGTGAAACGCCCTATGTGCGCCTGATCACGCAGCTGTTCGGTGACAGGATGATGATCGCTAATGCCACGGGATGCTCATCTATATGGGGAGCCAGTGCGCCGTCTATCGCTTACACAACCAATGCAGACGGCAGGGGGCCTGCATGGGCAAACTCCCTGTTTGAGGATAACGCTGAATACGGCTATGGGATGTATTTAGGTGTGAAGCAAATCAGAGAAAAGCTGGCACTGCTGATGCAGCAGGCCATGGCCGGCGAGCTGCCGCCAAAGCTCAAGGAAGCCTTCCAGAAATGGCTGGACACCTTTGACGACGGCGAAGAATCCAAGGTGACCTCAAGGGCAGTAATCGATGCCCTGAAGGAGGTGGATTACCAAAGCAATCCTGTGCTGGCCGAGATCATGGAGAAGAAGGATTATCTCGTCAAGCGATCCTTCTGGATCATCGGCGGTGACGGATGGGCCTATGACATCGGCTACGGCGGTTTGGATCAGGTTCTCGCCATGGGGGATGATGTCAACCTGTTTGTCATGGACACTGAAATCTATTCCAATACAGGCGGTCAGGCCTCCAAGGCAACTCCCACATCGGCAGTGGCAAAGTTCGCGGCATCAGGAAAGAAGCTGCGTAAAAAGGATTTGGGCATGATGGCTATCAGCTATGGTTATGTCTATGTGGCTCAGATCGCCATGGGTGCCAACATGAATCATACCCTGAAGGTCATCACTGAAGCCGAAAGGTATAAGGGTCCATCCCTCATCATCGCCTATGCGCCCTGTGTAAGCCACGGCATAAAAATAGGCATGGGGAGCAGCATCCAGGAGGAGAAGAAGGCTGTGGATGCGGGCTACTGGCACCTTTATCGCTATAATCCCGACCTCAGAGCTCAGGGGAAGAATCCGTTCCAGTTGGATTCCAAGGAGCCCACCGAACCCTATCGCGAATTCCTCAACGGTGAGGTGCGTTATTCATCCCTCATGACTGTTTTCCCGGATATTGCGCCGAAGATGTTTGAGGAAGCTGAAAAGCATGCCCAGGAGCGCTACGCTGCTTACAAGCGCATGGCTGATGCAAGCTATCAGTAAGGATAACAAACAGGGAATGCCTCTAAAGGATGTCAGAGGCATTCCCTGGACTCTATCAACGGCATTCATCAGGCCGCTCTGCTATGCGATATCAAACCCTATTTCTCATTGGTGTCCACATACTTCTTTGCGTTTTTGACCTGGGTCTCATTGGGTATCATGACCTTTGATTCCGGATAGGTCTTCTCAATATTGGCCCAAGCCGCGGTATCGTGCTTTTCAATGGGCTTTTCCATATGCTTTTCTTTATAATGATCAGCCATAATTACCCTCCCTTAATACTCCCGGGTGCGTACAACTTCATCATCATCCCGCCCAAAAAGCCTTCTGCCGAAGATAAGACTGAGTATGGCCAAGCCTAAGAAGACATAAAATAATATTCGTGCTGCGGCAAAGGCTACATTGGCAATGAGACCAAAGCCCAGCAGGGCTGAGATGATAGCCAGAACAAAGAAGGTTACCATCCATTTTATCATTTAAGCTTCCTCCTTTCATGCCATCGGCACCAAGTTTGACCTGCATTTTTATCAGGTACATTTTTTATCATCTCCGCAACTTAAGTTTTTTATTTTCATGGATTTGGCTGATAGGCTAAAACCCAGTGTTTGCAGTGCAGAGAAATGATGGCATGAAAAATATAATACCATAAATTTGAAGAAAAGGGCTCGTGCCTATACGAGCCCAAAAAGCCTTGACAGTTGCGTGAGGATAAAGCAAACAATAAGTCCGGTTAATGTGGGAACCAAAATTGAGGTCAGCGTCCAGTTCCAACTCCTGGTCTCCTTTTTGATTGTCCAACAGGTGGTACTGCAGGGCCAGTGCATCAGTGAAAACAACATGACCGAAACCGCTGTAAGCCAGGTCCACCCATTGGCGATCAGAAGGTCTTTGAGCTGATTCAGATTATCCAGCGCTACCAGACTGCCCGTGGCTGTATAGCTCATGATGATGATGGGAACGACGATTTCATTGGCGGGAAAACCCAGAATGAAGGCCATGAGAATGAAGCCGTCCCAACCGAAGAGCCTGGCGAATGGATCGAGAAACGCAGCACAATGGCTTAACAGGCTCAGCTCTCCAACGTAGACATTTGCCATAGTCCAGATGAGCAGACCTGCTGGTGCCGCTACGGCAGCAGCTCTTCCCAACACAAAGAGGGTTCTGTCCAAAAGGGAGCGGATGATGATGCGCCCGATCTGCGGCTTTCTGTAGGGTGGCAGCTCAAGGGTGAAGGTTGAGGGCATCCCCTTTAAAATGGTTTTAGAAAGAACTCTTGATACCAGTAGGGTCATGATTACCCCCAGGACGATGACCCCGGTGAGGATCAGGGCAGACAGCACCGATTGGATGGGCCCTGCCGCCATGCCGGCAAAAAACATGGTGATGATGGCAATGAGCATGGGGAAACGTCCGTTGCAGGGCACAAAGTTGTTGGTGATGATGGCAATCAGCCGTTCTCTCGGGGAATCAATAATCCTGCAGCCCACAACACCTGCCGCATTACATCCAAAGCCCATGCACATGGTTAGGGCCTGCTTGCCGTGAGCACAAGCCTTTTTAAAGAAATTATCCAGATTGAAGGCGATACGGGGAAGATAGCCCAGATCCTCCAACAGCGTAAACATGGGGAAGAAGATAGCCATAGGCGGCAGCATCACCGAAATGACCCACGCAAGGGTTCGGTACATGCCTGCAACCAACAAGCCGTATAACCAGGCAGGTGCGTTCCATAAGGTGAAAAGCTCAGCCAAACGCTGCTCGCCCCAGTAAAATGCATTATAAAGGGCTTCTGAGGGATAATTGGCTCCGGTAATGGTCAGCCAGAAGATCAGGCCTAAAAGCGCGATCATAATGGGAATGCCGTATCTTCGAGAGGTAAGGATCCTGTCCAGCTTTCTGTCCCTGAGGTTGTATTGCTTGTTTTGGCAGGACACCACCCTGGAACTGATAGCCTCGGCCTTGCTCACAAGGCGTGAAACGATCCTGTCCCGAAACACCTCCCGGTTGATGCCTGCCTGCTCCAAGAGCGATTTTGCCCTTTCAAGGCTTGTGGAAAGCGCTGTGTTCTCCTGAGGGTCAAGTTCCGTCTTTTCTTTAAGTGTTTTTAGAAGCGTATCGTCACCCTCCAACAACCTGAGGGCAAGCCACCGTCTGTTTGGAGTGGCACCGTTCACCTCTATGGCTGGGGTCAGTATTTTCAAGGCTGCTTCGATATCCTCTTGATAGCCGATGACAAGGGGCGCCGGGTTGATTTTCCCGTCAGTCAGCGATGACACCTTATCCATCAGCTCTTCCAGACCCTTGCCCGATCGCGCACTTGTGCCTGCCACCGGTACACCCAGCAGCCGTGACAGCTCATCTAAATCGATGGAGATCCCCTTACGCCTGGCTTCATCTAACAGATTGACGCAGACAACCACTCGGTTGGTGATCTCCAGGGTTTGAAGCACAAGGTTCAGGTTGCGCTCGAGGCAGGTGGCATCAGTTACCACCACCACGGTGTCGGGATTGCCAAAGCAGATGAAGTCCCTGGCCACTTCTTCTTCTACAGAGCTGGCCATAAGTGAGTATGTACCGGGAATATCCACCAGCACAAAGCCCTTATCCCTGTGCCGACAGTATCCCTGAGCATTGGTAACTGTTTTGCCCGGCCAGTTTCCCGTATGCTGGTTAAGCCCTGTAAGGCTGTTGAATACTGTACTCTTGCCCACATTTGGATTTCCTGCGAGTGCAATGATTTTATCATCCGGGGACAGGCGTTGGATAACCAGCTCGCTTGTTGAGACTCCCGCCCCGGTGGATTGGTTGGTCAGACCCATATTCATCATTCCTCCTGGACCTTTATAAATAAAGCCTAAAGTGCCTCAACAAGAATCTTTGAGGCCTCTTCACGCCTTAAGGCGATGACGGCACCCCGGATGTGATATGCCACCGGGTCACCTGACGGGCTTCGCTGCAAAGCCTCTACTTCGGTGTCTGAGATGAGCCCAAGGTCCAGCATTCTGCGCCTGTTGCTTCCATCGGATGTTAATGACTTGACCCTGGCCCGGCTGCCTAACGGCAGATAGCTTAAGGGAATAATTGCTTCATTCATGATGTTTGCCTCCGCTTTATAATAAATTATTCATTGATTCTTAATGAGATTTAGCCGTGGGGAAAAATCTTGCCCTATCCTAACATATGTAGCCAAGGCTTAAGTTGCTAATGCCTGTATCAGATTGAAGGGCAGCCCTGTCCAAGACCATGAAATTAAGTTATAATGCTTAAATAAGCTCTTGAAGGTGAGACAAAGTACATGACATACTCAGAAATTCTTTGTTATTGGTTTGAAGCAAATAAACGGGATATGCCCTGGAGGCAGACAAAAGACCCATATAAGATCTGGGTTTCTGAGATCATGCTCCAGCAAACCCAGGTTGATACGGTCATTCCTTACTACTTGCGCTTTATTGAGCGCTTTCCGGATATCAATACCCTTGCCGGAGCAAGCCTGGAGGAGGTCTTTGCCCTATGGCAGGGGCTTGGTTACTATCGCCGGGCTGAATACCTCCACAGGGGTGCCCAGATGATTGTGAACCGGCATGGTGGGGTGTTTCCCCGAAACAGGCTGGAGGCCTCAAAGATTCCCGGAATCGGTGCCTATACCCTTGGCGCTGTTTTCAGCATGGCTTTCAACGAACCTCTTCCGGCTGTGGATGGCAATGTGATGCGGGTACTGTCCAGGCAATTCATGATCGATGCCGATATTGCAAACCCTTCTGCCAGAGCTGGTTTTGAGGAACTTGCCATACAGCACATGGGGAAGGATCCGGGAACCTTCAATCAGGCCATGATGGAGCTTGGCGCACTCGTGTGCACACCCAGAAATCCCCAATGCGACCGGTGTCCCATGAGCAGCATGTGCCAGGCCTTCAAGGCAGATAAGGCCCTTGATTACCCCAAGAAGTCAAAAAAGCCAAGGCCTCAGGTCCAGACTTATCGGGCTTTGATCCTAAAATGGCAGAATGCCGTGTGGATGGAGAAAAGACCTCAGGATGGCCTTCTGGCAGGCTTATGGGGCTTTCCGTTGATAAATGAAGCCCAGTGGGACAAATGGATGACAAAGCCAAAAGCGGTGAAGGACCTGAAACCGGTACAGCACGTGTTTACTCATTTAAAGTGGCGATTGATGCCTGTTATCCTTGAACTGGACAGTGACGCTATGCCCGAGGACTGCCCCATAGCTTCAGATCAGGGACGGTATGTGGCATTGGAGGAGCTTGATCAAATACCCATTGCTACCGCCTTCCGTAAGATAACCGATCAAATAAAGCTCTAAGGTTATGCGGCCATTCAAACCGGATGAAGCCCCTTCGTTGCGCTAATTTCAAAAAACCTTACCATAACTCGGCCAACATTAGGATCATATAGATACAGTGGTTCTATAAGCTGCCATCTGTTAACTCCTCCGAACATTGCGCGGCTTGAATTGAAACTGCGGTAACCTTTCTGCTTCACCTGTGTGTGAGCTGAATCATGATACGGGAAAAAGTGCCTGATAAGAATGCTGAAAAACTGCAAAACTAAATCCAAAACGCACTTCCATCCATCTGTGTTCACACAGGATTGAGTTGGGTGATAAAAAGCAGTGGCCGAACTTTCTAAGTTCTGGTAGGATGAAGAAAAGCAATGAGGTGTTGTCATGGATTTGCAGGCTTTATTTCGGGATTTAGACAATCATTTGACACATGATGATAAGCCTTCGGTTTACCTGAAGGAGATCAAGGAGCAGGATGCCTTCAGACAGTATCCTTTTACCATGATCAGTGATTTAACCAGGGTTGAGCAGTCACCTCAGCATCATCCCGAGGGAAGTGTTTGGAACCATATCCTGCTTGTACTTGATAACGCAGCGGCCCTGAAGGAACAGAGCGAGGACAGAAGGGTATTCATGTGGGCCGCTCTGCTCCATGATATCGGTAAGACGCCCACAACCAAGCTGCGAAAGGGCCGCATCACCTCTTATGACCATGACAAGGCAGGAGAGGGCATGGCACGTGAATTCCTGAAATTCTTCAACTGTCCTGAAGACTTCATTCAGAGGGTTTCCCGGCTGGTCCGCTGGCATATGCAGATTCTATTTGTGGTGAAGGGATTGCCCTTTGCAGATATTCAGAAGATGAAGAGTCAGGTATCCATAAACGAAATCGCACTCCTCGGTCTCTGTGATCGTTTGGGACGCGGGGGTGAGGTGGATGAGGAAGGGGAGCGGGAGAACATTCGGCGGTTCATTGAAAAATCTCAGAGCTACCGGCATGCTTGACCTTTCACAGATGTATCTGAATGCTTCTTTCCTCTCTGTTTAGAGGACAAAATGAAAAAATGGCAGTATGACTCGATTTCAGCGAACCATGCCGTATATAAAATAAAATTGATTTAACCCTTGACAAAGCATAAGAAATGCGCTAGACTTATAGAAAATCATAAAGCAATGATTGGAAATAGTAGAGGAATTGTGAATTTCATAGAGAGCCGCGGTTGGTGAAAAGCGGTATTTTCAGATTCTTTGAACTCATCCATGAGCTGTCGGCCTGATAAGTAGGGCCGGACGGATTTCCACCGTTACAGGGATAGATGGTGTCAGCCATCGAATGAGAGGATTCCAAACGGAATCAATTAGAGTGGTACCGCGGGATATAACCCCGTCTCTGAGAATAATCAGAGACGGGGTTTTTTATATTATTCTGATCAGAACAAAAGAGGATGCTTAAAAACAACTGTCAGGCTATGCGCAGAGCCTTGGGATGTTATAAGCGGTGAATCAATCATGTGATTTTGAATGGAGGATGTTGTGATGAGAAAGATTATGGTGCTTGATACGACCTTAAGAGATGGTGAGCAGGTTCCCGGTGCGAAGCTGAATCTCTATGAAAAACTTGAGATAGCCAACCAGTTGAAACAACTGAAGGTGGACATCATCGAAGCCGGCTTCTCGGCTTCTTCTGCAGGCGACTTTAAGGCTGTGGAAACCATCGCCAAAAAGATCGGTGACGAGGTCATGATCACGGCCCTTGCCCGTGCGGTTAAGGGTGATATCGACGCAGTTTACCATAGCGTCAAGCATGCCCAGAAGCCCCTGATTCATATTGTCCTGGGTGCTTCCGATGTCCATGTGGAGAAAAAGTTCAACAAAACCAAGGAACAGATCCTTTCTATCGGTGTCGAGGCCGTGCAGTATGCCAAAACCCTGCTGCCCGATGTTCAATACTCCACCGAGGATGCATCACGGGCCGATTTTGAATACCTTTGGAAGACCATTGAGGCTGTGGTTAAGGCCGGAGCCACCATGATCAACATACCCGATACCGTAGGTTATGCCGTTCCTGAGGAGTTCGGCGATTTGATCAGAAGGATCAATGAAAGGCTTAAGAATGTCAATCCTAACGTGATTTTAAGCGTCCACTGCCACAATGACACAGGCCTGGCTACGGCCAACACCCTGGCAGCCATCAAGAATGGCGCTGACAAGGTGGAGTGCACTATTAACGGTATTGGTGAAAGAGCCGGCAATGCCGCACTGGAGGAAGTGGTCATGGGTTTGAGGCTTCGTCAGGCCTACTATAACGCCTACACCACCATTGAAACCACTCAGATCAAGAAGACCTCAAAAATGGTCAGCTCCCTCATGGGCCTGGATGTCCAGGTCAATAAGGCCATCGTTGGGGATAATGCCTTTGCCCATTCCTCGGGCATCCACCAGGACGGCCTTTTGAAGTCACGTGATGCCTATGAGGTCATTCATCCCGAGGATGTTGGCGTTGAGGATATGGAGATCATCCTCACAGCCCGGTCGGGACGCCATGCGGTGAAGAATGCTCTGGCAGGTATCGGCTTTAATGAACTCACCAACGAAGAATTTGAAATGGTCTTCACAAAGTTCCTTGAACTGGCTGATGCCAAGAAGGAGATCTATAACCACGATCTGTATCATATTGTGGAAACCACGCTTAAGAAGGATAACGAGGAGGATGCCAAGATCAGAGAGCAGCTTTGCGAGCTTGTGGATATGCAGGTCATCATCAACAACAGCTTCCCCTCAGCCAGTGTCCGCATTAAGAGGGGCGATGCCACGCTCACCGGCTCCAGCGTGGGCGATGGTGCCGTTGACGCCTTGTATTCGGCTATCCGCCAGGCCACAGGTCTTGAGCTTCAGCTGAATGAATATAAGATCGGCAGCGTATCCAAGGGCAAGGAAGCTCTCGGTCGCGTCAGTATTCAGGTAAGCCATAACGGCAAGCATTACCGGTCAAAGGCCATCGATACCGACATTCTGAAGGCCAGTGCGCTTGCCCTGGTCAATGCTGTGAATATGATTGCCGTTGAGGATATCCTTGCTGCAAAGGCTGATAAAGAAGCCGTTTAACTCGAATATGCCGGTGCTATTCCTTTTGTCAGGCATCCTCATGTGATCAATGAACAGACTTTAAACCAGGATTGATTTGTGCCAGGAGGTCATCCAGACTCTCCTGGCGGGCATCCGAAAGAAGGGGCGAGAACAGGTCGCCCTTTTTTTTGAGCCGTTCAAGGGCATTATTCAGAGTGAAATCCTCGGGCCTAATGCCTTTTTCCACCTCATGCCACTCCACAGGCGTGGAAACGGTGGCCATTTGGGTGGTTCTCGGGGAATAAACCATGGTGATGGTCTTACCCTGCCACATCTGAAGGTAATCGAAGTAGAGCTTTCCGCCCCGCTTGTCCACTATACGTTCAATGGTGATCTTGTGGGGGTATTTTTGACTGAAATACCTGCCAAAGAACTCGTTGATGCTTCGTGCGGCATCGTAATCATACCGCCCGCCGACAGGGATGTAGATTTGAAGCCCCGTAGCACCCGAGGTTTTAATGAGGCTCTGGATGGAGAGGGAGTCCAGAGTCTCCTTTATCAGCAGGGCAACCTCAACCACATCCTCGAAGCCTTGGCCCTCAGACGGGTCCAGGTCGAAAACGATGGCCGTTGGGCAGTCCTCCCGAGTGAACTCATTAAACGAGGTATGGAACTCCAAAACAGCCAGATTGACCAGCCAGCACAATGTGGGAAGACTGTCCATAACCACGTAGGTGATCTCGTTCCATTCCTGGGTGTGCACCCATTGAGGTGTATAAGCCGGTTTATTTTTTTGGTAAAAGCGTTTGCCGTGTATACCGTCGGGATAGCGTATGGCAGTAAGGAGTCTTTTTTCGGCATGGGGAAGAGCATATGGCGCCAGCTCAATCATGTGCGCCAGATAGTCAATTTTCCTGATGCCAACCTCGGGCCAGAGTAGCTTCTCCGGATTGGATAGTTTGATTTTTCTTCCCTCTACGGTGATGATCTCAGAGCCAGCCATGGTGCTCTCCTTAAGTTGTTCTTATTCATATCATGCCAGGAAGCGAATAAGAATATTGATGGTATTGCTTTACCTCAGCGCGAAATGATCCGAATTTCCGGCGCGGTTGAGGTGGGATTTTAATACCCGTCCGGAAAACAGATTATGCTAGAAATTTTCCGACTTATTATTAAAAACTATTGACAAACTAACACTCGTTAGTTATCCTTAAACTAACGAGTGTTAGTTCTTATTATGAAATAGCAAGGTTCCCGGGCCCCCGCCAGCAATCTGTGATTGCGTGGCGGGTGGGGTTCTTAATTTATAGAGATTAATCATTTCTGTTTTCATAATAATAGCAGAAATATGATTCTCATATAGACAGGGAGGTATTGTGGAGGTGCTGATCATGAAAAAAATTCTGGCTATCATCGGAAGCCCAAGAAAGGGCGAGACCTACGCCGCCGTCAATAGGTTTATTGAGGAGGTCAACCGGATTGAATCGGTTGAAGTGGAGTATGTAATGCTGAACCAAATGGGCTTTTCCGACTGCTCGGGCTGCCATAACTGCATCCTTAAGGGGCATGAGACCTGCAAGGAGAGCAAACGGGTGGCAGTGCTGCTGGATAAAATGAAGTCAAGTGATGCGGTTATACTGGCTTCACCCGTATATAATCAGAGCGTCACGGCCCTGATGAAGAAGTTTCTGGACTATTTCACCTACCTCTGGCATCGCCCGGAAATGTTTGGTGTGAAATTCTTCGGGATCTCATCCGGGGGCGGGATGTTTAAAGGAACCTTCAAGCTGCTCAAATCCAATGTGGAGAGCTGGGGCGGCCAGTGGATGGGCGAGCTGGGCATGGCCCATTACGAATCCCTGACCCAAAAGTTCAAGAAGAAGCTTGACCAGGAGATTTGCATGAAGGCCCGGGCATTTGTAAAGGGTATGAATGATAAGGCGCTTCCGGTGCCCTCCTTCGGCAAGATGATGATGTTCAACATCTGGAAGATCAACGCAAAGGCCTGCAAGGATTCTAACCCTGCGGACTATGCCTATTGGGTGGATAGGGGCTTGCTGGATAAAGGCTATTATTACCCAGTGAAGATTAATATCCTCAAGAAAACGGCAACATCCCTTATGACAGCTATTGCAAAAGGCTTTATGAGAAAAGTATACGTGGGCTATGACGAGGTGTAGAAAATGGGAACAAAAGAAAAAATATTAGATACGGCCATTGATCTCTTTTCACAAAAGGGCTTCAATGAGGTCTCGGTTCGGGATATTACCCGGGCGGTGGGCATAAAGGAAAGCTCATTGTATAATCATTTCACCAGCAAGCAGCAGATCCTTGACGAAATCTTTCAATACCTCTCAAGCCAATATGAGGGCATGACGGTTTCTGAGGAGGAAGCAGTAAGCCATATAGAGAAAATGAGCCCTGAGGAGTTTATGGAGATGTGCTTGATGAACTTTCAGATGTATTTAGGCAATCCGAAGCTCATGAAAATATGGCGGATCATCTCCATTGAGCGCTTCAGAAATGAGAAAGCCAACAGCTTTTTTAAGAACCATCTTATCGATTATCCCCTGATCTATCAGTCCAAGGTTTTTGATACCATGATCAAAAGAGGATTGATTGGAAGCTTCAATCCTGATGTGCTGGCAAGGGCCTTTTATTCCTTTATCCTTTTTATCTACCTGAGGTATTTTGAGGACGGGGGAACGGAAAACCCTCAAGAAAACCCGGAGATTCAGGCGATGGTCAGAGCACACATGGATTTTCTCTCAGGTGCGATCAAAAAGTGATCTGAATGTTCTTAAGTTAAATTATTCCTATTGACATCTCCAGACTATAGCAGTAGTCTATTAATATACTATTGCAATAGTCTGGAGATGTTTTTATGGAAAACACCAAGCTTTTTGACAGTGAACTCAAGCTAATGGAGATGATCTGGTGCAATGCCCCGGTTTCGGCCAAAACACTTGCATCTATGGCGGAGGCACAGATCAGCTGGAACAAGAATACCACCTATACCATCCTGAAAAAGCTTGTTGAAAAGGGTGTAGTGAAGCGCCAGGATCCGCATTTCATCTGCACCCCGCTGATCCAGAAGGAGCAGGTTCAGAAAGCCGAAACAAGAAGCCTGATCGACAAGCTCTTTAACGGCTCTCGCAAGGCCTTCTTCACCGCATTTCTGGAGCAGGAGAAGCTGACCGATGATGAGATTCACATGCTAAAAAGCATGATTGATAAAAGTGAGGGATGAATGATGGATACCGCCTTCTATCTAGTTCTCAATATGAGCATAACCGGAACGGTCATCGGCCTTTTGCTGCTGATACTGCGGAGAATCAAGATTCTGCCGACCTTTGGAAGCTATCTTCTCTGGGGGCTTGTGGGCATCAGATTGATGCTTCCGTTTTCATTCTCAAGCTCCTTAAGTCTGTTTAACTTTACCGGAGACCTCATCAAGCGGGTAGTAGCGGTTCCGACAAGAGAACCATCGGTGGATCTGACTTTCACAAATGTTATTGGTGCGGCCAGTAACTACTTTCCGGTATCTTATCAAACAGAACTCCTTAACAGGATTTTCAGCATAGCAACACTGGTTTGGATCATTTTTGCGGCAGCAAGCTTAATTGCTGCATCAATCCTGTATGTTCTCACCAGGAATGCACTTCAAAAAGCCCGTCCCATATCCGACGGCCTTTTTGAATCAGAATTGATTACATCACCCATGGTTTGCGGGATCATCAGGCCAAGGATCATGATTCCTGCTCATCTTTCAATGGATAAAGAAGCCCTTGACCATATCCTGATGCACGAAAGGGTTCACCTCAAACGCTGGGATAATCTCTGGCGGCTGATAGCGGTGGTTATCGCCTGCCTGCATTGGTTCAATCCGCTGGTGTGGGTCTTCCTGAAGGTCTTTTTTGAAGACATGGAGCTAGCCTGCGATGCCAGAGCCATTAAGACACTCAATGCCACAAAGCGCAAGGCCTATGCCATGACGCTGCTGCAGTTTGGAACAGGGCAGAGGCTTCTCATGTCCACAGCCTTCGGCGGATCGAAAATGCGAGTGAGAATCCAGAATGTGATCTCCTACCGAAGGCTTACGTTGTCTGCTATGGTTTTTACGGCTGGTTTTATCGCGGCCATATCCATTGTGCTGCTCACCAATCCGGTGAAATGAGGTGATCATGATGATCGGATTACCAAAAAGGCTGCTACGCATACCGAGCCGAAGCATTCTTTCGGGAGCGCTGTTATTGCTGTTTACCCTTCCGCTGATGCTTGGTGCCTGTCAGAGCCAAAACGTGAAGGTACAAACCATCGGCGAAGGCATGATCAACCTGAATCATGAGACCGGTTATTTCAAGCTTCAGGATTACGAAAGTGATCGTGTGAAGGCCATATCTACCGGGATAGCCGACAGTAGGTTCCTGGCCTGTGCCCAAACAGGCGATGGCACCCTTGTGCTCTATCGGGCTGGGGAAGAGGGAGCGGAGACCGTTAGCCTACCCACGGTTAGAAAGTATGATTCCCAGGGCAATATGTCATGGGAGAAAGACTTTGACATTCCCGAGATGGATGGTGGCAGCGGCAAACTGATTCCCATGGATGATGGCTTTCTGCTTACACTGTCAAGGTGGCCCTATACGCAACAGAGCGAGATGGTATACCCCAAGCATCACCTTATCCGATGCGATGGGGAAGGCAGCATTCTCTGGCATGAGGCGCTGGATAGCTATTCGGGTGAGTTTATACAACAGGTCTTTGTGACCGATAGCGATGAAATTGTCACGGTGGGCTGCTGGAACTACGCCAACGGGGAGCAGACCGCCGATGCCCCCTCTGATCTGGTTCTGATGCGTTTTAACGAGAACGGGAAAATGCTTCAGCAGAAAAGTATCGGGGGAAACGATTTTGAACGGCTCATTTGTGCGTCATACTCTGAGGAGTTTGGCCTTGTCCTGGGCTGCCACAGCCAGTCCCAACCAGTGCAGGGTTATTACCTGGCTTGCTTTGATCTTGATTTTAATCAAGTGTGGCAGTATGAACCCTTTGAGGCAGACTATGTTGGCGATTTTTCACTAGCCATGGGAGATGAGTGCCTGTATCTTATGGGAAATGTCTTCCGGGAGCAGGGTAACCAAGGCCTTCTCATAAAGCTGGATCGGTCAGGTAACGAGATCTGGCGTGAGAACAGCCCGGTGGGTTATCATAGCATGGCTGTTTTGGATAACGGCAATGTCGTATTAAGCGGCAGCGAAGGGGATAAGGATTTCCTGATCGTCAAAAGCCCGGACAATGAGGTGCTTTATGAAATGAAAAGCCGTGCCGATCTTTCTCAAATGCAAATTTTCCCGGTTGACGGCGGCTTTGTCACCACATCCCGGAGAATGATTAAAACCGTACCCCAGCCTGCTTACATCAGCTCTATCTGGTATGACACCGAGGTCACCGCCACGCGGTATGACAACCGGCTTGACATGGTATGGCGAAAGACCTTTGACCGGTACAAGAACACTCGGGAAACCGACCTGGTTTATCCCCTAAAAGATGGCCGGCTTTTGGTGGAATAAAGGCTTATGGCACTAACTCAGGTGTCGGGGAATTCGGCTCCGTTAGCCATTGAAGGGGATTCGGCCGAGAAGCCCAGTATTTTCGGGTGACGAATGCTGCCATCCCGGGTCCATTCCAGAAAGCTGACCCACAGGGTGACCAATGGCTTCAGCCATACCACCCCTCTAAGCTCGGAGGACGCTGATTTAAAGGCCGGTTCGTCGCTTTGAAGATCCGGAAGGCTATCCTTCAACAGTTTGAGGTGTTCCTGAGACAGCCCCGAAGAGGCCTTACCGATATACTCCAGGCCTTTGCCCCGGTTGACCCCTAAAACCAGCGAGTTGGGGAGGCTATCCTTCATGGATAGTCCGCAGAGCACGGCCAGCAGCTTCTTGTTGAGCTTGGTTTTATACCAGTCCTGATGGGCCTTGCCGCCGGTGTACGGGCTGTTGATTTTCTTTGATACAATGCCTTCCCAGTTTCTTTCCCGCATGAGGTTAAGAAGCGATTCCCCATCGGGAAAGCTATCGGTAGTGGTGATGTTTTCGCTTTTTATCAGTGTTTTCTCTAAGTATGCCATGCGCTCATGAAACGGTAGGTCTGTGAGACTTTTTCCTTTTAGGCTCAAAATATCAAATACGATATACCGTGCCGGGTAAAGCTTGGCATAATGAAGGACCTTCTGAGGGTCAGCCACCCGTTCACGGATCTGCATTCGCTGAAAGGAGGGCTTGTCATCCTGATCCAGGGAGACAATTTCACCATCAAGTATTACGCTTTCCTCCCGCAGCAAAGCGGTGATCCCGGTGATCTCGGGGTAGTAATCGGTTCTCTCACGACCTCGCTTGGTAAAAACCCGGACTTCTCCACGGGTGACGTAGCATAATCCCCTGATACCATCCCATTTGACTTGATGTATCCATTCCTTGCCCTTGATGACATCTGAGCGGAGCACCGGCTCCATAGGCTCTATCCAATTTGACTTGTCCACTGTCATCCCACCTTGACCGGCGTTTTGTCGCTTTTTTTGGATTTTTCCCTTTTAGGCGGCGCTTTTCCCTCCCGACGTAGCTCCTGAGTATGTTGCAGGCTTGCCTGCAGTGCGGCCATGAGGTCGATGACATTGCGCTGAGGGGCTTCGGGGGCTGTTACGATCTCCTGACCCTCGGCCTTCTTATGGATCAGGGCCAGCAGGGCTTCACGGTATTCGTCCTTGTACTTTTCGGGGTTGAACTCTGCGGTCAGATTATCGATGAGCTGTCTAGCCATGGTAAGCTCCCGGTCGTCGAGTTTTACGTTTTCGGGGATGCCCGGAATAAGCTTGATGTCCCGGACTTCGTCGGGAAAGAAGATGGTTTCCAGAACCAGTACATTCCTGAGTACCCGGATGCAGGCCAGTGATTGCTTGTCCCGGATGGTGATTCGGGCAATGGCGATCTTTCCGCTGTCGTTCATAGCCTGGCGCAGAAGACTATAGGCCTTGCTGCCGCCGTTCTCCTGAGGGGCAAGGTAGTAGGATTTTTCAAAATAGACC